>FWWM01017627.1_pt1 | contig 10331 bp, 4 predicted proteins | sample 2228351 | NCBI WGS metagenome assembly FWWM01 (sample SAMEA103939774, study PRJEB20133) | metagenome
TTGCGCGCCGGCATACCACCGTAGATGGTCAGCAGTTCCTGCGCGATCTCCGGGCTGAGCATGTAGCTCAAAACCTGGAAGGCCTCGTCGGGAGTGGGGCAACCCTTGAGAATGCCGAAGGTATCGGCGTGCAGTTTCGAGGTGACCTGACCATTGTAGGACGGTGTGGCCGCCAGATTCCAGTCGAAGGTGACGTTGCCCAACGCCCAAGGCGCCACATACCAGGTGTGGATGTGGATCATAGCCAGGTTGCCGGACGAGAACGGCCCACCCGGACCCTGCAGGAACTCGGCGGATTGATAGGGGCCATTCGGGATGAACCAGTCTTCCCACATGCCCTTGTAGACCCACTTCCAGGCCGCCTTCCAGGGCTCCGGAATCTGAGCAGTCTTGCCGTCATCCGCCAGGAGCGAGCCAGCGCCAAAGAAAGTGCCCACACCGCGCGGGTCAGTGTACTGGTTGAGGAAGCCGAACTGGACGATGTTCTGCGGATCGAAGTCGGGGCTGGTGGCATCATTGCCATTGGCGTCCACGGTCAGTTTCATCGCGACCTGGCGCAGGGTGTCCATGTTCCACTCGGCCTGCGTGCCATCCGGCCAGACATACGGCTCACCATAGTTCGCCGGCGGGTAATTCAGGCCAGCCTCGTCGAACAGGTCCTTGTTGTACAGGATGAACGACGGGAAGACACCGAAGGGAATGCCCAACTGACCTTCTTCTTTCACGTACAGGAACTTCACCAGTTCTGGGTCGAAGTCGCTCAAATCATAATTATACTTCTCAATGAACGGCTGTAGATCCAGCCAGGCGCCCTTGAAGCTATCGCGCCCACGGATGCCCACCGGGCCGACGATGCAGGGGGCGTTGCCGGCCGCAATCTGAGTCGCCAAGGTGTCGTACGCCACGTTGTTCTGGACGATTTCCAGGACCAGTTCGATCTTATCCTGGGAGGCGTTGAACTTGTCCACCACGGCTTGCTGCGGCTCGAACGTGCCCTCATCAGAGCCGGCGCCCAGGCCTACGAACCAGCGCACCTTCACGCGCTCACCAGCGGCAGGCGGTTGGGTAGGGGCCTCTGTCGCCACTTCCGTGGCGGCCTCGGTCGCAGCCGGAGTCGCTGTCGCCTTGGGCTTGCAGGCAGTCAGCACCAGGCTGAGCACCACCAGGGCAGAAAGGATATAGAACAGTTTGTTACGCATAAGACTTCTTCTCCTGAACTAGAATTTTGGAAAGGCACATCACGCTTGGAACACAGGGCGTAAAATGGGTTATCCTAATTCGGTCTTCTCACCTCCTTTGCGACAAGCAAGGTATGGAAAAGCTAGACTTATCAGGAACCCCAGCGGGTACATCTATGTGCTCACAATGTCATTCTATAGACGCCAGGCGCACAAGACATGCAAATTTGTGCTCAAAACTAGTACGTTTGTAACGTGCCATCCTCGGACTCGAAGAGAAAAGTGGTGATCGAGCGCGCCGGGCTTTCAGTCAGCGCGCTCATCCCGCCATAGCGCAGAGTAAACGAATAGAGGCGCTCACTGCGATTCAGCACGATTACGGCAATCTGCCCGTCAGGGTTGAGGAAAGCAATTGTCTCCAAATCATCCAACGAAGAGGCGCTGACAATCCGTCGGGCGCCAGGCCGGACAAAACGCGCAATATGGCCAATATAGTAGTATGAACTCTGGTAGTACAACGTTCCCTTGCGGCTATCGGCCATGATCGGTGCGCTACAGTAATTACCCTTGTGATTGGGACCGCCGCGCTGATCCAGTAGCAGGTTCCAATCTATCCAACCCACCGTCCAGTGATTCAAGTCCTGCAACATCGAACGCGCATAGCGCTCCCCCACCTCCCAACTGCCGTTATGAGGCCCACCCTCCACGGTACCTTCTGTGAATAGCAACTGCTTGTCAGGGTAAGCCTCATGAGTCAGTTGTACGTTCTCGAAGTGATCGCCCATATACCAGTGAAAAGCCGCTCCCCATACATAGCGCGCCGCAGCCGAATCATCGTATACCGTACTGGCACGCTCGTAGAGCAAGTCGCGATTATGATCCCAAATCAACAGCCGAACCCGTCCCAGCAGACCAGCGCGCTCCAGCGCAGGGCCCAGGTAATCGCGCACGAAGTCGCGCTCTTCTTCTGCCGTATAAATACACGATTCCCACGTCTGGACGGCCAAGGGCTCGTTCTGGACTGTGATCCCCCAGATGGGGATACCCTCCCGCTCATACTCCTGAATGTAACGGACATAGTAGCGCGCCCAGGCTTCGCGATACTCCGGCTTGAGTTTACCGCCATTGGTCATCTGGCCATTTGTCTTCATCCAGGCCGGCGGACTCCACGGGCTGGCCAGCAGTTTGATCGGCTGTCCAGCCAACCGATTCGCTTCCTGGATCATCGGGATCAATTGACGACGATCATGGTCTATGGAGAAATGCTTAAGTTCCACATCGCCAGGTACTTCCGCATAAGCATAACTGCCAAGCGAGAAATCACAACTGTTGATATGAGTGCGGCAAAGGGTATAGCCATGACCCTGGACGGGGTCGAAGTACGCTCGCAAGACCTCTTCCCTGCGCTCGGGAGACAACTTGAAAAATGTATCCGCGGCCGCCTCGGTAAATGCCCCACCAAAACCTTCGATTGTCTGAAAGCGATGCCGGGCATCCACCAGGATCGAGAGCGCATCCACCTTCTTCTGCTGGAACACGAGCGCCGGTTTTTCGGTCAAGCGATCACGAGTATCCCGGCAGGTACGAAAGACTCGAATCCTGATAGGCATACAGAATACCCCGAAAGAAAAATGAGAAACGTTGCTACTATGCAGAGTATAGGGAAAGTAACCTCCGTCTGCATGGAGAATTGTGCCCGTCATTAGCACGGCTGTGACGGCCTCACCATTTCTCGCCACCCAGATGTTCCCGAAGATTGTGCTCGTAACTACCTATTCTGGTGGGTAATCTTTGATAGCAGCACGTATGAGTTTTGGTCTGTCCGGAGATATGCCGAAGACTTATCTGGCGCACTGTGGGGCGAATCTCCGATTTGCCGATGCTCGCAAGTCAGAGACTTGCGCTAGGCAGTCCCTTGTCTCTTTGCGATTCGAGTTAGATTAGCCAGAAACTTGCTCTGGAAGCTCAGGCAGAAAAGAATGGTTGGGGAGGAGTGGTCATTTCAGGCGTTAGGACGGCAATTGAACTGCCGTCCTGACGCGGCAAAGCAGAGATTGTCTCAACTTGACCAGGCCATCTGCATGGGAAGTGGTTGCGGCGCGAGGCTCTGACTCGCGGGACGGGACAAAGGATTGGGCAAATTTCCAATTTGCCCTACTTGTGGGGAATAGATGGGTCAGAGACTTGCGCCACAGGTAGGCAGTTCCTTATCCCTTTGCGATTCCTGGTGATTTCCGCGCGACGGCGGTTCCTCCCTAACAACCACTTTCGAGCGGGAGACTGCCCCATATCGAACAAGAAGAGATTGCCTTACCGCCTGCGCCGATAGGTAAGAGGCGATACCCCCACTTCGCGCCGGAAGACGCGACTGAAGTAATTGCTATCCGAAAAGCCGACTTCCAGGGCAATCTCCGTCACCGTCATATCACTGCTGACCAGCAATTGCCTGGCTTGCTGGATACGGTAGCGGGTCAAATATTGAATCAAAGATAGACCTGTTTCCTGGGTAAAACAGCGCGAGAGGTATCCCTCGCTGACGCCAATGTGCCGGGCAATATCCTCGCGGCTGATTGGGTCACGGTAATGTTCGTGAATATAAGCCATTGCCTGGCGGGTCAGGCGCTGCGCCTCACCGCGTAAGCGTTGGCGGCGTTCGAGCGCGGCGCGAATGTGCGAGAGGGTTTCTGCGGAGGTAAAGATCCCCTTGTGCAATACGGCCGCGACACTGTGATCCAGGCGCGCCATTTCCTCCTCCGTCAAGGCCCGCGCGCTGACAACAATGACCGGGATAGTTCGCGCCGTTTCCAGTTCATGCATGGCTTCCAACACGGCGAAGCCATCCATCTCCGGCATCATCAAATCCAGTAAGATGAGATCGGGAGGCGCCGTTTGGATAATTTGCAATGCTCCTCGTCCATTCCTGGCCAGTGCGATCTGACATTGGGGAAACTGGGCCCGCACCAGGCGCGCATGCACGTCCAGGACTGCCGGGTCATCATCCACAATGAGTATCGTCCGATCAGCAGCCGCCGCGCCGCCGTGCTCTGAATCACCCCACCCCAAACGTCGCAACGTTCGGACCAGTTCCAGCGCGCCGACAGGTTTGGTCAGGTAATCCAGTTCGAGCAAGGCACCACTATCCTGCTCAGGCTGCAAGGCATAGTACAAGACAGTCACTTCGCGGGTAGCAGGATGAGATTTCAGAGTCCGCATGGCCTCCACACAACGCTGATGGGCTTGCTGAACATCCAGGATGATCGCCAGGGGAGGTGTTTTGGCAGCGCGCGCCAGCCAGGTCTCCTGTTCATCCCAGCAGACCACCTCGACCTCGAAGCCTTTTTCTTCCAAATATTTCTGTAACGGCCGCGCCGCCTCCAGTTGACCAGTGACGATCCACACCCGGGCGGTCGGTTCGCCATAAAGCGAAATGGACTGCAAGGTGGGCAACGTAAAGAAGAAAGTGGCCCCCTCCCCTTCCACGCCGGAGGAGCGAACCCCGATCTCGCCACCATGCAGTTCCACCAGGCGCTTACAGATCGCCAACCCCAACCCAAGCCCGCCGTAACCGCGCGCAGAGGTGCGCTCGGATTGGCGGAATTCCTCGAAGATGATCTCTTGTTCCTCGGCCGGGATTCCCACGCCAGTGTCGCTTACCAAGACAGTAATGAAGCGCTCACCCGGCGTCACCGCCAGGCGAACTTCCCCTCGTTCGGTGAACTTGACGGCATTGTTGATAAGATTCAAGACAATCTGACGCAGGCGCGTGGGATCACCCCAGACCAGCGGCAAAGCCGGCGGGATCGAGACATGCCATTCCAGACCACGTTCGCGCGCCAGGTTTTCCCCCACGACTACCACTGCCTGCAGAGCCTGCGCCAGGTCCACCGGCTCGCAGACCAGGTGTAATTCACCACGTTCGTCGCGCGCCAGGTCCAGGACATCGCGTATCAGCCCTTCCAGATGTTGGGCGGTGGCGTTAACCAGCTTCAGGTTCTCGTAACTGGGCAGCTTCTTTTCCGCCACATCTTTCAAGATGGCCTCACTCAGACTCGTGATCAAATTCAATGGTGTCCGTAATTCATGGCTAACCATAGAGAGGAAACGGCTTTTCAGGCGGCTGGCTTCCTCAGCCAGGCGCTGACTGGCCGCGGCTTGCCGGTACAGGTGGGTCGTCTTGGTTAACAGATGATCGCGCTCATCAAAGAGCAAAGCGCCTTTGACGGAACTCCCCAATTGACTACGAAGCGCCTCGTAAATCGCACCGTCATGAGGCCCAACCTCAAACACGACGAAACCAATCTCCTCGCCCTGAAATTCCAACGACTCCACCACCAGCCTGCGCCGCCGGTTACCCCAGAATTCCGAGGGCAACACTTGGGAAACCGGATACCGTCTCTTACCATCCCCAAGACGTTGCCCTTGCTCACACGCCAAAACCAGATTCGCCCATTCAGCCGGCCGGTTTACCCCTTCGTAGAGAGACAGATAGCAAGTTTCAATGCCCAGGCGTTGCAGGTCGCGCGTCAGAATCCCCAACAGATTATCCAGATGGAAAGTCACGGCCATAGCCTGGCTGATCGCCCGCAAGACGGCCATTTGCTCCTGTAGTTGCACTCGTTTCTGAATTTGTTGCTGCAAAATCAATTCATTCAGGAACACCCGTGCCCGATGCCAGAGATTTTCCGCCTGAGCCAGCAAGCGCGGATGCCCATGGAGGGCACGATACCCTTCACGACGCATGGCCGAAAGGACATCCTGCAACTCGGACACAGAAAAACGATGTTCCATCAAACGGCGCGCCGTCAAATCCATAGCGGCCAGAAAGGCCTTGCCATCATCCTCTCGATTCAGGCTCAACTGGAAAGCGGTCAGCCACTCCTCCGCCGTGTGCGAGAAAGCCGGTTCGCTGCGCGGCGTCATAGCACGTTGCATTTCACTGAGCAGGATGTCTCGTCGTCGGCTAAGCAATACACCCGCCTCCATCCCTTCTGGCAGGATGGCCTGGTCATCCGCCTCAAAGCCTGGCAAAGCCATCCCCTCGTCCACGCGCGAGACAGACTCGAACAGACAACCACAGGATCGGCGGGTAATCAGACGCGTCGGGAGCACCAGCCGCGAAGGCACACTTCTACCTTGATAATGGGCAAAGAGAGCCTCCAGCGCCAGGCTTCCCATCTTTCGCAAGGGCTGCCGAACCGTGGTGAGTGAGGGAACACTGGTAGGTGTCTCGACCGCGTCATCGAAGCCCACGACGGCGATATCGTACGGTACCCGCCATCCTCGGCTCTCCATCGCGATCATCGCCGCCAGCGCCATGTTGTCATTGGCGGCAATCAATGCATCGAATTTCGCATGACGTTCATCGAGGAGCACTCGCACGCCTTCCTCCCCCCCTGCAGGAGACCAATCGGCAGGCTGGTAGATTAACTCAGGAGCAAGGCGCAGAGCGTGGGCCTGAAGTTCATCCAGATAGGCTTGAAAGCGTTCGTCCGCCTCCGGATTGCCGGCCGGCCCTTGCAGGAAGGCCAGTCGCCGGCAGCCATGGGCCTCAATCATGTGCCTGACCAGGGCGCGCATCCCATCGTAGTTGTCCACCAGTATGGACGTCACGGCCTCCCGCACAGGCACGCCAATATTCACAACCGGCACCCCATGGAAGACATCCTGGCGCAGATCCGCAAAGGTCGGGTTGACGACAATTACCCCATCCAACGTATGCGGGTGAATTTGCTGGTAAAGCGAACGACCACGAGAGGCATCGTATAAATCCACATCCCCAAAGCCTACCAGGTTGACATCCAGCGCCTCAGCCGTCTCCACTGCTCCCCACCAGATCGGCCCGCTGTAAGGATTGCTCAATCCCCAGGTAACCAGGAAACCGAAAGTAGGCCGCGCCTGACCGCGCCCCTGAGAAGACAGGCGTTCCTCGGACTTCCGCGCGCGGTTTGGCATAGAAGTTACCGATCGTTCCAGGACAACCTACACATCCAGATTCCGCACAGCACGCGCATGGGTCTGAATGAACTTACGGCGCGGGTCCACCGCATTTCCCATTAACATATCGAACGTGCGGTCGGCCTCGGCCGCATCCTCAATCGTGACCTGAAGCAAGGTGCGATTGGCAGGATTCATCGTCGTTTCCCAGAGCTGCTGCGGGTTCATCTCACCCAGACCTTTATACCGCTGGATGCTGACCTTGTCAACGCCGACCCCCAGAGATTTTAACACCTTGTCTTTCTCAGCCTCACTGTAGGCATAGTATACCTGGTTCTTGTATGCCAAACGGTAAAGAGGCGGTTGGGCAATGTACAGGTGACCCTCCTCGATCAGACGAGGCATATAACGGAAAAAGAACGTTAACAGCAAAGTACGGATATGGCTCCCATCCACGTCAGCGTCGGTCATAATAATGACTCTTTCGTAACGCAATCCCCCCAGGTCAAAGTTATCACCGATGCCGGTACCCAGGGCAGAGATCAAGGCCTTGATCTCATTGCTGGAAAGAATCTTATCCAAACGGGCGCGTTCGGTATTCATGATCTTTCCCCGCAAAGGCAGGATGGCCTGAAAGTGACGGTCGCGTCCCTGCTTGGCGCTGCCGCCGGCCGAATCGCCCTCGACGATGTACAGTTCGGTCTTGGAAGAATCTCGCTCAGAACAGTCAGCCAGTTTACCGGGCAGGGTGAGCGATTCCAGCGCCGACTTACGAATGACCAGATCGCGCGCTTTACGCGCCGCATCGCGAGCCCGCGCCGAGGTCAGACATTTCTCCACGATGGCTTTGGCCTCGCGCGGGTTCCCCTCCAGGAAAGCACCAAAGGCCTCACTCACCACCTGAGTTACATAAGTCTGGACCTCAGGATTCATGAGCTTGACCTTAGTCTGGCTCTCGAATTGTGGATCGGGGTGTTTAACTGAGATAATCGCCGTTAAGCCCTCACGCGTGTCGTCGCCGGAGAAGTTCGGTTCCGATTCCTTCAACAAGCCCGTCTTGCGGGCGTAATCGTTGATCACTCGCGTCAGGGCGGTCCGCAAGCCGGTCAGGTGTGTGCCGCCGTCTACAGTATTGATGGTATTCGCAAATGCATAGACCGACTCGGCGTAGGAATCGGTATATTGGATAGCCACCTCGATTCCTATCCCCTCGATCTCTTTCTCCGCGAAGACCACCGGATGGAGAGTATCGCGATTGCGATTCAGATAGCGGACGAAAGAAGCAATCCCGCCCTCGAAATAGAACGTCATCTGACGATCAGAACGCTCATCGAGAAAACGAATCGTGACACCGCGCGTCACGAAAGCCATCTCACGGAAACGTTGCGCGAGCGTATCGAAACGATAATCTACATCGCCCGTGAAGATAAGCGGATCGAACCTGAACGTCGTCTTGGTGCCGGTGTCCTCGGGCCAGGTTTTGCCAATGACTTTCACCGGCTCCTGAGGAATACCCCGTTCGTAACGTTGGTAGTAGACTTTTCCCCCGCGACGGACCTCCACCTCGCACCATTCCGAAAGCGCATTCACCGCGCTGACACCTACGCCGTGTAATCCGCCGGACACCTTGTAACCACCGCCGCCGAATTTCCCGCCCGCATGGAGTTTGGTCATAACCACTTCGAGAGCGGAACGCTTCTCGGTAGGATGGATGTCCACCGGAATACCTCGCCCGTTATCCACGACCGAAACACTGGAATCTGGATGAATGATGATCTCGATACGCGTACAGGCACCGGCTAGTGCTTCGTCAATCGAGTTGTCCACTACCTCATACACCAAATGGTGCAACGCCTTGATGTCGGTGCCGCCTACATACATACCAGGGCGGCGACGGACGGCCTCCAGTCCCTCCAAAACTTGAATACTTGCGGCATCGTAATTGCCAATGACTGCCATAGTGCGTGCTACTCCCAAGACAAAAATCAAACATTGGCCGGGCGCGCCGGAGCACCTAACCGTTCCAGCACCGCCTGTAACCAGAGATTGACATCGCGGTAATACACGAAACTGGCGGCCAGCAAAGCCGTGGTGATGAACGCGTGGCCCACAATGCCAACCAGCGTCCACCAGGAATCTTCCGGGGGCACCCGCCAGAGATAGGCCGTCCCCTCACTGATGAGAAAAGCCGCCGCCAGGAACAGGCCGCTGCTAGGCAGGGTATACCGCACCATGTGCCAGCTCTTCCAAAGCGAAGCCAGCGCATTTTGTTTGTCGGTATAGATACCATGCGGAGAAAAGAAGACCGGCAAGACTAGCCAGATAGCAAACATACTGACCAGAAAGAGCATTCCCTGACTCAGTAATGGATGAACAGCCGCGAGCAAACCAAACAAGACAAAGGCCGGAAAACCGACCCCCAAAAGCAGCCCAGACCAGAAAATGGACAAAACCAATACCCAGCCAATACTATGCAAGAGCGAGCGGTCGCGCAGACCAAGCGCCGCCGCCGATACCCAGTGAAAGTAACAGGCACCCAGACACCAACCTGCCAGGATACATCCCAGTCCCACCCCTAACCCGGCCAGAATAGAAGGTGCCTCGAGCAAGGAAGCCGTACCAAATGGCGTCTGAATGGGCATACGCCCAAACATCAGGCTGGTCACGCCTACCGGGAAGGTACGCAACAGTGAGAACAAATTGAAGCGCGCCAGGACCTCCATCATGGCCTGACGTGCCGCCTGGATTTCCGCAAGACTGGGGCCACCCGGAAAATGCACCAGAGGCAACCGTTCGATCCAGGGCGATACCAGACGATACAGGCGCAAGTGCGGCCCCTGCCACAAGAACAAGTCCAGCAACAAAGGCGGCAGAATCAACATCAGGTGATTCGCGACAATGTCAAAGCCGCTGGCCAGGGTCGCGATCAAACGGGGCGGAGGCGGAAGTTGAGGAAATCTGGTCTCCATATCCGAACTCGATTTTACCACACCCTCAAAAATAGCACTTTTGTTCTATTCTGTCAAGAGGCATCCAGAGGCACAGTCGCTTCCTTTTTAGGTAGTTGACTCTGGAAAATGGTTGTTATATACTGATGTGGACGATGGACGGTGGACGGTGGACGAGGTAATATTAACTCGAGTTTAGACAAAACACATTTTGCTCCTATATATGGTGGTGGATACTGCCCGCTAACCGCCACATGTGGCGGTTTTGCTG
>FWWM01012228.1_pt1 | contig 10328 bp, 10 predicted proteins | sample 2228351 | NCBI WGS metagenome assembly FWWM01 (sample SAMEA103939774, study PRJEB20133) | metagenome
CTTGTTACCCAGGGTCATTGAGCTGGGGCCTACCCAAACCCCAGATGTTCTTATCCATCTTCAGGCCCAAAGGGGGCAAGGACCCGAGAGCAGAATCTGGCAGTATAACTCTGCTCAATTCATTGCCGATACCCATACCAGCAGAGCCACCGCTGTACCCCAAAGGCCCATCAATGTATACTCCCAAACACTGATCCTCCACTTTCCCAGAAGTGTGCGCTTCTTCCTGGCAAAGCCTCTGGCTTCCATGGCAATGGCCAAATCTTCTGCCAGCTGAAAAGACTGAATGAGCAAAGGGGCTAACAAGGCTGTCAGATTGCCCAGATTGCGAAGCCTGGGTCTCAGATCCATGCCCCTGGAGCGCTGGGCCTCTGTTATGGCCCTAAGCCGCCTGCCCATGAGAGAGACATAACGCATGGAGCTCACCAGTATGAAGCAAAAGCCGTAAGGTACCCCCATCCTGCGAAGCCCACCTTCCAGTTCATCCGGGCTGAGGGATCCAAAAAGCAGCAAAGAAGCCAGCAGAAGAGCCTGGAATCGCAAAGCCGTCTCCAAGGCCTCCCTGAAAGGAAAAGCAACCACTCCCGCAAACAATACCATCAGCACCATGGGCAAGGAGACCTTCAGGGACTTCAGCCAAAGCCTGCCCATGCCAAACAAGAAGATCCCCAGGCCCAACATTGCCAGCTCCATACACACCAGCCAGAGCTCATGGCTGAATAGCACAAGGCTCAGTGTGAGAAGCCCCAGAATCAACCTTGTCCTGGGATCCAAAGATTTCAAAGCTCCCACTTCACACCCCGCAGCTTGCCAACCCCAGTGACACTTGGGTGCAAGGCCTCATCTGTCCCTCTTCCAGCTCCACACATCGGTCCGCCACTGCTTGGGCAAAGGCTCGGTCGTGGGTCACCATGACAATACTGGTTCCTTGGGCCTGCAGCCCGATGAGCAGCTTGGCCAGCTCCATTCGAGACCTACCGTCCTGACCCGAGGTAGGTTCATCCAATATCAGGATGTGGGATCCCATGGCCAAGACAGTGGCAATAGCCACCCTTCTTTTTTCTCCCTCGCTAAGCTTATAAGGAGATCGCTCCAGGAGGTGCCCTAGCCCCAGAGCCTCACAAATGGATTGCAGCCTTTGGGGAGAACAGGAGCTTCTTGATATGGGTCCTGCCAAGATTTCCTGTTTCACCGATGGGCAAAAAAACTGATCATTGGGGTTTTGGAAGACCATGCCCACCTGGGAGGCCAAGGCAGATGGATCTTTGCCTGCAATGGGTTCCCCCATAAGAAGAACTTGCCCCTTGTCTGGGCTGAGAAGCCCATTTAGATGCCTTATGAGAGTAGTCTTTCCAGCACCATTGGGCCCTAGTATGGCCAATATCTCTCCTTGGTGGAGCCTAAAGGAGATGTCCTTGAGTATCCACCTTTGGCCAAGCCTCTTGTGAAGCCCCTTTACCTCCAAAACCACCCTGGCTCTTGAGAAGTCCCTTGGCGGCTTGGCAGGATAAGTGGGTACAAGCCCCAGCCGCAGCAGCTTTTCCCTGGCCTGGGAGGGAGAGCCGTCAAAAAGAACTCTTCCCCTTTCCAGTATCACGCATCGCTCTGCTTCTTCCAAAAGAGTCTGAATCCTGTGCTCTGCGATCAAGACCGTTCTGCCTTGGGATCGCAGATGACCAAGGGCCTTTTTCACTCTCTCAGAGCAAACTTCATCCAGATGCGCCAGAGGTTCGTCCAGCACCATGGTGGGACAGGGCAGACAAGCACAGGCCGCTATGGCCACCAGTCTCTTTTCTCCACCCGAGAGCTCTGCCGGGCTTCGTTGCAGCAGGGGTTCCAGAGAAAACATCCGGGTGGTCTTCTCTATTTTTTCAAGGATTTCCTCCTCCGGAAGGCCCAGGCTCTCCAGGGCAAAGGCCAATTCCCTTTCCACCGTAGGATTGAAAAGCTGAGCATCAACGTTTTGCATTATGAGACCCAGGTGGGGAAGCAACTCCGAAGGGGAGGTAAGACCCAGTTCCATGTTGTCCAGAAAAGCCTTGCCTTGGAGTCTGCCTCCCAGGAAAGAGGGGATGAATCCCCCCAGAATAAATGCCAGGGTGGACTTGCCCGAGCCGCTTGCTCCTGCCAGTAGCAGCATTTCCCCTGATCTCACCTTGAGATCCAGGCCATCCAAAACACTCTGGCCTGCGGTGCCGGGGTACGCGTAAGTAACACCTTGCAGCTCTATCATTCTTGCCACATCCCAGCCTTGCGAAGCAATTGGAGGGCCACAATCCCCAGCACGGCCCCGGCCAGGGAGCTTGCAGCAAAGGCTCCCATCATGGCCCAAGCCGCCATGGTTTTCTTCATTATCATGGGAGCCACGACCCAAATACTCACAAGTGCTCCCAGAAGACCTGTGCCAATTACTTCTCCCAATGCTGCCGCATAGGTTCTGCGCAAAAGAAGATATGCCCATCCAGCCATGAAGGCCCCTATCATACCCCCTGGAAAGGCCAGGGGTGTTCCCACTCCCAGAAGATTTCTTATGATGGCAGCCGCAGTGGCGATTCCCAAGGCGTACCAAGGACCCAGCATGACCCCGCCTATGACGTTTATCATGTGTTGGGCAGGGAAAAGCTTTACGAATCCCAAGGGAATGAACAGGGGAGACAAAGTCACTGCCATGGCCACCAGGATCACTGCCCGAGCTACCTTCCTTGTTTCCATTTTTCCTCCAGCACTTATTGCTCCTGTTGTGTGTGCTTCTGCTCCTCCCCCAGGATCAACCTGAGCACCAGATTGGCCTGGTGATGGGCGGCAATGCCCACCCTGGGTGCCATAAGGCCCCACCCGGGCCGGGCTGCCGAGACCTGGTCTCCAACTATGTAAAGGTACGGCGAGATGCGTTCTGTTCTGATGGTGTTATTGGGTCCGAAGCCAGCCAGCCCTGAGGCCGCCACAACCGTGGTGTCAGGCATGCGCTCCAACACTGTTGTTATGAGCATTTCCTTCATCTCGGCCTTGTCGAAGGCCTCTACAATGATGGGGGTGGAGGCAAAGATCTCTGGTATGTTTTCCCTCTCCAGCATTACCTCGTGAGCTTCCACGCACACATAAGGGTTGATGCGGGCCAGGTTCTCCTTCATGGCCTGCACCTTGGACATGCCGATCTGCTCCACGAAATACTGCTGCCGGTTTAAGTTGCTGGGCTCCACTATATCGAAGTCAGCCAGGACCAGGGTTCCAACCCCCACCCTGGCCAGGGCTATGGCCACCGAGGAGCCCAGCCCACCCAGGCCAGCTACTCCCACTTTGGCTTTCTTGACCTTCTCATGCACCCCCGGGCTGTGGCGAGCAGCCATGAGACCCTCCAACTCCTGAAGGGATGGGATCTGTCCCTTGCGTATGAGAACAACACGGTCTCCCTGTCTCAGGGGGAGGTCCTGGCTTTGGGGAAAGCCGTTGTAGATGAGAATGTCGGCCCCAGGTTTGAACCGATCCCTCAACATGAACAATGTGGTGCCCCAATCCACCTCCAAGGGCTGCTCGTTGAGCAAAATTTCCAGCCTTCCCATGAGGACTCCTTTTCCGGACTGCCTGCCCAAAAAAGAAAACCGCTTCCTCAAAACAGGGAAGCGGCATCCCCAAAGTGCCCCTTGCCAGAAGGCCCCGAGAACACAGGCTCCAGGTGTATTTTCTAGAGCCCCAGTCGCTTCCCTACGCTGGTATTACCCAGATCAGGTTCTAAGGGTTGTCGCTGCATCTTGCGCGACTCTCAGTAGACCACCCCTAGCGACATCCATAGAGTAGCAAATCAACCTCATTTGTCAATTGCTCTCTGGTGCTCACTAGAGGTAAATAGGTCGGCCATGTTGATGATATCCTCACATGAACAGGTCTTTGTTCCAGCAAGCTCTTTTTTCCTTTTGGCTGAGCCCGGATTTGGATTGGCAAATGTTCAAAAGCAGCCAAGGACCGATGGTTTGGGCCCTGATCTCACAAGGCTTGGGAACAGTCCGGGTGGGGCCCTTTTCATGTTCATGGGAGAGGTCTGAAGCTGTATTATTCAAGGTTGAAGCAGGCACAGAGATGGGGGTGGAGATGAAGATAGAGGCCTTTTTGTCACAAGGCTGCGCCTCACGGGATGTTCTGGAGGCCAACATAAGGGAGGCCTTGATCCAGGAAGGCTTGGAGGCACAGATCAGTTTCCTGGTGGTAGGGGAACAGGAGGCCAGGGCCCTTGGCATTCCCGGTTCTCCCACGGTGTTTCTCAATGGAGAGGACCTGGAAGGGCTGCACCTGTTCGAGGGCACCGTTTCTTGAAGGACTTACAGGGACGAGGCCGGGCGCCTCGGAAACGTACCCTCAGTAGAGCTCATAAGGAAAGCTCTGAGAAGGGCCGCTCGTTCAGAGGCGGGCAAGGGCCTCCCTTAAGAGGCCTTTCAATTAATCTCAGGGCCTTCTCTGGGAGGGACAGGCTTGTGTGTGCCAATGCTGGTTGGGCCGGAGGACTCCAGGACTCTTGTAGGTTCTGATTGATCAGATTATACTGAATTAACTTCCATGGGGTCTGGCCTTTTGCCAGCACATGAATCAAGAGGTGGTTCATGCCCAGACGCAAGCGTTTCCCTGAGCTGCTTCCTACCATCGGGACCTGTTGCAGGGTGGAATCTTTGGTGAGCGTAGATGAGCGGGGGCAGATGGTGCTTCCCAAGGATGTAAGGGAAAAGGCTGGTATCTTCCCGGGGGAGAAGTTGGCCTTGGTGCTTTGGGAAAAGGAGGGGGAGGTTTGTTGTATAGTGCTGATGAGAAATCAGGTTCTCTCGGCCAAGGTAAGAGAAATGCTGGATCCCGTGGTGCAAGATGTCATGGCCGGGCAGGAATTGCTTAAAGACAAAAGCGGAGAAGGAGATGCCAATGAATGACATAGAGATAAAAGAAAGGGTGAGGCAACGCTATGCCAGGGTGGCTAGGGAGGGAGCCTCCTGTTGTGGCACCAAAAGCTCGTGCTGCCAAGGGGGTCCTTTGCAGGCTGTGAGCCAGCTCTTGGGTTACTCCCAAGAGGAGCTCTCCCAGGTGCCTGAGGGATCAAATCTGGGTCTGGGCTGCGGGAATCCAGTTGCCCTGGCCTCTCTCAAGGAGGGACAGACCGTTTTGGATCTGGGCTCTGGTGCGGGTTTCGATTGTTTTCTGGCAGCCAGGAAGGTGGGTCCCCACGGGAAAGTCATAGGCGTGGACATGACCCCGGAGATGATCCAGAAAGCCCGGAAGAACGCCAGGGAAGGAGGATTCCAGAACGTGGAATTCCGTCTGGGAGAGATAGAACATCTTCCAGCCCCGGATAACTCCGTAGACGTGATAATCTCCAACTGCGTTATAAATCTGGCCACAGACAAGGCCCAGGTTTTCAGAGAGGCTTTCCGGGTGTTGAGGCCTGGTGGACAACTCATGGTCTCTGACATCGTTTTGGAAGGAGAGCTACCTGAGTCCATTCGCAGTTCTGTGGCAGCTTATGTGGGGTGTGTGGCTGGAGCCATGCAAAAGGAAGATTATCTAAGGGCCATGGAGAAGGCTGGATTCCAGGATGTGCGGGTGGTGGAGAAAACAGGTTTTTCCATTGATTACCTGAGCCAAGATCCAACGGTGGCCGAGCTGGCCGATTCCCTCAAGGTGAGCTTTGGGCAGGAGCTGGCCAAGGCAGCCGAGGCGGTAGTCAGTGTGAGGGTTCAGGCCTGCAAGCCCACAAGTACATAGGCCTGTCTTCATGGTACATGGCATATGATGTATGATCATAAAAAAATCAGGAGACCCGAAAATCCATGAAAAATTTCCTTGGGCTTGCGGTATTTAGGAGATCTATGTTGCCTCTTCTGGTTTTGGCAGGGGTGGCCATGGGTTTTTTGGCCCTTTGGAGGGCCCCTGTTTCCTGGGCCCAAAAAAAAGATGAGATCACGATTCTACACACCAACAATGTGACAGGGCATCTATTTGGGTGCCCCACCTGAGGCAACAGAGTGCTGGGCGGTCTTGCCCGGCGGGTAGAGCTCGTGGAGAAGATCTGTTCCAAAGGCTCCAACTGTCTGGTGGTGGACTCCGGGGATCTTTTCTTCCAGAAAAAAGTGGATGCTGATCTTAAAAAAACCCTAGCCAAGGCCCAGGTGCTGGCCAGGGCATACAAGAAGATGGGCGTGGCAGCGGTAAATGTCGGGGACCTGGATCTTCTCTTGGGAGTGGAATTTCTCAAGGGGCTGGAAGGTGAAGGCCTTCCCCTGATCTCGGCCAACCTGGCCGAGGCCTCCACAGGAAAACTACTGTTCCCAGCACAGCGGGTGATTCATAGGGGCTCCCTGAAGATAGCTATGGTGGGCCTCATGGGACCGGAACTGGACCCGCAGGTTCGCCAGGCAGTGGGAGAAAATGTCTCTGTCCTAGATCCATGGAATGCGGCCAGGAAAACGGTGGAGGGGCTCAAGGGCAAGGTCGACTTGGTTGTGGTTCTCTCAGATATGGGTATGGCCCGGGACCAGAGGCTGGCCACAGAAGTCCCTGGTATCCAAATGATACTGGGAGGTCATGATGGGAGGTTTTTGTCATCGCCTCACCGAGAGGGATCTACATCCACATGGATTTTTCAGTCCTACCAGAAAGGCATGTACTTGGGCAGGCTCACGCTTCAATTGCAGGATCCCTCAGGACCCATTCGGGATGAGGCAAGAACCTCCAGGCTGCAACAGGAGCTTGTCAGACTGGAAGGCCGCATCAAAGCCCATGAAAAGGCCAAGCTAGATTCCCGCAGCCCCGTAGTGGATCGCTCTTTGAAACAGCTCATGGAGCAGAGGAGCAAAGTAAAACAGGAACTCTTGGAGGCGCAAAAAGAGGGCGGGAAAGCAAACAGATTCTCCTGGAGGCTGGAGCCCCTGGACCCATCTCTTCCAGAGAACAAGGAAGTCAGCGGGTGGATTCAAGAGGCGCAAATCCACTCTGACTAGACTCAGAAAGAGCAGGTTTTCTTTACAAGTTGTAAAAGGCCCGTACTGACCCTGGCCCATGCCAAGGCTCGGATGAGTTGCCTGCCCCAAGCCCCAAAGCTCTGAGCATTGAAAAACAAGCTATGTAGAGCAACCAGGCCTTTACTGTTTTCTTAACCCAGATCATTCCCCAGTATCCAGGAGTTTGAGGCTGCGCCCCAAGCCCCCGGTACCACTAGCGATTTTCAGGCTTAGACCGCGGAAGGGCCCAATAGGGAATCAGTCTGATCAGACCATATAGGTTCCTCCTCAAGAATTAGCAAGGTCAGCCTCCTTTATTGGCCAATCATGACTAATCCAGGTTAACAAACAAAGTGGCACGAGGGTTGCAAACTCCCCCCAATGGTGGTTTTGCAATGGGTTCAGAAGGCATCTTCATGGGCGCAACTCTACGTAGGCGGATCTACCTCAACTTTGTGCTTTTGGTGGTCATCTTTGCCGTGCTGGGCTGCCTGCTGGGGGCCTATCTCATAAACCGGACAGCAGTGGAAGAGGCCCAAAGAAGCGTTCGGCTCAATCTCCTGTCAGCCTGGGGCGTCATCCACGGAAAGCTGGAGGAGCTCAGGATCTTGGTGAGTGTCCTGGGAACCGGCAAGAGGGTGGCTGTGGCCTATGGTGCCGGGGACTCCTCTGCTTACAGAGCCTCTCTGGAGGCGGCCCGCAGACAATGCGGATTTGATTTCCTGTCTCTTACTGACGAGCTTGGCCGGGTAATTCTGAGAACCGTGGAGCCTTACCATGCAGGGGATGATCTTTCCCTGGATCCTTTTGTGAGCTCGGCTCTCAAAGGAGGCACCCCCAGCGGATTCTCCATCCTGAGTGCAGGGCGGCTCAGAGCCGAGGGGGCCGACCTGGAGGAAAGGGCCTTCATGGCTTTCGAACCAACACCCAAGGCAAAACCTAGGGCCAAGAGCTTTGAGACCTCTGGCATGACGCTCATTGCTGCAGCCCCTGTGAAGGACGAAAAGGGCAACATTGTTGGGGCTCTATATGCGGGGGTGCTAGTGAACCGCAACTATGCCCTGGTGGACAGGATTCGATCTGCAGTCTTCGAGGAAAAACTTTACAATGGCAAGCCCCTGGGGACCGTAACCATTTTCCAATGGGACGTGAGAGTGGCTACCAATGTGACCCTACCCAATGGTAACAGGGCCATTGGCACCAGGGTGAGCGCCAATTTGTACGACAAGGTCCTGGAAAACAATGTAAGCTGGTACGACAGAGCGTTTGTGGTGGACGACTGGTATATCAGTGCATACGATCCCATCCACGACCTGGAAGGCAAGACCATAGGAATCCTGTATGTAGGGCTACTGGCCCGAAAATATGACGACATCAGGGGAGCTCTGTGGAAACTCTACGCACTTCTCTCTGTTGCTGCCGCTTCCGTGGTTCTGGCCATAGGAGTCTTGTTTGCAAGGAAACTCTCGGGGTCCATCTCCAGCCTGGCCCAGGCCGCAAGCCGCATAGCCGAAGGTGAGTATGACATGCATGTCCCGGAGCCAGCCACCCAAGACGAGGTGAGAGCCCTCACCAGGGCTTTCAACCAAATGGCTGCAAGCCTAAAGGATCGGCAGGAGCGGCTCAGGCAGACCAATATGCAACTGGAAAGCATCAATGAGTCTCTTCAAAGACTTAACGCCAACTACATGGACATGTTGGGGTTCATTTCCCACGAGCTCAAGAACACCCTGGGGGTCATATACACCTCGAGCAGGACCCTGGAGAAGGGCCTAGCGGGTCCCTTGAGCCAACCCCAGTCAACCCTGGTGCAAGGCATCTCCCGCAGCATTCAATCTGCCATTTCCATGACCCGCAACTACCTTGATTTGGCCCGAATCGAAAAATCGGAGCTTTCCCTGGAGGTAAGGCCCATTGATCTGGCAGAGGAGGTCATAAGGCCTGTTTTGGAAGAGCTTTGCTCAGCTGCCTCCGAGAAGGCAATGGTGATACAGCAAAGCATTGAAGCTCCCCTTGCATTGAAGGGAGACGCTTCCCTGCTTCGTGTGGTGGTACGCAATCTCGTGCACAACGCCATCCAGTACGGCCGAAAAGGAGGGCTTGTCCGCATTGAGGCAAGAAAACAGGGCGATCAGGTGCATCTGGAGGTATGGAATCAAGGCCAGGGGCTTTCCCCAGAGCAAATGGAGCGACTGTTCCAGAAGTTTGTGAGATTTCAGATCGAGAAGAGCTCCGAGAGAAGAGGTACAGGTCTGGGGCTGTTCATATCCAAGGAAATAGTAACTAAACATGGTGGGCAAATAGAGGCTAAGTCCAAAAAGGGCAAATGGACGAGCTTCCTTGTAAGCCTGCCTGCCTGAGAGACTCTAAAAAGAGCTGCCTTGGCCCAGCCTATGGGATGTGCCGGGAGTAACTCCACCCCAATCAAAATCTCTTGGATCAAAAGCCGTGGCGCGTAAGGCTCTGGCCCTTGAGTTGTTGCCTGGGTAAGGCCACATTGACCAGCTCAGTGCTCAGGGGCATAATCCTTGAAAGAAACTGCTGGGCCATGGGGCCCTGGGTTTGGCCTCGTGGCCCTATGTTTCTTCAGAAGGAGCCTCGGAATGATTTACTATGGCTGGTGGGTGGTCCTGGCTGGCTTTCTCATAGCCCTCTATGTCAGTGGAGCGCTTTTCTTTGGCTTCACGGCCTTCTTGGAACCCATTGTGGCCGAGTTTGGCTGGAGTTACACGCAGGTTTCCCTGGTTGTGGCCTTGAGGGGTTTGGAAATGGGAATCTTTGCCCCCCTGGCAGGGTATCTGGTGGATAAGTACGGCTCCAGAAAGCTGGTGCTGGCTGGTTCCCTCATAGTGGGAATGGGTTTCCTTCTTTTAGGACTCACTCGATCTCTTTTCATGTTCTACGGCGCCTTTCTGCTTTTGGCCTTTGGGGCAGGAGGCTGCACCAGCGTGGTGCTCATGACGGCAGTAGCCCGCTGGTTTAGAAAGAGAATAGGCAAGGCCCTGGGAATCATGGCCTGTGGTTATGGTGCAGGAGGCCTCCTGATCCCACTTTTGGTCTGGTCCATTGACCTGCATGGCTGGAGGACGACTCTCATATGTTTGGGCCTTCTGATGTGGCTCATGGGTATTCCCATGGGATTCCTCATCAGGGAGAATCCAAACCCAGAGGCAGATATGGAGCCAAGGGTTTCCGCAGGCCAAGTCCACCCCCGGTCAGAGCGTTTTGCCGCTCAGCAGGAAAAGGGTTTTCGATCCTCCTTTTGGGACAGATCCTTTTGGGCCCTCAACCTGGCCGAGGCCTTGCGAATGATGGTGCTCACGGCCGTTGTAACACATGTGATGCCTTATTTGG
>FWWM01017630.1_pt1 | contig 10328 bp, 8 predicted proteins | sample 2228351 | NCBI WGS metagenome assembly FWWM01 (sample SAMEA103939774, study PRJEB20133) | metagenome
TCGGAGCCGAATACCGGCAGAAGAAGTGCGGCGCCTGGGGTGACGCCGGCGCCTTCAGTTTCTTCCCGAGCAAAAACCTCGGCGGCTTTGGTGACGGCGGGATGGTAACCACCAACGACTCGGTAATTGCCGGCTTTGTTGACATCCTGCGCCGGCACGGTGGCAAGGATAAATACAACATTGACTACCGGGGCTACAACAGCCGCCTTGATACAATTCAGGCGGCAATCCTTCTGGCAAAGTGGGATACGGTGGATGAGTTTAACGAACGGCGCCAGAAAATCGCCCACCAGTACCGGACATGCCTCAACAACACCGCCGGTATCACCCTGCCCTTCATCCCGCCCCACTGCACCCATGTCTTCCATCAGTTCACCATCCGCCACCCGGAACGCGACCGGCTCCAGAACTGGCTGAAAGAACAGGGCATCGCCTCAATGGTCTATTACCCCATCCCGCTCCATCAGATGAAACTGTTCACCGGCAGGGCACGCCGCGGCACCGGACTGGTCCATGCCGAACGCGCCGCCGCCGAGGTCCTCTCCTTACCGATTGAACCGCTCCTGACCCCGGACGAAATCGCCTATGTAACGGAAAAAATCAAGGAGTTTGCCTCAACCCGGGTCGCAGTCACCGCCTGACGACCTATGGCATCGCTCCACACCGGTTATTCCCCAACCCGCCCTGCCGGGTCGCGAATCTGCCCCCTGTCCGCTACACCATCCTCGCCCCTTGCCCTGCCACTGTTAAAGATTGACCTCCACCGTCCGGTGGTGAAAAGCCTTGTCCTGGTTACATTATTATCCGGCACCTCCAAAATCCTCGGCTTCATCCGCGAAATGTTAATCGCCCACCACTTCGGCGCCCAGAGCATTGTTGACGCCTATCGGGTCGGCGAAACTATCACCACCGTGACCGCCGGACTCTTCGCCCACCCCTTTGAGGTCGCCGCCATCCCGCTCATCGTTGAGCAACTGGTGAACAAAAAAGAGCCCCGTGCCCGGGAGGTGTTCGCCTCGCTCTGGACCCTCGCCGCCACCATCGCCGCAATCCTCGGCATAGTCATCTTCGCCACTGCGCCCCTCCTCGTCCGCAGCTTTGCGCCCCGACTCCCCGCCGACACCGCCCGCCTCGCCACCAGCATCACCCGCATCCTCAGCCTTGTGCCCTCAGCGGTTATCTTGATCACCGCCACCGCCGCCTGCTACAACGCCCGGCGCCGCTTCACCCTGCCCCGACTGATTGACCCGGCAATTAACACAACCGCCATCGTCCTGCTCCTTTTCACCGTTCGCTACTCCGGAATTACCGCACTCGCCGGCGCCTGGACCACGGGACACATCATCGGTGCCCTCATCGCCATCACGCCACTCATCATCAGTGGCAACCGCCTCCTGCGCTCGCTTAAAGACCCGGCGGTAAAGGAGTTTTTCCAGCTTTCGCTACCGCTCCTGGCGTTCTTCCTCGTGCGACCGCTCAATCTCGCCCTCACCCGCGCCTTTGCCGCCACCCTGCCACCCGGCAACATCGCCATCCTCGCCTATGCCGACCGCCTCTTCGCCTTTCCCGCCAACCTGCTCACCGCCTCAATCGGTACAATCTTCTTTACCCGGGCAAGTGAACTTGCCACCACCAGCAACCTCCCTGCCCTCCGCTCCCTGACAACAAAAATCCTCGGCTATCTCGCCCTGGTCCTCATCCCGGCAAGCCTGGTGTTAATTCCCCTTGCCCGTCCGCTTGTCAAACTCATCTACCAGCATGGTAACTTCCCGGCCGCAGCCACCAGCACCACCGCCCTGACCCTCACACTCCTCGGCTTTGGGCTATTCCCGTTCACCGCCACCGCTTTACTCACCGCTGGGTTCCGGGGCAGAAAAGACACCAGAACCCCGGTCATCGCCACCATCCTGGGCACCGCGACCACCGCCGGTTTTGCCCTCACCTTTGTCCACCGCTGGGGAGTTCCAGCACTGGCACTTGCCTCAACCCTGGGCTTTACCGTCAGTATGCTGGTTCTACTTGTCGCCTTTCTTCGCACCGCGCCGGGGGGCAGGTAAATGAACTCGCTCACCATAATCCTCTTCGCCCTACTGATTTTAGTTCTCCTGCTCCGCTACCCCGAGGTGTGTCTTGCCCTATTTCTGTTCTCCGGCACCTTCAAGACAGAAATTACCCAGCTCTCCCCCTGGCTCCCGGACATCACCGTTACCCTGGCGCTTATTCTTCTCGCCGGCATACTATTCAACTATCTAAAAGCACCATCGTTCCGCAACCGGCTCATCCTTCGCTACCGGACATTCGGGCTCACCTTCGCTCTGATTCTTCTGTTTATGACCATGTCCGCCATCCATACCACCACCGAAAATCGGTATGCCCTGGAAAAGACCATCCGCTTCGCCACGCTTACCGGTCTGGCAACATTTGCTCCGCTATTTATCATTCAGAATCACCGCCAGCTCTCCCGCTTCCTCATCGTCTCGGTGATCCTGGGTGCGCTTATGACTTTCACTGGCCAGATGACCAGCGAAGGCCTCACCGCCTTCGGCGCCAACCACATCGCCACCGGTAGAATCATCGGCTTGGGCTTACTCACCATCCTGGGACTGATGCTTGTCCGGAGCGCCGGCGCTGTGTCTCTGCTCCTTGCTCCCTCCTCACTCCTCTATGCCGGTTTAGCCGCTCTCCTCTGTTATGGACTGTTCGCCTCTGGTTCCCGGGGTGCGCTGGTAGCGCTCCTGGTTGCCATCGCCACGATGCTCCTTGTTGGCAGCGCAATTAAACGGGCGCGCAAAATTGTCCTGACCGCAACGCTGTTTTTAATCGCCGCGGTCCTGACCATCACCATTATCAGCCCCCAGGCATCGGCAACGATGAATCAGCGTCTTACCACCACCCTCGCCGCACCCCTGGACCAGACCGCCCACACCCGTGTCATCCGGGCACAGGCAGCAATGGAGATGTTCACCCAGCGCCCGCTAACCGGTGTGGGCGTGGGCGGCTTTGACTTGCTCTTCAACCCGTTTGAATCCGAAAGGGGTGACTATCCCCACAACCTCTTTCTTGAGGTGGCAGCGGAAATGGGCATTATCGGCTTAATCCTTTTCACCGCGCTGGTCTTTTTGCCCATCTACTACGCCCTCACATCATTCCGGCAAACCGGTAACTGGACAACGCTACTTGTCATTGCCGTTACCATCTATCTCCTGGTCAACGCCCTGTTCTCCGGTGACCTCAACGACAACCGCCTCCTCTTCACCGCGCTCGGACTCTGCCTCACCCGGAAAATCCCCGCCACTTCACCAGCAGTCCAGCCAACACCATCCTTTATCCAGGCACCGGAAAAGAACAACCTACCCGGAGTGGTTTTATGAATATGAAAAAGGTTTGCCTGGTAAGTTCCGCCCATCCCGTTACCGACACCAGGATATTCCACAAACAGGCATGCTCGCTAAGCAGGGCTGGTTATCAGGTGTTTGTTGTCGGCAGGAAAGGGGTAAATGGAGAAAAGGCACCAGAAGATATTCATATCCTGCCGGTGGTTAACTACCGCTCCCGGCTCCAGCGTTTCCTTATTAACCCGATTTTTATTTTTAGAACTCTGCTCAAAGTTCGGGCAAAAGTCTATCACCTGCACGACCCGGACTTGGTCCCGCTCGGCTTGATCTTAAGGTGCCTCAATCGCCGGGTGGTGTATGATATCCACGAGGATTACCCCAGCCAGTTACGGGATAAACCCTATCTCCCCCGTGCCCTGCGTCCGCTTATCGCCGCTATCTTTGCCCGCTGGGAAAAATTCGCCTGCCACCACTTCAACGCCACAATTACCGCCACCGACCACATCGCCCGGCGCCTCTGCCATCAGGCGTCCGCTACCAAAAACCACCATCCGCACCAGCAATGCCGTCACCACATTGTCACCGTTAAAAACTACCCATCACTGAAAAACGGTGCTACCGTCACCGGCGCAAACGCCGCCCCGGGCACGACCTTCCGCCTTATCCATCTCGCCAGCATCCTCACCCCGCAACGGGGAATATCACTTCTTCTCCAGGCGCTGGATGCGCTTCCCGGTTGCGAACTCATCCTTGCCGGTAGATTTGTCACCCCGGAATATGAAACGGAGATTCGCCGGCACCCATCATTTTCCCGGGTGACCTACCTCAACATAATTCCCCATCAGGAAACCTTCCGCTGGTATTCATCCGCCCATGCCGGGATAATTCCGTCACTACCGGTCCTCGGGTATGAGTTCGCCCTGCCGGTAAAGATGTTTGAGTTTATGGCTGCCGGACTGCCGGTCATCGCCCCGGACTTTCCTCCTATCCGGGAAATAATTGATGAAAGTAACGCTGGTGTAGTATTTCAACCCGGAGATGTCAACTCTCTGATTCAGGCGATTAACTACCTTGCCTCCCATCCCAAACAGGCGCGGGCAATGGGCGAAAATGGCGCCCGGGCGGCCGCCCGGAAATACAACTGGGAAGAGGAAGAAAAGAAACTACTTAAGATTTATGAACGGCTTATTTAAAAAGGTCCTGTTCGTCGGTGCTCACACCGACGATGAATTTGGTTGTTCGGGCACCCTTGCCCGTCTCAAAGAAGAGGGAAAAGACCTCTTCTATGTCGCCTTTTCTACCTGTGAAGAGTCGGTCCCCAAGGGCTTTCCGCCTGATGTCCTGCGTCAGGAATGCTTTGCGGCAATCACCACACTCGGCATCAAACCGGAAAACTGGCGCCTCTTCTCCTTCCGGGTCCGTCACTTTCCGCAGGAACGCCAGGCAATCTTGGAAGAACTGGTAAAAATCCGCCAGGAAATCAATCCGGACCTCGTCTTTGTCCCCGCCTCATCCGACATCCATCAGGACCACCGGGTCGTTTATGAAGAAGGGGTCCGCGCCTTCAAGCACGCCTCCATCCTCGGCTATGAACTACCGATGAACACCCTGACCTTTCGCCATGTCTGTTTTGTCCCGCTCCAGGATCGCCACCTCCAGCGTAAAATCGCCAGCCTCGCCTGTTATGCCTCCCAGCGCTTCCGCGCCTATACCAGCGAAGACTTCATCCGCGGTCTGGCACGGGTGCGCGGTGTGCAGGCGGGTGTGGAATTTGCTGAAGCGTTTGAAGTCATCCGGTGGGTGTGGGTATGATGTGCCAGCACCAGTGCCGCATCGGACCCGATGTCATTATTGATTGCCCCAGGACGAATATCGCCCCGGACTGCTCCGTCGGCGTAAAAACCGAGGCCAACTTCCGGCGCTATGGTGGCGTCTTAATCCGCTGTCAGGAACTGGAACTGGGTCCTGGTTGTATCATTGACCGCGCGGTTCTGATCACCGGTGGCAAAATCAAACTCGGTCCTAACTGTCGCATCGGTGCCGGTGTCACCATTCGCGTCACCGAATCTCTGGAACTGGGCAAAAACAGCGTAATTGGTGAAGACACCCTGATTGAAGGCAGAAAAATAAAAATCGGCCGGGACTTATGGTGCGGTCCTTATGTCCGGATTGGTGGTGGCTCCTGCTTTGAACCACAATCCGAACTAATCGCGGGTTACTGGCTCCACCTCGGGATGCGTGTCTTTATCAACACCGCGCGCCGGGTAACCATCGGCAACGAAGTCGGTCTTGGCACCGGCACCGCCATCTACACCCATGGTGCCTACCAATCCGCTCTTAGGGGCTATCCGGTATCCTTCGCACCGGTAACCATCGGTGACAACGCCTGGATTCCCGGCGCAACCATCAACCCCGGCGTAACCATCGGTGCCGGTGCGGTCATCGGTGTCGGCTCGGTTGTAACCAGAGACATCCCGGCTGGCGCCCTGGCAGCGGGCGTCCCCTGTAAGGTCATACGGGAAAACGCCTTTCCCCGCTCCTTAAACCAGGAAGAAAAACTCGCCTTCTGGAAACAGTTTCTGCCCCTTGCCGGTGAAATCCTCCAGCACCACTTCTACCACTCTCTTCCGCGCTTCTCCTCTACTGACGCTGCCACCGCACTCGCAATCGGCGACCTCCACATCACCTACTCCCCGGAAAGTGAAACCCTTACCGTCACCCATTCCCCTCTTGGAGAGGGGTATGCCCAACCTGAGCAGCCCGCTCCCCTCTGCACCTTTCATCTCGGGGAAGGAAAGATTACCGGGTCTGTCTCACCCATCACCGAAAAACTCCGCGACCTCCTCCGGCGCTACGGCATTCGCTTCAAAAGCGACCCTGACATCCACACCGGCACCTATCAACCCTGGAGCGAAGATGTGTAGCCTCACTATTACCCGTCCCTGGACACCCGCAGTGTCAATTATCATCCCCACCTACAACGAACAAAACCACATCGCCCGCACCCTCTCCTCCCTGCTAAACCAGGACTATCCGGCCCAACTCACCGAGATTCTTATCGTGGATGGTGGCTCCACCGACACCACCCTCAACATTATCCACTCCTGTCTCCATACTCGGTCACACACCCCCTGCATCCGCATCCTCAACAACCCGCACCGCACCACCCCCCATGCCCTTAACATCGGCATCACCGCTGCCCGGGGTGAGGTCATCTTCACCCTGGGCGCCCACACCACCTACTCGCCCAACTACATCTCCGGTTCCATCAAAATCCTCCACCAGACCGGTGCCGATGCGGTTGGCTCAACTGCGGTTACGCTCCCCTCTGCTCCCACACCGATCGCCCGCGCCATCGCCCGTGTCCTCGCCTCACCTTTCGGTGTTGGCAACTCCCTGATGCGTATCACCCGCACCCGTACTATCCGGCACTACACCCTCAGCATTCCCGACCCAATCCCTGCTGACACCGCCTCCTGCCCCGCCTATCGCCGTACCGTCTTTGAGAAAATCGGCACCTTCAACACTGCGCTCACCCGCAACCAGGACATCGAATTCAACCTCCGGCTCCGCCGTGCCGGCTTAAAACTCCTCCTCACCCGAAAGATAAAAACCTACTACTACGCCCGCGCCACCCTATCCCAGCTATTCAAAAACAGTCTGGAAAACGGCTACTGGGTCATCAAAAGCCTCCGCTACGCCCGACGCCCCTTTGTCCTGCGCCACCTCATTCCAGCCGCCTTTGTCACCGCAACTCTCATCACCGCTCTCACCACTCCATTTCTCCCCATTGCCAGAATCCTTTTCGCGGTGATTAGCGGACTCTACATCACCGCTGACATCATCTCCTCCATCCTCACCGCCCACTCCCTTCGCCATCTCCACCTCTACATCATCACCTATCCGACCCTCCACATCGCCTACGGCATTGGCTCACTACTGGCTTTACCCGCCATCATAAAACCCGAGCTGCGCAGGGGTACCGGCAGCGGCACCACCCGGGGAAACTGGCAGCCGGACAAGCGCATCCCGGAAGCAGGTATGGAAGGCAAAATGCCGGCAATATCTTAACCCATGTCAAACTCCATCACCCTGATTCCCGCGCTCCTCTTGACCCTCACCCTCTCCCGCTTCCTTAACTCCCTCATCGCCTCCTTTGCCCTGGCCCGTTCCTGGTGCGATACACCCGGCACCGCTAAAATCCACACCCGACCGGTTCCCTGGACCGGCGGTATCGGTATCTTCCTCGCCTGGACAATCACCCTGGCAATTCTTATCTTCCTCATCCCGCCACCGCGGTGCCGGCGCTGCCTTACTCCTTGGTTTCCTTGACGACATCCGCTGGAAAAATCGGTCCCTGCCCATCCCCAAACTAACCCTCCAGGTCATCCTTGCCCTCATCGTCTCGTTCCTTCTCCTCACTGCCGGCACCCGGCTTATCTCCTATCACCCCCTAATCCACCTGAGCATCACCGCCAGCCTCATCCTCACCTCAATCAACGCCCTCAACCTTGCTGATGGGATTGACGGGCTTGCTGGGGGCGAGGCGACCATCTCCATTCTCGGACTGGCAGTTTACTTCTTTAACCAGCCCGAAACCCCGCCCTTCCTTCCGCTCGCTCTTCTCTTCCTTGTTGCCGCAATTATCGGCTTTCTCCTCCTCAACCTTTGCTCGCCCTCCCGTTTGTTCCTGGGTGATGGTGGCACTCACCTGCTCGGCGCCATCCTTGGCGTCCTGCTCACCACTGTCCTTGGCCGGAGCACTTCACTCCCTTATTCCATTATCGCCGTCGCCCTCATCCTCGGTATTCCGCTCTTTGACATCATCTGGGTGCTCGGCCTGCGCCTCTACTATCGCCAGCCGCTGCTCGCCCCGGACCGCAACCACATTTACGATAAAATCATCGCCCTTGGTATTTCACCCCGTGCCACCACCATCCTGCTCTGGTTTCTCCACGCCCTCACGGTCGCCACCGGCGTCACCCTGCTCCTCCTGGAGGTGAAATGAAAATCCCCCTGGCGGCACCGGACATTACCAACCTGGAAATCCGCACCATCGCCCGTGTCCTGCGCTCCGGCAGGCTCGCCCTTGGCCCCTACGCCACCGCCTTTGAGAAAAAACTTGCCCGGGTGGTTCACCGGCGCTATGCGGTCGCCCTTTCCTCCGGCACCGCCGGGCTCCACCTCGCGGTCCGGGTGCTCGGGCTCAAACCCGGTGACGAGGTCATCACCACGCCCTTCTCCTTTGTCGCCTCCGCCAACTGCCTCCTCTACGAGGGCATCAAACCGGTCTTCGTTGACATTGACCCACAAACCCTCTGCCTTGACCCGGCAAAGATTGAACCAGCCATCACCCCCCGCACCCGGGCAATCCTGGCGGTGGACATCTTCGGTCACCCGGCTGACTGGCTCACCATCCGCCGCATCGCCCGCCAGCACCACCTGCACCTGATTGAAGATGCCTGCGAGGCGCTGGGTTCAGAAATTATCACCCCGCTACACCGCTACCGCTGTGGTGAATTCGGCGACATTGCGGTCTTTGCCTTCTACCCCAACAAACAGATTACCACCGGTGAAGGTGGTGCGCTCGTAACTGACAACCGCCCCATTGCGGAACTCTGCCGCAGCCTTGCCAACCAGGGACGCCGCGCCCGCGATGGCAAATGGCTGGAACACATCCGCCTCGGTTACAACTACCGGATGGACGAACTCAGCGCCGCCCTAGGCTTCATCCAGTTAAGGCGTCTGGCAACCATCCTCCGGCGCCGCGAAAAAGTCGCCCGGCTCTATCACCGCTACCTACAAACAATTCCGGAGGTCCAGCCACCTCCTGCCGCACCCTGGGCAAAGGTCAACTGGTTTGTCTATTGCATCCGCCTGGCGCCGGGCATCAACCGGCAAAAAATTATCGATTATCTCAATGCACAGGGTATCGGCTGTACCCCCTATTTTCCGCCCATCCACCTTTTGCCATTTTACCGGCAGTTCGGGTATCGCCCGGGTGATTTTCCAATAACCGAGACGGTGGCAAGCACCACCCTTGCCCTGCCCTTTTCTGCCCGTATGAAGGAAAAAGAGATTTGTTTTTGTGTTGAGCAACTAAAGAAGGCAATTAAACAAAGGAGTTAAAAGATGCGTGAAGAAACTGCCACTGTGCCGCAATCGGCACCACTGCATCAGCAGGTGCCGGAATCGGCACATCATGGTTTCACTTATTACCTTGACCTTATCAGCCGCCGGCTCCACCTGTTTCTCTCGGTCCTCATCATCACCGCGCTCCTTCTCTTCATTACCGGCGAAACCGCCCGTCCGGTTTACCAGTCCAGCGCCACTATCCTCGTCAACCGTCACCTTGACCGTGCTGGTTCTGACCTCCTCTTCAACCCATCGACCGGCAACCTCGCCACCCGCCCCTTCCTTGCCAACCACATTGAAATCCTCAAAAGCCGCACCCTGGCAAAAATGGTCATTGACACCCTGCCCGAAGAACTGCGTCAGGAACTTCTCCGCAGTACCGGCACCGCTGGCGCCGGCAGCGCTAACGACCGGGCGGTGGAACTACTTGCCGCCTCGGTCACGGCGCGCGCGGTGCGGGATGCCGACATCATCAAAATCTCGGTCAACGCACCCTCCCGGCGCCTGGCAGTAGAACTTGCCCGCGCCTATGTTGCCGCCTACCAGGCCTGGACCCTGGAGCGCAACCGCGCCGACATCCGGGCGATAAAAGAATTTGTCTTCACCCAGTTACAGAATGTTACCGCTCGCCTGGACTCGGCGGAACGCGCCCTCGAGGACTACAAACAAAACATCGCCACCGCTGACCTCTCCACCCAGGCAAAGGCGTTGATTGAACGCCAGAGTGCGGTGCTTGCCCTTTACGAACAGACCCGCACCCAGCTTGCTGGACTGCAAAAAGAAATTAGCATCCTCGCGCCACTGGTTGACTCTGCACCCGCTGCCAGCAATCCGCTTGCCCTCGTTACCACCATGAAT
>FWWM01017631.1_pt1 | contig 10328 bp, 10 predicted proteins | sample 2228351 | NCBI WGS metagenome assembly FWWM01 (sample SAMEA103939774, study PRJEB20133) | metagenome
TTGTCCCCTATGGACGAAGCCACACCAACCCACCTGTCGTTGCTGAGCCACCGTGGGACAGTCCACGCACGCGCGAACTTTTCTTCCGTGCTTGCGCCGATTGCCATAGCAACGAAACCCGCTGGCCGTGGTATAGCCACATCGCTCCCGCTTCTTGGTTGATCGCACGCGATGTGCAAAAGGGACGCTCGGAGTTCAATGTTTCCGAATGGGGCACCCACCCTAACAAGCACGCTCACGAGGCAGCGGAAGAAGTGGAGAAAGGAAAAATGCCTCCCAAACTTTACGCCCTTTTCCATCGCTCCGCTCGTTTGTCACCCAGCGAAAAAGAGGAACTCATTCGCGGCTTGATTGCCACCTTCGGCGGCGAGGAGAAAGGCAAGGGGAAACACGGCAGCGAAGGGCACACCCACGAAGGGCAAGAGCATCACGAGCATTGAGAAGCGTCTTTGACCACAAGCGAAACAAAGTGGTGCCACTTCAGCCTCCGCTTCCCCTCACTGCCCTTTCGTCCACTCGCGCAACTGTTCCCCGTAGCGGCTATATGCCCAAGCAACGCCGATGAGCAGCAGCCCCAAGACGAGGAACGACACCATGCGGAAGGGCAGGGTCAAAAAGCCCAAGTCCACCAGAAACACTTTCAACACCGCCAAACCAAACAAACTCAAAGCGAGCCAGCGAGCAAAGGGTTGTCGGTAAGCGATGCCAACCCACAAAGCGGCGGCAGCGTAAAGCGCCCACGCTACGGAAATCCCTAACTGCCCCGCATAACGCCAAGTCTCCGCCGAAGGAAATTGAAGCCAGCGGAACAGGTTGTAAACTTCCAGTGTCAACAGCCACAAGGATGCTAAGTTGGCAAGAGCGGCGAAGGTAACGGGTTTGAGCGCCTCCCGCTCAGTTGCTGTCAGCGTTTCTTTGAAGCGAGCAAACCAAAGGGTGAACGCAGCACTGGCAGCGATAAACGCCGCAAAGGCAAGGACGCGGAAGTTGAAAAATGGTGTGAACTTTTCAGTGACGGAAGCGAGGGAAAAGAGGAAAGCGAGTGCCCCACCCAAGCCGTAAGCGAAAACGCCCATCCAACGCAATTCCACCATCTGCCACCGGCGCCCGAGAGCGAAGAAGGCAATCCCCAGAAGCACCCATAGCGCTTCCATAGCAAACCACGCAGCAAGTTCCCACTCTTGTGGCGACGGAAATCGCCAGCGAGCAAATGCCGCATAAACTTCTCGCGAAAGGGCAAAGATGGTCAAGAGGGAAGCGGCAACAAGGAACAGCGAGGATGGTGTCCATTCGGTTTTTTCTGGGTGTTGGGAAGCAGTGAGCGCGATGGCGAAAAGCGAACCTATGACCATCAAAGCGGCAAGCAGGCGCAAGTTGAGGACTGGCAGCCACGCCTCAGCGGTTTCCCATCCGATGAAGACAATCGCCAAGACAACGCCCAGCAAGGTCAGCGTTGTCAACACTTGGAGCGCAGTCAAATCTGTGCGGAGGCTGAGGGCGAACAATCCGACAGCGACGAGTGCCCAGATCCCGAGGACGGTCAGCCATGCCGCAGCGCCTTGATAAGGCGCCAGCCAGCCGCTCTGCGCAAACAATGCCATTGTTTCCCGCGCAATGAGCCACAGCAAGAGAGCGCCAGCAACGAACACCAACAGGTTTGGCGTTGTCTCTTCTTTGGGTGCCATCAATTGCCGTCGGTGTTCGTAAGTCATGAAAATGGTGGCAGCGATAACCGCTGCGAAGGTGAGGAAGCGTTCGTTGAGGAGCGGTCGCCACACAGTAAGCGGTTGGGTGAGGTCTATCCACGTCAGCGTCACAATAGCGAGCATCCAAATCCCCACCGCTCCGTCGCGCAACGCAGTGCTGTTCACCCGCGTCGCGATAGCGGTCAGCGCAGCGGCTTCCACTGCCCACGCGATTGCCACAGGGTTGCCCTCAAATTGCATCGGGGCAGCAATGGTGACAAACGCCACTGCCAAACCGTAAGCGGCAAACACCAAGCCTTTGTCTTCAGGGAGGCGACGCCGAACAACTTCGCCGAACGCGCCGTGAAATGCCGCAAGGGCGAGAGGGAACACCCCACGCGCCCCTGTCAACGGTTGCGCAAGCAAATAAGCGGCGGATAGGAAGTAAGCGACGGAAACGCCGACGAAAAATGCCAAGTCTTCAGGCGCACTCACGGCGCGGAACCGCAAAGCGTAAACGCTGCTAATGCCCACAAAGATGAGAAAGTTGGTGGTTAGGAACGCAAAAGTGTGCCAGAGCCATCGGGGTTCGTAACTGATCAGCCACCAACCACCGATGAGCACCACTGTCGCAAGGAAAGTGACGAAGTTCATCACGCGCCATCGCTTGTAGGCGGCTGTCGCCAAGATGCCCGCGTTCAACGCAGTGACATAGCCGAAGAAGAACGAGACCTGTGGAGCGCCCGCACTTTCTGCGTGCAACAGCACGGGTGTCAAGTAGCCACCGAGTGTGGACAGCAAAATCAGGCTCAAGGCGTCGTAGCGAACCGCTAACATCACGCCTGTAGCCGTCACTGCCGACATAGCAGCGAAAGCGAGGGGAATGTCAATCAGTCGGTAGCGGATGGTGGCAACCCAAACGGTCAAGTAGAGCAGCGCCAAGCCGCCGGCGGAGAGCCCTTCCGAGAACCAGCGTTTCGTTCGCCCTTTAGCGTATTCGCCCCCTGCGAGAAACGCCAACCCTGACAAGGCGCCAACAATTGCTCTCCCCGCTGGACCAATTGCCGCCCAAACGAGGTTCATGAAGAACACCATCGCCAGCAGCACCAGAACGAGACCTATCCACAGTGCCCACTTGCCACCGATGAGGCTCTCCCAATCCACAAGCGGTTGCTGAGGCTCAGGAGCAAGAGGCTGAGCAGGAGGAGCAGGAGGCGGTGGTGAAGGTGGGACGAATTGTAGTCGCTCTTCAGCGACTTTCGCTTCGGTGGGTGTAGGAGTTGGTTCAGCAATCGTTACGGGCGGGGGAGCGGAAGGTGGAGGTGAAGGTGGGACGAATTGCGGTCGCTCTTCAGCAACTTTTGGCTCGGTCGGTTTGACCGTCGGTTCCGCAGCCGCGACAGGTGAAGGTGTGGTGGCAGGTGGCGGGACGGGTTGAGGCGGGGGGATTTCGGCGGGTGTCTCTATCGGCGCAGGGGGCGAGGGGGTAGGTGTCGGTGCAGGGGGCGCTTTCACGCCTATTTCCCTTTCCAACCGAGAGACGCGGGCGAGGAGTTCCACCACCAGCCGTTCCACCGCTTTCAACCGCTGCAAAACCCTCCACCACTCTTCAGGCGTCGGGGTCATAGCAATCGCCCTCCCAAAAGTGCGCTCATCGCCTCCGATGGCAAATCCCTTTGCCGTCACCCATTGTAGCACAGGGCGCTCGCCCCCGATGGCTCTTGCTAAGGGAAAGCGGAGTGGCTAAGATTAAATCGGGCGTTGCGGAACTCCCTTCTCGGAGGCACTCGCATGGCAAAGCAATTGCGCTCAGCGAGGGAAGCGTTGGCTTTTTCACCTCTGTTGCCAAGGCAGGTGGCACCGCCCTTTTGGTCTTGGCGGGCAGTCGCCATCGGCTTATTGCTGCTCCCGCTGAACCTTTATTGGATTGGCGTGACGGAGGGGCTTTGGCACGCCCTGCACATGACGACCCTTTCGCTCCCAATGAATGCGTTGATGTTGCTATTGGCGCTAAGTTTGCTCAACCGCATCGTCGCGTGGCTTCGGTCATCGTGGGCGCTGTCTTCCAACGAACTGCTGCTCGTTTTCTTAGCCCTCACGGTGCAAAGCGTTTTCATCGGGCACGACCAAATGGTGAGCCTGTTTGGTGTTATCCCGGCGGCAGCGTGGTATGAAAACCCCGCCAACCGTTGGGAGACCTTGTTCTTCCGCCACTTGCCTGATTGGCTGGTCATCACCAACAAAGCAGCGGTGCGGAACTTTTACTTGGGTGGCATGCAGTTCTACGGCTCGGGGTTAGAAAGTTTTTGGCTCAAACCTGCGCTGGCTTGGACAGTGCTCTTGACCGCCCTTTTCTTCGGCTACATGGGGTTGACGGGACCTTTTTACCACCGCTGGGCGCACGAAGAGCGGTTGTCCTTTCCCATCTTGCGCTTGCCCCTTGACATTGCGGAGGGGCGCTTGCACTGGCGGAGCGGTTTGTTCTGGGGTGGTTTTGCCCTCGCTGCTTTGGTGCAAATGGTGAACCACCTCAACTGGCTTTACCCGCGCGTTCCCTTTCTGCGGTTGCGCGCCCGCGACCGTGACTTAGCGTGGTATCTGACGGAGCCACCGTTTAACGCCATTGGCTCCACGCCCTTAGCCCTCTACCCGTTCGTCATCGGCTACGGCTACTTGATGCCGTTGGACTTGAGCACTTCTGCGTGGTTTTTCTACCTGCTGCGGAAGGTTCAACGCATCTGGGGTGCGTGGCGGGGATGGTTTCGCTTGCGGCGCTTCCCTTACGAAAACGAGCAAGCAGCGGGGGCAGCCCTTGCCATCGCCACTTTGCTTTTGTGGCGCTCCCGAGCAACCTTGACAACTTTTTGGCGGTCAACATCTCGCCCCAATCAACTTCCGCTTCCGCCTTTGGTGACGGCGCTGCTCCTCGCTTTCGCCCTCCTCACTTGTTGGTGCATTAGTGTCAAGGCGGGGCTATTGCCAGGAACCGCGACCGTGTTTTGGTTGGTGCATTTCCTCATCGCCCTCACAGTCGCCCGCTTGCGGGCGGAAGCGGGACCTCCTTCCCACTCGTTGTTGTTCGCTAACCCGCAAGACTTGATGCTCGCCACTTGGGGCACCCGCGCCTTCCGCCCTCGGGAGTTGACCGCGTTGGCGTTGTTTTTCTGGTTCAATCGGCTCAACCGCAACCATCCCGCCCCCGTCATCATGGAGGGTTGGCGGCTCACCGAACTCATTGGCGCTCCTTTCATTAAGACTGCTGGGCTCATGAGCCTGATGGCGGTTTTGAGCGTAGTTGGCTGCTTTGCTCTTTACCCGCACCTGTTCTATCGGGAGGGTGCGGAAACGCGCGTCGGCGAAGTGGTGTGGGTGGGACAAGACACTTTCAACCGCTTAGCCGCGTGGATTGGCAACCCGACACTCCCTGACTATTGGGCGCGCTCCTTCGTGGCAGGGGGCTTTGCGTTCACTTTGCTCCTCAACACCCTTTACCATCGCTTCCCTTGGTGGGGATTGCACCCTTTGGGCTACCTCTTGGGCACCAGTTACGCAGTGGATTTTTACTGGCTGTGCCTGCTCGTTGCTTCCACTGTGAAATGGCTGCTGCTTCACTATGGTGGTGCCCGCACCGCTCAAAACGCAACGCCCTTCTTCATCGGGCTCATCTTGGGCGACAGCATCGTCTCGTGCTCGTGGAGCGTTTATGGCGTCGTTGTCCACAAGCCCATGTATGACGCGTGGATTTGATGCGGAGGCTCTCACAGTGTCGCAGTTCGGTGCCACTCGCCTGATTTGCCGCCGGCTTTTTGCTCCAACTGCACTTGTTCAATCACTATGCCCGGCTCAACGCCTTTGCACATGTCGTAAACGGTCAAGGCTGCGATAGCAGCGCCTGTCAAGGCTTCCATCTCGGCGCCTGTTGGGGCGGTGCAGCGGACGGTCACCTCAATGCGCAACATGCCCTCTTCGGGGCGCAAATCAAACTTCACTTCCGCACCGCTGATGGGGATGGGATGGCACAAAGGGAGCAAATCGGGTGTGCGCTTGATGGCGAAGTAAGCCGCCACTTGCGCTGCTGCCAACACATCCCCTTTGGGCACCGTTCCTTCGGCAATCATCCGTGCCGTTTCGGGGCGCATCCGAACCGTTGCCGACGCCGTTGCTGTCCGCACCGTCGCTGGCTTTTCTGACACATCCACCATCCGCACTTTTTCCGTCACAGACATCACCCCTTCGGAGCAGAAGAACCATCGCTATTGGGCGCCAGAGCCAAACAGTGTTGGCATTGACATTCTGCCGCTTCTGGGGCAACAACGAAAAAACGGTGTGAGCAAAAGCATTTGGTGAGTGGCACAATAGTTGCGCTGAAAAAGTCCCGCCCCGCCGCGAGACCTCCCAATGGAAGCGGACCGCAAGCCCGAAGCGCTTTCTCAGCGCAAGTCAAATAACTCGTCCGTTGTGAAGTCGCCGTCACGGTCTATGTCGCCTAAGAAGCGTTCTCGATGGGGTTGGAAGTAAGCATCGCTGCGAAAAACAGGTTTGAAGACTTTCACATGCCCGTCGCACCACAACACATTCCCCATTTCCGTGTGGCGACCGTGGAAGGTAGGGTTGTTGTAGGATGGTGGCTCCAGAAAGCCCGTGCCTTCAAACACAGGGGCACCTGCTCCCCATGTGCGCCATTGCGCCGCATCGGCAATCCACACCGTTTCCGCTGGTGTGGTGATTTGAGATAAAGAGACAGCGATCGGCGTCCAAGTCGGCGGGTTCATGGGACTAAGATAGGCATAGTTGTAGCCGTAGCCGAGGATGCCGTAGGCGAAGTTGGTGTTCTCGCGGAAAGAGGGACAGGCTTTGATTTGCGCGTTGCGCATGTAAGGTTGCAAGAAACCGCGCGTAAAGTCAACGGTTTGAGTGGCTCGGTCAACATAGCCCCACCAGTAATGGGACCAGTCGTCGTAAGCGATGGGGAACAAGCGTTCGTCGTAATCCTGCGCATACTGTAGCCCGGCTAACCCGACTTGCTTGAGGTTGGACAAGCAAGAAGCCTGCCTGGCTTTTTCGCGGGCGCGGCTGAAGACGGGGAACAGGATTGCCGCCAGAATGGCGACAATCGCAATGACGACCAGCAGTTCAATGAGGGTAAAGCCGAAACGACCACGCTGCCATGCGCGAACGACCGACATCGCAAATCCCTCCTCGCAAGCATAGTTTTTGCTATCGCTTGCGGGAAGGGCGGAAAGGAGGCACCGCTGCCAAAGCGTAAAAGGCACTTCTCGTGCCTGCTTGGCGTTGCGGTTGCTTTTTGCGCTCCTTCGCCCAGCCCGCGAGGCGAACGAGCGTCGGGGGCGGATGGGTCGGTCTTCGGGCTTCCGGTTCGTCCTACTCGCCACGCCTTCCCAGCGCTCGGTTGAGCGCCAGTGGCTTGTCGGGTCGCCACAAGGTTGGGGGCAGCGACCCCAGTGGCTTTCGTCCCCGGTTACCGCTGCGCGACAGCGCCGGACTTTCACCGGACTTCCCGGCACCCATCCGCAGCCGTCTCGCTTGTCTGCTCAAAGTGCAACCGCCCTTCATTTTAGCCACCTTTCTTCCAACGCGCAAGAGGGCTTCAACGAAAACCGCAAAAGTGCCCATAAAAACCGCAAAACTGGTGGGTGCGTAGCTGTTGACAAAAAAGTGCGCTATCCTTCTTCACGGCAGCGGGGTGCTGCCTAAAATCTTTTGATTTGCGGAGGTGCTCAGCGATGAAGAAGGTGGGGAAAATGCTGCTGGTCTTCGTGATCGCAGCCTTTGTTGGTGGTGCTGCCCATTCGTATTTCTGGCGCCCCATATACTCCTGCACTATTGACTGCCCCAGAGATTACCCTACGGACGAAGATCGCTGTCAGGATTGTTGCGACGAATGTTGCGATAGCAGGTATCCGAGGGTGCCAGACTTATGCAAAGATGAGTGCTATCAACAGTGCTAATGGGGGGAAACCCGATGAAGAGATACATCGCGTTGGCACTCATCAGCATAGGGATGGTATTGATAGCAGTTGCGATGCTTGTCTTTACACGCCAAGGGAGGTTGCCTTCCTCAACGGACGGTTATGAGCGACAGGCAAAGTTACAAGTTATCCGCCCCCTCCAGCGGTTAAAAGGGGAACGCCCTTTCACTGAGCGCGAAATGCAACTATTGCGCCAATTTGTGAAGGATCCTGATTTCACCATTCGGGCTCGGGCATTAAGTGCCTTGTCTTACACCCCGGACCCAAATCAGAGGAAAGAAGCCATCCAGTTGGCTATCGGTTGTCTCAACGATGAATGGTCATCGGTGCGCGTCTATGCCTTGCGTCTCCTTGCCCGGCAGAAAGCCCACGAGGCAGTCCCTCACATCCTTCCTCTGCTGAATTCTCCAAACCCTGTGGTGCGTGAAGAAGCAAAGAAAACGCTGCAACAGTTAGGATACACCGTGCACTGATGTTAATGGTGAGGCTTGTCGCTGCTGACAGCAAAAAAGGGCATTACTCCTTTTCACAGCGGTGAAAAGACCTCTGGGGTAGAAGAATGCATGGGGAGTCAAGGAAGAAGGCGGAATATCAGGTGAAGCGGGAGGCGATAACCTCGCTGCAGCGTTTGAAGGGGGCACGCCCTTTTTCGCCGCAAGAGATGCAACGCCTTCGCCAATTTGTCCGCGACCCTGAATGGCGCATCCGCTGCCGTGCCCTTTGATTCGCAAGGGCACTTTAACGAAACCCGTAAAAGTGCCAACAAAAACCGCAAAAGTGATGGGGTTGCCGCTATTGACAGCAAAAAAAAAAAGTGTGCTACTCTCTTTCACGGCGGCGAAAGGCTGCCGTGACGCCTTGATGCGCGGAGGTGTTCGGCATGATGGGGAAGTTGAAACTGCTAGCAAAGATGATTGTGGTGTTCCTTGCGGCAATGACAATTAGTGGACTTCTCTCTTTCTTCTCAGCTCCCTCTCACGGCTATTATTATGACGACACCAGGGGTCTAAAGTGTGGTCGTCAGTGTTGCATTGAACACCCTAATTACCCACCCAATTGCCAGGATTGTTGTGATCCTTGCTGCCTCCCTGCTGGAGCAAGAGCAAAACAATGCTTGGAGGTGTGCTATTCAATGTGCATCAATTGCCCTCAATAGGGGGCGTTAGGGGGTGGACGATGTGAGAAAGTGGTTAGCGATTATTACCCTGATAGCGATAGCGATCGTGGGAGCAATGCTATGGCTCCGATGGGGTTGGAAAACACCAAAACTTGAAAGGCAGGCAGGATTGCTCCCAGAAGCAGACTACATGGCAAAACGGGAAATGCTTCGCCCTCTCCAAGAGTTAAAAGGTGCCCGTCCCTTCACTCCTGAGGAGATGGAACTTCTGCGCCAAAGCGTTCGGGACATGAGCGACTTTCGACTCCGCTGTCGTGCCCTTACAGCTCTTTGGCATGCCCGCCAACCACAGCAGAGAAAAGAAGCCATTGAGTTGGCGATAGAGCGGCTTCGTGACCCTGAGTGGGTTGTGCGAACTTATGCGCTTAGAGCGTTGGCTGAGTTAAGGGCTAAAGAAGCAATCCCAAGTGTTCTTCCGCTGCTCAACGATCCAAACTCAGAAGTGCGGGAGAGAGCAAAGAAAACGCTGCAACAGTTAGGATACACCGTGCACTGAGGTTAATGGTGAGGCTTGTCGCTGTTGACAGCAAAAAAGGGCGCTACTCTTTTTCACGGCGGCAAAAGGGCTGCTGAAATCTTCTTGATGCGTGGAAGTGTTCGGCAATGAAGAAAGCGTGGAAGATGATGCCGGTCTTCTTGGTAGCAGTGCTGGTGGGAGCAATATTAGGATCGGGTGCCACGACCACCCTGTTAACAGACTGTCGGCAAACTTGCCTTAGTCAATATCCCGACAACACGGACAAATGCTATGAGTGCTGTGACCGACGCTGTCCTCCTAACAACTACCACTATAAAGCGGGAGTGCTATCAAAGATGCCCGTAAGGCGCCTTTTTGTCCTTGCTGCTGTTACTTTGCTTGGGCTTATCGGAGCGATAGTGCTGCTTTGGCGAGGATGGGGGCGCAGGGCTGAGCAAGAGGCAAATGACTTGACGCCCAAATACTTGGCGAAAAAAGAGGCAGTAAGTGCCCTCAAAGCGAAAATTGTTGCTGCTGGAAACCTTTCACCAGCGGAAATGGTGACTCTTCGCCAATTTCTTTCTGACCCCGATTGGCGCATCCGTGCCCGTGCTTTGGCTGCTTTGCGTGCCTTTGCCGACAGCCCTCAACGGTCAGAGGCAGTAGCGTTAGCCCGAGAAAGTCTGAAGCACGAAGACTGGTTAACACGCGCTTTAGCCATAAGGGCATTGGTGCACCTAAAGGCGAGGGAGGCTGTGCCCGATATTATGCCCTTGCTGAACGACCCTAAAGCCAATGTTCGGGATGAAGCCCGAAAAGCCTTGCAACAGTTGGGTTATGATGTGCGTTGATGTGAAGAAAAAGGTCTTCGTCGGCGAAAAGCCGACGATGTGGTGAGGGGCTATGCGTTGGCAGTATGGGCTAATTGCTTTGATAGGCATCGTCGTTGGCTGGAGCATTCCCTACCTCTGGCGGCAATGGGCACCCGTGAAGGCAGAACCATCCTTCATTTCGCTGGG
>FWWM01017632.1_pt1 | contig 10327 bp, 9 predicted proteins | sample 2228351 | NCBI WGS metagenome assembly FWWM01 (sample SAMEA103939774, study PRJEB20133) | metagenome
ACAAATACTATCGCCCGGACCTGAACGATCAATACTGGGCCATCAACAAATTGCCCGAGGACCTGATCAAGAAGACCTACAAGGCTTAGAGATCGGCCCAGACGCCTATCACCAAACCCTTTTCTTCTCCCTCCTCCCTACACCAGGGGGGAGGAGGGAAAGGCAGGTCTCACCTGAGGGCCTGCACGGAGGTTGGAGTTCCCCTTGCAAGGCAGTGACCATTCGCAGTCCATTTTACACGCCAAAGAGATCACCAAGACCTTCCCCGGTGTCCGCGCCTTGGATCGGGCGGAGTTCTGTTGCCTGGAGGGCGAAATACACGCCCTGGTTGGGGAGAACGGTGCCGGCAAATCCACTTTGGTGAAAATCCTCGCTGGCGTCTATTGGCCTGACGCCGGCGAGCTGATCATTAAGGGAGAGCGAGTCCGCGAGTTCTCGCCGCAACATGCTCAGAGCCTGGGTATCGGCATTATCTATCAGGAACTGAGCCTTCTCCCATATATGACGGTGGCGGAGAATATCTTCTTGGGTCGCGAACCTAAGGATAGGCTGGGTCTGGTGGATTACCGATCTATGGAACAACGGGCAAAAGCCCTCCTTGACCCGTTGGACCCTCGGATCAACCCGCGTTCCCTCGTGTATCGCCTGCGCCCCGCCCAAAGGCAATTGGTTGAGATCGCTAAGGCCCTCTCCTTCGGGCCCGATATCCTCATCATGGATGAACCTTCCTCGTCTTTGGACGAGCACGAACTCCAGCAACTCTTCTCCGTCATCCGCTCTCTGAAGGAGCGCGGCGTCACGATCGTTTACATCTCCCACCGCATGGAGGAAGTGTTCGCCATTGCCGACCGCGTCACCGTCCTCAAGGACGGTCAGACCGTAGGCACTCTGCCGGTCGCCGAGACGAACCGAGCAGGGTTGATTAAGATGATGGTAGGCCGCGAGGTGGAAGTCGCTGCCCTGCCGCGACGGGGCGAGCGCGGCGATGCCGTGTTGGAGGTCAAGGGCCTGACGCGGGCGGGAGTGCTTCAGGATATTAACCTGACCCTGCACAAAGGCGAGATCGTGGGCGTGGCGGGCCTGATCGGCTCCGGACGCACGGAACTCGCCCGCGCCCTATTCGGGGCCGACCCTGTAGATGCGGGGGTCGTCCTCTTTCGGGGAAAGCCTCTGCACCTGTCTCATCCCCGGCACGCCATTGACGCGGGCATTGCCCTGGTTCCTGAAGACCGCAAGACAGAGGGCCTGGTTTTGATCCATTCTGTACGGGAGAACATCGCCCTACCGAGCCTTCCCCATCTGCAACGGTTGGGCTTTGTGGATCGGACGAAGGAGCGCGCCATCGCAACCCGTTCGGTACAGGAGCTCAACATTCACACCCCCGGCATTGAACAGCAGGTTGCCTACCTCAGCGGCGGCAACCAACAGAAAGTGGTGTTGTCCAAATGGCTCAACACGGGGCCGGAAGTCATCATCTTTGACGAACCCACGCGCGGCATAGACGTCGGAGCGAAGTCGGAGATTCATGCCCTTCTGCGACAACTGGCGGATTCTGGGAAGGCGATCCTGATGATCTCCTCGGAACTCCCGGAGGTCCTGCAGCTCAGCGATCGCATCGTCGTCATGGCCGGTGGCCGCGTCGCCGGGGAACTGAAGAGGGAGGAAGCCACCGAAGAGAAGGTCCTTCATCTTGCCTATGGAGAGGAAATGGGCCCTCGTGGGCAAGCCCAGGCTAAGGCGGCAGCCGCGTCGGTGCCGGCCGCGCGTCGGTGGCCGCAGATCGGGCGATTCCTTTCCAGGGTGGCCCTGGCCGGCAGCGAGGGGAGCGGAACCGTGTTCGCGATCCTCGCCCTTCTATTCCTGACGGGAGCCCTGGGGTCGGAGAGGTTCCTTACCGTCGCCAACCTGACCAATCTCCTACGTCAGGCGGTGATCCCGATGCTCCTGGGCATCGGCCAAACGCTGGTGGTTCTCTCCGGCGGGATTGACCTTTCGGTATCCTCCGTGGTAACCATGACCAACGTGTTTGCTGCCGGTTTCATGGCCGGCAGGGATGAGCGTGTCCTGGTTGTGACGCTCCTGTGTCTGGGTGTTGGCCTCTTGGTCGGCGGCATCAACGCCTTCGCCGTGCTGAGGTTGCGGGTCCCGCCGATCATCGCCACGCTGGGCATGATGACGGTAGGCCAGGGGGTTGCCTTGATTTACACGCGCGAACCCATCGGCATCATCCCGCGCCGGTTGGGTTTCTTCGCGCAAGGGAGGATCGGCCCCTTGCCGGCCTCCACTTTCTTCCTGGCCTTCGTGTTATTGCTGGCCTTCGTCTTACTATATAAAATGCATTATGGCCGGCATCTGTACGCGGTCGGCGGCGACGAAGAGGTGGCCCGTCTTTCAGGAATCCGCGTGGAACGGGTGCGTGCCGTTGCCTATCTCCTCTCCGGATTTCTGGCTGCGGTGACGGGGCTCTACCTGACCAGCCGGATGGGGAGCGGTGACCCCAGCGTGGGCCCCGGCCTGGAGCTGGATTCCATCGCCGCCGTTCTTCTGGGTGGCACGGTCCTCGGCGGCGGGCGCGGAGGGCTTCTCGGCACCGTCGGCGGCGTCCTCGTCATCGTCGTTCTGAGCAACGTGTTCAATCAGTTAGGCGTGCACACCTGGTATCAACAGATCGCCAAAGGACTGATCATCATCCTCGCCGTCGCGGTATATCGTCAGAGAGGCTGAAGGAAACACAGGACGACGAACGTTGTCTGTGCCCCTCAGACCGATTGCATTCAGGCTCGCGCGTTGGCGGGCCGCGAAAGGAGCGAATTCATGAGCACTCACGAAGAATTGGTAGCCCGCAAGGAGGCGCGCATCCGCGAGGTACATCGCATGGACCCTAAGCGCACTGCCCTGCTGGTCATTGACATGCAGCGCGCCTTCATGGACCCGAAGGCATCGCTATATGTGCCTCAGGCGTGGGATATCGTCGCCCCTATCCGAGACCTGATGGGGTTCTGTCGGCGTTTGGGAATCCCCGTGGTCTTCACCCAATTCGTCGCGGCGCCCGAGGTGCTGTGCCTGCGCACGGACCCCTTCGGCCCGGAGCATCTGCCCGCAGTCGCCGGTGAGCCGACAGGGTGGGGACGCCCTTCCAGCAACTGCATCCCAGGAGCGCAAGGGCCTGAATCCCCCGAAATCATTGAAGAACTCAAGCCGCTTCCCGGCGAGCTGGTCGTTCAGGGTTACACATACGACAAATTCTACGGTACCCACCTGGACCTGGCCTTGCGCGGGCGAGACATTCGTTACCTGATGATCACGGGCATCATGGCAGACATCTGCGTAAATGCCACCCTTCTCAGCGCAACGACCCGCGAGTATCGGGTGACGGCCCTTACCGACTGTATTACGACGATCTGGCCTCACATCCTGGAAGCGATGTTTGACGTTTGGGGGCGCAAGTTTGCCCGCCTGATGCGCTCGGTTGAGGCCCGTCAGGAGCTGGAGGAGCAACTGGAGCGGCAGGCTATCCGGGCATAGAACTGGGAGGGGAGGATAGAACTACCATGTTGATCGTGGATTGCCACACTCATATCTTGGCCGCGGGGAGCGAGAAGGACGGTCGCCGCTTTCTTCAGGACCTCTGTCGCGGCCACTTCGTTACGACCGGCCTCTTGCCCTGGGGGCGATTCCCGACCGAAGAAGACTGATGCGCCTGCGAGTGGCTGTTTCAACCGATTGACCCGGCCGCGTCCATCGCCGATCACGAGCAGGCCGGCATCAGCAAGACCATGATTCTGGCCGTCGCCCCTTCCGACTATACCCCTTACGGTATTCGCGGCACGATGGACCTGGCGCGCGTCACAGGGGTTGACGGTGAGGTCACCATAGACAAGGCCAATGACTATATCGCGGCCCTGGTCCGCCGATACCCCGACAAGTTCATCGGCTTCGGCGCGGTGAATCCCCGCTATCGGGGCGTCCAGGCGGCTGTTAAGGAATTGGAGCGCCTCGTTGTGGACCTGAAACTCACCGGCTTGAAGCTCTACCCCATGTATGACCATTACTCTCCCGACGACCCCGACCTCGCCTTCCCGATCTTTGCGAAGGCTTTGGAACTCGGCATCCCGGTGATGGTCCACCAGTCGTCCACGCCCGCGCGCTTCGCCCCTTTGGGCTTGGGACGACCTTGGCTGCTGGACGCTGTAGGACGCCAATTTCCCGACCTCAAGATCATCGTGGCCCACGCGGGGTTGCCGTGGCTGGACGAGACGCGGGGACACGGAGATACGGTGACGCCTACTGTCACCGTGTTTTCCCCTCTCTCCATGTCACAGACTTACCTGGATCTTAGTTTCACCAGCAGCGTCCTGACCCGCGAGGAAATGTATCGCTTTCTCATCCGTTGCAAGCGTTGGGGCGTGCCGTTGACTAAGGTCTGCTGGGGCACAGACTACCCCTGCTTTGAAACCTTGGCTACCCTGGTCCCCAAATTCCTGACGATGAACGAAGAAGCAGATCGGTTGGGGATGCCACGGATCTCTGAGGAAGAAATGGCGCTCATGATGGGTGGTAACTTCTTGCGCATATGCGGCCTTGATTAAGGCCGGTATTCGGCGATATTCAGGTGAGGGAGGAAAGAGGATGGCTGTAGATCGCTGGCTTCATCCGGCCCTGGTCATCGTAGATATGCAGAACGACTTTGTGCGCGAGGGCGCGCCGATGGAGGTGCCCGACGCGCGCCGGACGATACCGCAGCACCAGAGGCTGATTGCCTTCTGTCGCAAGGCCGGCATTCCCATCATCTACACCCGCTACCTGGCCGGCTCTTGTCGCACCCTGGTCTGGGAATGGTCGCCGCAACTGGAACCCCCTACGTGGGCATGCCAGCGCGGCCACAAGCGGTACTACGCCGATGTGGACCGCACCTTGGATTGCACCGACGTAATTGACGAGATCTATCCGCAAGCCGGCGATTACATCGTGGATAAATACGGCTATGGTGCTTTCCACCACACGAACCTGGATGGCATCCTCCGCTCCTTGGGGGTAGAATCCTTGCTCATCACCGGCACGGTGACGCAGATCTGCGTGGAAGAGACGGGCCGCGAGGCCTTCCACTACGGATACAAGACGACCATCGTCTCCGATGCCGTTTCATCCTATATACCCGATCTGCACGCCGCCACCCTCAAGAACTTCGCGCTCAAATTCGGTTGGGTCTCCACGACCGATGAAGTGATCCAGGCCCTGACGGAACGCCTGGGCGTCCGGGCGGAAGCGCGGTGAGCCCGCCCTGCTCGCGCAGGGTGGATGAGACGATCATGAATGCAAAACAGCGTTTTCTGGCCGCGCTGAGCCATGCTCCGGTGGACAGGCGACCTGTGACCGGCGTGGTGACGGCCATCACCGTAGATATGATGGAGGCCGTGAAGGTACGTTGGCCCGAGGCCCATTTTGCCCCCGACCTTCTGGCAAGACTGGCGGCGGCTCCCTGGGAGGTTTTCGGCATTGAGTGCATCAAACTTCCCTTTGATATGGCGGTGGAGGCAGAGGCGTTGGGCGTAGCGGTTGACTACGGTTCTGAAGATACCCTTCCTCAGGACTACGGCGCGGGCTACAACCATCCCGACGAACTGACGATCCCCGACGACTTCTTCGCCCGCGGGCGGGTGCCCATCGTGCTGGAGGCCATCGGCCAACTGCGCCGACGCTACGACAACGAAGTAGCCGTGGTCTCCTCCATCGTCGGGCCCTTTACCTTGGCCGCCAAACTTTTCGGTTTTGAGAACCTGTTTCCTTGGGTCCTTCTGGAGCCGGAGACCGCACGCGCCTCTCTTGCCAAAACCACCGCCTTGAGCATCCGCTACGCGCGCGCCCAATTGGAAGCAGGGGCCGACGTCATCCTCATCGGCGAGGCCTCGTGCTCCGGCGATCTTATCTCATGGAAGACCTATCAGGACCTGATCGCTCCCTGCCATGCCGAGCTCTGTGCCGCGCTGGCCGGGCCGGCGATCGTCCATATCTGCGGCAAGACAACCCACCACTTGCCGTTCATCGCCGAGACCGGTGTGGCCGGATACAGCTTTGACGAGAACCTGGATATCGCCCAGGCCCGCGCACATCTCAAGGGTAAGGTCGCCCTGGTCGGCTACGTGCCGACGGTAGAGGCCCTGCTCAACGGCACGGCAGATGCCGTGTATGAGTGGGCCATGCGCTGCCTGGATGCGGGGGTGGACGTCTTGAACGCCGGTTGCTCGCTCCCTCCTCATGTGCCCAAAGAGAACCTGGCGGCAATGGTGCGGGCTGCCCACACCTGGCGTCCGTCGGCCTCGCCGGTCGGTTAGACTTGCCCATCAAAAAGCGGAGACGGCCAGATATGCCGTCTCCGCGAACATCGTTTCCCGTACGGCCGTTATCCGCCCGCTTCCTCGGCAAGACGCACAAGTTGCCGAAGCCGCGTCAGCACCGCCTGCGCGCTCTGCACTTTGGGCCGCATGTGCGTCTCCACAGAGATGTAACCGTCATAGCCATCTCTGGCCAGCGCCCGGATCTGCCCTGCCCAGTCAATGCAGCCCGTCACCGCGTAGCCATACATCCCCTGTGGAGCCTGCTCCACATCTTTGAAGTGCACATGCCAGACGAGGCCGCGCACGGCCTCATAGCCGTCGGGGTAGGGAGTATCGCCGGCCACGAGAGCATTGCCGGGGTCCCAATTGATCCCCAGAGCAGGGTGGTTCACGGACCTAACCACTTCCGAAGCATGAGCACCCGTATCGGCCCAGAAACCGTCCTCCACCTCTATCGCGAGCCTCAGGTGGTGAGCGGCTGCTTCCTCTGCCGCTAGTCGGAGGGCTTCCAGCACCTCGTCGGGCGCGCGGCCGGGGGGGCGCGGCCCACGATGAAAGCTGAAGGCGATGATGAGGCCCGCGCCGAGATCTTTGGCGTAGGCAATGGAGGCGGGGAGGACTTCCTCCATGTGCTGCCTCAGCAGGGAGTGGGCATCGCGCCAGTGCCGGTACAGGTCGTGGTCAATCACAGATAAGGGGAAGCGTTCCCGCGAGGCCGATGGGTAAGGGAACTTGAACAGGCCGGGCGAGATGGCGATGACCCGCGCGCCGAAAGCGTGTAGCGTCTCTTTCACGATCTCTTTTTGATAGTCGGAGAAGAAAGGGACGCGCGCCGTGCCGAACCCTCGCAACTCAAAGTCCCGTATCCCCCATGCCACGCCGAGCTCAACGGCGGTTTCCAGGTCGCCGCTGATCTCATCGGTCACGATGCTGATTTTCATAGGGAGGTCGTCGTTTCTTATCACACTTCCAGAGTATAGGGAGCGCGCGGGTTAAGCCAACTTTTTCTCCAACATGCCGGCCCGCACGAGCGCCTCCCCGATCTCCTCATATTCCTCATCTGAAACGGGAAACAGAGGAGGCCGCACGAAGATCTGCCCGCGCTGCAGAATGCCCAGGTGCGCCAAGGCCGCCTTGCAACGGGCGCGGTAATCCAAAACGGGGTCTTTGTAGATGAAGTTGGCAAACCCCTGCACCTTGGGGCGCATGGCGACCCCCCCCTTGTAATCGCCCCTGGCGAAGCAGTTGAGCATCTCGGCCACCATGCGGCAGCCGACGGCCCCGAAGCCTAACAAGGCACCCTCTGCCCCCAAGAGGAAACTCTCCGTAATGAAGCGGTCGTTGCCGGTGAGGAGGACGATAGGCCGCCCGGCCATGTCCAGGGTTTCCTTGGTATAGGCAAAGTATCGGGCATCAAAAGAGGCCTCTTTGATGGCGATGACCTGAGGGATCTCCAGGAGACGCAAAAGCGTTTCGCGGGTGTAGTTGACGCCACCGAACACCGGGGCCAACTGGAAGAGGACGATGGGAAGCCCGGATTCGTCGGCGATAGCCTTGTGGTAAGAATACGGTATGCGCGGGTCAAGGGGTTCGTTGCGAAAGGCAGCGTTCGGGAAGACGACAACGCCATCGGCCCCTGCTTCCCGATACATCTTCGCCATCTCCGCCGCGTTCTGGGTTGTAGAGCCCATCACACCGGCAAGGACGGCGCAGCGCCCGCCGGCGACTTCGGCGCAGGTCTCTACCGCCCGCCGACGCTCCTCCTGGGTGAGGGACGGCCCTTCGCCGGTGTCCATGTTGACGGCGATGGCGACCGCCCCTTCTGCGATGAGCCACTCCACGTAGCGCGCGTACGCCTTGTAATCCGGCCTGTAATCGGCTGTCATGGGCAGGACAGCCGCCGGAATCATCCCCTTCACGTTGATTTCTTTCATGGTATCCTCCTCGGTTTTATAGACCTCAACGGCCCATACTGATCCTGGGAATAGTTCTCATGTAAAAGCCGGCATAACCTCCTTGCTGATCAGTTCCAGTTCTCGCATGATGTGGCTGTGGGGCATGCCCGGAAAATACATACGGCAGATCAGATGGGTCACGCCCAAAACCTCTACGAAGCGTCGGATGAGCCGGATGCAGCGGTCAGGGTTGCCGATGATGAAGCGATCCTGGCTGAGGGCATCCAGCCGGTTCGTCGGCGAGCGATCCTCTTTCCCGATGAGGGGATGCTCCCAACCGCCGCCGTACTCATCGCGGTAATTGATCAACAGGTATTTCTCCGCCAGTCCCAGGGCCTTCTCGTCCGTGTCGGCGATCACCACTTCGCGGGTGAGAGGCCATTCAGCAGGTTCCGGCTTGCCGGCCTGCTTCAGGGCCTCGCGATATTGTCCCTGGGCTGTCAGGAGTTTTTCCAGGTTGGCCGTGGGGCCGGGGACCCAGGCATCGCCCAGTTCCGCTGCTCGCTTGAGCGACAGTTCCCCCCACCCCCCCAGCCAGATAGGCGGATGAGGCCGAGAGAAGGGTTTGGGCTCTATCTTCGCTCCCTTCAAGGTGTAGAATTTTCCCTCAAAATGCACATCGTCCTGCGTCCATAGGGCTTTGATGATCTTCAGTTGCTCCACATAGCGCGCGCCGCGATTCTCCATCGGTACTTCATACATCGCGAACTCCGGCGGGCGATAGCCGATGGCAGCCCCCAATATGAATCGCCCCTTGCTCATCACATCCACCATCGCCACATCCTCTGCCACGCGAACAGGATGGTAGAGAGGAAGGACGATGATGTCTGTCCCTAGCCGGACCTGGCTGGTCCGCGTCGCGAACCCCGCCAGGGCCACGATGGGTGAAGGCCAGTAGTGATTGCGGACGCCATGATGTTCCTCCAGCCACACGGAGGCGAAGCCCAGTTCCTCGCCATAGATTGCCTCACGCAGGGCTTCCTCGTAATAGTGGCCGCCTTCTGTGGTGATGAACCCGAATTTCAGAGCGGACATGCCTGGTTTCTCCGTTGAATGGATGCGGTGATCTGACTACCTTGAACGGCTCCTCAGCGCGAGCCTGTCGTCGGGCGAACGCCCGATCGGAAGGGAAGGCTCAGGGGACAGGTGGTGGCCCCGTCGTCCCACGCACGATCAGGGAGTGGGGCATGATCGTGATCTCAGGAACCTCCTGCCCTGCCACCAATTCAAAAAGGAGAGAAGCGGCCTGAGCGCCCATATCTGTCATAGGAACGGATACGGTGGTCAGGGGCGGATTCACAAAAAGGGTAGGTTGGATATCGTCCATGCCGGCCACGCTGACATCCTGAGGCACGCGCAGGCCGCGCTGTTGAGCGGCTACCACGCAGCCGATGGCTGCCATGTCGTTGGCAGCGAAGACGGCAGTGGGCCGTTCCGGCAAGTCCAGCAGGCGATTCATCGCCGCGCTCCCGCCTTCAAAAGTAAAATCGCCGTCCACCACATATTCGCCGCGCAAAGGCAAACCGGCACCGAGCAGCGCATCACAAAAGCCCTCCTCGCGCAGGAGGGCAGTCCTCAGGTTCGCCGGGCCACGCACATAGCCAATGCGCCGGTGCCCTAGGCCGATTAGGAAGGCTGTCATGTCGTAACTGGCTTTCCGATTGTCCACGCTGACCCTGGGCGCATTCAAAAAATGCTCGGTCAGGGCAACGATGTGCCCGCCGCGCTTGCGATAACGATCTACCAGCGCGGTCAGCGCCTCGGTATGATGGGAGTCCATGAGCGCGCCGCTCACAAAGAGGATGCCATCCGCACGATACTGGGTCAGTAGCGAAACGCAATCCAGTTCCATCTCCGCGCACCGAAGCGTGTTACAGACGATGAGCAGATATCCGTGCTGGCGGGCCGCCGTGTGGATGCCGCGGACAATGGTGGCAAAGTAGGGGTCGGCGTTGTCGCCCACCAGGACGCCGATGATGCCGCTGTGGTGGCTGACCAGGGCGCGGGCCAGCGCGCTCGGAGAATATCCGAGGCGTT
>FWWM01017642.1_pt1 | contig 10321 bp, 8 predicted proteins | sample 2228351 | NCBI WGS metagenome assembly FWWM01 (sample SAMEA103939774, study PRJEB20133) | metagenome
TTCCTCCGTGATGGCTCCCCCCGGCCTGGCCACCACGCCGCCTCCTTTCAGGCTTCCCCGCCGGCGGCGAAGGCCGTCCCCGCCGCCGGATGGCGCGCCGCCACGGCGGCCGGGTCCGCCGCGCCGGCCGCCGCCTCGGACCGCAGCCAGTCGTAGCCGCGCTCCTCCAGCTCGGCGGCCAGCTCGGGACCGCCGCTCCGCACGATGCGCCCGTCCAGCAGCACGTGGACGCGGTCGGGCGGCACGTGCTCGAGGATGCGCCGGTAATGGGTGATGAGGAGGGCCGAGAAGCCGGGCCCCCGCAGCCGGTTGATGCCGCCCGCCACCACGCGCACGGCGTCCACGTCGAGCCCCGAGTCGGGCTCGTCCAGCACGGCGCAGAGGGGCTTGAGGAGCAGCATCTGGAGGGTCTCGCAGCGCTTCTTTTCCCCGCCGGAGAAACCCTCGTTGAGGTAGCGGGTGGCGAAGGACTCGTCCATCTCGAGGTGATCCATCTCCGCCAGCAGGGCCGAGCGGAAATCCCAGACGGACAGCTCGCGCCCCCTGGCCGCCAGCGTCTGGCGGAGGAAATTGAAGACGGTGACCCCCGGCACCTCGACGGGATGCTGGAAGGAGAGGAAGAGGCCCCGCCGGGCCCGCTCGTCCGTGGGCAGGTGCGTCAGGTCCTCCCCCGCCAGGAGGATGCCGCCCCGCTCGACGCGGTAGCGGGGGTGGCCCAGGAGGGCGTAAGCCAGGGTGGTCTTGCCGGAGCCGTTGGGCCCCATGAGGGCGTGGATCTCGCCGTCGGGTATTGTAAGCCCGATGCCCCGCAGCACGGGCCGGCCGTCCACGCTCACGTGGAGGTCCCTCACCTCGAGCATCGTGGCTGCCGTCGCCCCCGTCTCCGTGGGAACCGCCCCCCTGTACCCGGCCTTTCTTGGCGAGTATTATATTTGCAAGGTTAGCACTGTGCAAATGAGAGTTTCCCTGGCAGAGCGCCGCAGACCGGCCCCCTGGGGGAAGGAGGCCGGTGAGCCGGCGGGGCGAGACGCCGGTCGGGCGGGGCGGGGTCGGGGATAAGGAAGGGGGCTACGGGCGTGAACGCGGCGGACCCGGTGCGGCTGGCCGCCGTCGTGGCGGACGGGACGCGCTTCGCCGTCTACCGGCACCTGGTGGAGGCGGCGCCCAGGCCCGTGTCGGCGCAGGAGATCGCCGAGCGGTTCCACCTGCACCCCAACGTGGCGCGCCTGCACCTGAACAGGCTCGAGGAGATCGGGCTCGTGGTCTCCGACACGGAGCGTTCCGGGCGGGGCGGGCGTCCCTACCGGGTGTATCGGCCCTCGGGCCAGGCTCTCCATCTGAGCCTGCCCCCGCGGGATTACCAGCTTCTTTCGGAGCTTTTGTGCCGGGCCCTGACGCTGCTGGGTGACAGGGGTCTGGAGGCCCTGGAGGAGGTGGGGCGCCGGCACGGGCGGGAGGTGGCCCAGGACGCCGCCGGACGGCTCCCGGCCGAGGAGCCGGTCACGGAGGAGGCGCTCCTGGGCGCCGTGGCGGACGTGCTTTCGGAGCAGGGGCTTCTGGCCCGGGTGGCGCCCTCGGAGCGAGGGGCCGTTCTCACCCTCCACAACTGCAGCTTCGCCGAGGTGGCCGATCGGTTTCCCCAGCTCATCTGCCGCCTTTGCCGCGGTCTCGTCCAAGGGGTGCTCGCCTCGGGCGAGGGCGCCTCGGCGGAGGAAGCCGCCGGGGCCGCTCTGCGTGGCGAGGAGTCGCGCGCCAAGGGCGACGCCCGCTGCGCCTACGTGCTGGAAACCTGAGCGGGCGCGGAGGAAGGTGTGCGCCCTGGACGCCGTCCGCGGGCGGAAGGCCGTGGTGCCTAACTGGCCGTGGCCCGCTCGGCCGCCAGCCCCTTGAGCCCCGTGGCCAGGGCGGCCCCCGCGAGGACCACGCCCGCCAGCACGGTATAGGCCAGGTGGTAGCCGGCCATGCCGCCTCCGAGGGTGATGAGGGAACCCAGGAGAGGACCGCCCACCAGGTGGCCAACGCTGCGGAAGATGGTCAGCATCCCCTGGGCGGCTCCCCGGTGCTCGGGGCCGGCCGCGTTCAGGGCGATGTAGCGGAGCGGTGCCCCCACCAGGCTGGCCAGGCCGAGGCCCATGACGAGCCCCCCCGCCAGGAAGAGGATCAGAGAGGCCGTTAGCCAGCGCAGGGCCAGCAGGGCGCCCCCGAGGATGAGGGCGCCGGCCAGGACGACCACCCGGGAACCCCGTCGGTCGAGGATCTGGCCCGTGATCGGCGCCCCCACCGCCAGGGATAGGACGGCGGGCAGGACGAGGAAGCTGGCGGTGGCGGGCGAGAGGCCGAAGGCCGTCACGATGAGGGAGGGTATGAAGACGAAGCCTGCCTCCACCATCCCCGCCACCGTGGAGAGGAGGGAGGCGATGCGCACCTGGCTCATTCCCAAGAGGGAGGGGTGGATGAGGGGGCTCGCGGAGCGGCGCTCAGCCCGCCAGAAGAGGCCGAGGAGGCCGGCCGCGGCGGGCAGGAGGAGCCAGGAGGCGGGGTGGGACGCGAGATACCCGTCGCTCCCCCCCAGGGTCGTGCTGATGCCGAGGGCCAGGAGCCAGAGGCCCGCCGTCAGGGAAGCCAGGCCCACGGCGTCCACCGAGAAGCCGGCCGCCCTGCCGCCCGCCGGCAGCACCCGCAGGCTGCGCGCCACGACGTAGGCGGCCAGCGGCAGGTTGACGAGGAAGAGCCAGGGCCAGCCGAAGCGGAGGAGGATGCCTCCCAGCACCGGCCCGATCATGAAGGCCAGGCCGAAGACCATGCTCACCAGGCCCAGGGCCCGGCCCCGGCGCTCGGGGGGGAAGACGTCGCCGATGACGGCGCTGGCCACCGGCAGGATGCCGCCGGCGCCGAAACCCTGCACGGCGCGGCCCACCAGTACCATGGCGAAGGAGCGGGAGAAGGCCACCAGGAGGGAACCGACGGCGAAGATGCCCACGCTGGCCACGTAGAGGGGCCTCCGCCCGCGCACGTCCGAGAGGCGGGCCAGGAGGGGGGAGCCCACGAGCTGGAAGAGGACGTAGATGGAGAAAACCCAGGCCAACCAGCGAGTGTCCACGGCGAAGGTGCCCCCGATGGCCGGCAGGGCGGGCCCCACGATGGCGACGTCCAGGGCGCCCATCAGCACTCCCAGAAAAAGGGTCAAAAGCACCGGCCGATGGCTGTCGCCGCGCCCGCCGGCCGGTCCCGGGGTAGCGTCGGTCATGCGACCATTATAGCCGGGCCGCCGGCGGAACACAGGCCAACGGGGCGGCGCGGCCGGCCTGCCCCGGTCGCGCCGGGGGCCTCGGCCGCGCCCATGCCGCCCGCTTTCGCCCCGCTCCCTATGCCGTCAGTCGTCGTGTTCCCCGCGCTCGCGCTCCTCGTGTTCTCCGCGCTCGCGCTCCTCGTGTTCCCCGCGCTCGCGCTTGTCGCCCCTGCCCTCGCCGCCGAACCAACCGTCGTCGTCCTCTTCGCGTTCGTATTCTTCACCAGCGTACCAGCCGCCGCCTTCCCCGCCCCCGCCGTCTCCGGCCCAGGCGTCGCCGCCGTACCACCCCTCGCCGTCTCCGGCCCAGGCGTCGCCCGCGTCCGGCGTTGCGCCGTCCCCGCCGGCGGTCCCACTCGGGAGGGCGGGCGCCAGGTCCAGGAGGGCTTCGTCACCGGCCCTGGCGGCGGGGTCGGGGGTGGCCCCGGCGACGGAGCCGCGGGTGCCTGCCCCAGCGTCGGCCTGGGCCGGCGAGTCCGTCGCGCCCGCCGGGTTGTTGGCTGCCGCCGTCGCACCCTCGCCGGGGGCGGGTTCGCCGGCGGGGGAGGCGGCGTCCGACCCTGCACCGGTTAGCAACGTGGCCGCCGGCGGCCGGGCCTGCTTCCGCACATGGTTGATGGCCGCGCCGGTGGCAAATGAGCCCAGAGTCACCGCCACCAAGGAGGCCATGGCCAAAAGAGCCTTGAGGTTCATCGCGTCTCGCCTCCCAGGGATATCATTCGTCTTCGTCCAAAAGAATGGGTTCACAACCTTGAAAGAACCTTAAAAGGGCGGCGAGAGGGTCCGCGGGGGCGGCGAAGGGGCGGTGAAAAGGGCACCTGACGCCAGGCGGGCGGCGCCGCAGCGGCTCGGCCGGTGGGGCGCACCGGTGAAGGGCGGCGACTTCAAGGCCGATTTAAGAATCCAAGTTTGTAATGAGGCGGGCTTCCTGCCCGCGCTCGCCGGGGGGTGACGGCGGTGCTCGAGGGATTGACCTCCTTCGCGCGGTTCGGCCTCTTTCTGATCCTCTCCTTCTGGGCCATCGTGGGAGCCTTCGTGGCGGGTTCCTTCCTGGACGATCCGCGCCGCCATCTGGTGGGCTACCTGGCCGCCGTCTCCATCCTGGTGGCCATGGTCTACTCTCTGCGCAAGCGACTGCCGGCCCTGAAGAGACTCGGTCCCATACCTCGGTGGCTCCGCTATCACAAAGTCCTGGCGGTGACGGCCACGGCGGCGGCCGTGGTGCACGCGGGCGCCGGGGAGATGCCGCGGGGTCTCGCCCTTTTGACCATCGTGAGCATGCTGGTCACGGCCCTTTCCGGTGTGGTCGGGGCCGTGATCCACGCCCGCGCCCTGCGGGAGCGGCAAGAGATGCGGGCGGAGCTGAGGCGCGAGGGCTTCACCGATCGGGAGATCGAGGAGAGGATCTTCCTCCTCTCCCTCTCCGAAGCCGCGTTCCGCGAATGGAAGCGCATCCATAAGCCCATCACCTACGCCTTTTTCGGTCTCCTGACCGTCCACGTCGTGGCCATGATCGTCTTTGCGGGGGTCCTGGACCGTGGCTAACCCGGCGGTTGGGGGTGCCACCGAAAGGGTTGCGCCCACGCGGTCGGCGGGAGGATGCCGTGGCTAACCGGAGGCTCGTTGCGGCGCTGCTGGTGGCCGGCCTCCTGGCCTTCGGGGCGGGGGTGGTCGGCCTTGGTCGCCTGGCTGAGCTGAGCCTGGCGCCGGGGCCCCTGGCGCGGGATCACCGCGATGCTCCCTGCCTCTCCTGCCACACCCCGCTGCGGCGCGTTGCGGCCGCCGGCTGCCAGGCGGCCGGCTGCCACCCTGCCGCCGAGTTGGCCCGGGCGCGTCCGGCCACGGTGGCCGTGCACGAGGACGCGCAGCGGAACGGTCTGGCGTGCCAGACGTGTCATCCCGAGCATCGGGGTCGGGGGGCGGAGCTGACCATCGCCTTCCACCGGGAGCCCCCCGCCCCGGACCAGAAAGACTGTGCCCGCTGTCACCTCACCCAGGGGCGGCGGGCTCACGCCGACATCAAGGAGCAGGACTGCGCTCTCTGCCACCTCTCGACGCGGGACTGGAAGCAGGTGCGTTTCGAACACCGGGACCTCGGCGGCAAAGGCTGTGCCGACTGCCACGCGGCGCCCAAGGACGATCTCCACCGGCAGCTGCCGGCGTCCCTTGTGGTCTCGGCCTGCGGCGATTGCCACCGGGACACGGCTCACTGGCGCCCCGCCCGTTTCGACCACGCCCTTCTTCCCCAGGCGGTGGTGCGGGACTGCGAAGGCTGCCACCGCCTTCCCGCGGGGACCCTCCATGCTGCGGCCCGCGGCACCCCCTGCGCCCGTTGCCACAGCACGCGTTTCTGGGAACCGTCCACCTTCCGCCATCCCCGGATTCCGGAATTTGGGGAGCACATGGAGTCGTTAGGCTGCATTGATTGCCATCCGCGCACCTTCAACCGCTGGTTGGGCTGCCGCGACTGCCACGGCCGGGGGCGCTTCTTCGATGACTGATCCCGCATGGTGTCGTGGCACGGAAGACCCGCCGTATTGTTTGGTAGGTGTTCTAGGATCGAGCCGTTGTATCGGTTGATCGGTAGCGGCAGGAGAGACGGGGGTCCCGTCTATGAATGCGTTGCTCGCAGCTCGGGGGAGTCTGAGGTGAGTCCTCCGGACGGTTAGGGCGGACCGGCCGGACATTCAGGCGCCCATTGATTGAAGGGCGAGGCGCAGACCGGCCATGAAGAGCAGTCCCGCCAGAACGAGGACGAGCTGGCGGGCCGAGAGGCGGCGGGCGAGCCAGGCGCCGAGGGGAGCCCCCGCCAGCGTGCCCGCGGTCAGGCTGACGGCATAGCCGGCCATGATCTTGCCGGCCAGGGCGTACACCACCGCCGCCCCGCCCGACGTCAGCAGGATGACGAACTGGGAGGTGGCGGCGGCCACATGGGCCGGGTAGTGGAGGAGATAGATCATGCCCGGCACCAGGAGGGGCCCGCCGCCGATGCCCAGGGTGGCTCCCACCGCCCCCACGGCCAGGCTGAGGAGGCCGCCCAGGGGCAGCGCGAAACAGTAGGCGTACACGGGACCACCCCGTTCTACCAGAGCCTGGCACAGACACCAGCGTCTGCACCCGCCATCACCGGTGACTCCGCTCTCGCCGCCTGGGACTCCGCTCTCGGCGGCGGGGGCGCCCTCGACGGCCGGAAGGGCGCGGGGCCGGCGGCGCGCGAGGCCGGTGTGCTGGACGGCCATGACGGCCGCCATTACCACGAGGAGGAGGCCGAAGGCGAGGGTGAAATGCTCCGAGCGGAGGCGCGCGCCGAAAAGGGCTCCCAGGAGGCTACCGGGGTAGGCGGTGGCGGTCAGGAAAAGCCCGCCCCGCCAGTCGAGGAGTCCGCGCCTGCCGTGCAGGAGGGAACCCGCCAAGGCGTTGGCCGCCACCATGACGAGGGAGGTGCCGGCCGCCACCGCGGGGGGCAGGTGGAAGGCCAGGAGCAGGACGGGCACGACGATGAAGCCGCCGCCCACGCCGGCCAGGGCGCCCACGGTGCCGACCACCACTCCGAGGAGCGCCAGTTCCGCCTCCGTCGCCGGTGTCAGCAGGGCGGCCTGGGTCACGGCCGCGGCTCGCCTTCCCGGCCGCCGCCCGTCCCGCGCGGCGCACCGCCGGCGGGGAAGCGGTAAGCCTCGGGTTGGGGCTTGAGGGGCCGCAGCATCCAGTACGGGCGGCGCAGGCCGCCCGGGCCGGGCGCGGGCCGCGTGAGCTCAAGCCAGCGGCGGAAGGCCGCCCGGGAGCGGCGGGTGTCCACCACGCAGAGGCCGTAGACCTCCCCGGGCCCGGGGCGGCTCAGGCGCACCCGCTGGTGCCAGCAGTGGGCGCCGCTGATGGGGTCGGCCTGCACCGGGAAGGTGATGTTCTGGTGCACGCCGGCCTCGCGCCACCAGATGCGGCCCGAGTCCGGGTCCTCGCTGGGCCAGGGGCCCGGGCCGCGGAGGGGCTTCATCGTCCAGACGCCGCCCCGGTCCGCCGCCGCGCCGGCGTCAGGGGGGCCGGCCGCCGGGGCGCGGCCGCCGTCGTCGCCGCGGCCGCCCGGCTCGGCCGGAGCCCGCGTCAGACGCACCACGGCCGAGTTCCAGCGGTCGCCGCCGTGGTCCTCGTGGAGGCGCCAGCGCCCCAGGTGATGGGAGCAGGCCACCACGCCCGGCCGCACCGCCTCGGTGACCCAGACCCGGTCCACGAAGAAGCCGATCTCCGTCTCCACCTTGATGAGATCGCCCGTCCTCACGCCGAGCCGGGCCGCGTCGTCCGGGTTCACCCACACCGGGTTCACGTGGGAAATCTCGTAGAGCCACTTGGCCCCGGCCTGCCGGGTGTGGATGAGGGTGGGCAGGCGGAAGGTGGGGAGGAGGATGAACTCGCCCTCCTCCCAGCGGATGTCGGCGTGGTGGACCTGGGAGGTGATATGGACCATCTCCCGGCGCTCGGCGGCGGTGCGGGGGTAGACGGGGATGGCGTACTCGGGCCAGCCCCAGTCGCGCAGGGTGGTGGAGAAGAACTCGAGCTTCCCCGAGGGTGTCGGGAAGCCTAGCCTGGCCTGGCCGTTGGCCGGGGCCGCGCTCCCCATCCCGGCGCCGCCTTCCGCACCGGTGGCGCTGTCCACGAGGACGCCGACGCGGAATCGTCCCTCCTCGTCGCGGAAGGGCCCGGGCTGGGGGCGCATGTTGACCCGGGGGGGCGGCTCGGGCAGCACCACCCAGCCGCGCTCGCGGTTCACCTCCGCCCGGGCCACGATCTCGGCGGGCACCGGCCGCTCGTGCTCGGCGTAGACGTCCTCCGTCACCACGAAGGCGCCGCGCCGCCGCATGTACTCGAGCGGCGTCAACCCCTCCCGCGCCGCCGCCTCGGGGAGGCCCGGCACCGAATGCTCGCAGATCCAGCCGAAGTACTCGTCCACCGTCACCTTCTCCCCCGGGCGGTAGGGGGACTCGAAGTGGCGGCGGATGCCGAGGCTCCCGTCGGGGTCTATGCGCCAGGAGAGCTCGATCCAGAACTCGACCTCCTCCCACACCTCGCCCGGGTTCGTGCCCAGCGTGCGCGCCGGCTTCTCGCCCCAGCGCTCCCGGGCCACCCGGGCGGCGGGCTGGCGGAAGCCGATCCACTGGGCCGGCTGGGTCTCGTAGGAGAGCAGGTCGTGCCGCTCGGGGCCGAGGCCCACGGGGAGGACGTAGTCGGCGTACTGGGCCGTCTCGTTCCAGACGGGGGTGAGGGCCACGTGCAGCCCGATGCGCTCGGGGTCGGTGAGCAGCTCGATCCAGGCGGCGCCGTCCGGGTTCGTCCAGACGGGGTTGTAGGCGCGGGTGAAGTAGACGTCGAGGCGCTTCCCCTCGCGCTCCATCAGGTGGGGCAGGAGGAAGCTCATCTCGAAGTGGGCCAGCGGGTACTCCGGCGGGAAGTGAAGCTCGTTCCACACTGCCGGGTGGGGCGGCTGGGTGGGCGGCTTCGCCACGAACTTGCAGTACCCGGCCGGCAGGCAGCCGCCCGGCGTGCCCACGGAGCCGGTGAGGACGTGGAGGAAGAAGAGACAGCGCGCCACCATCCAGCCGCCGCGGTGGGCCTGGGCGGCGTTGCGCCAGACGTGGCTGGCGAAGGCGCGCCCCGCCTGCCCGATCTCCCGCGCCACTTCCACGACGGTCGCCGCGGGGACGCCGCACTCGGCCTCGGCCCAGGCGGGCGTGTAGTGGCTGTAGAGCTCCCGCAGCACGGCCAGGAAGTCGTCAAAGGTCCGGCCCGCGGGCACCTCGGCCAGGAAGCCGCGCTCTTTCAGGGCGGCCAGGTAGGCGCGGTCGGCCAGGAACTCCTCCCAGTTGACCCAGCGGCGCAGGAACTCCCGGTCCACGGTGCCGTCCTCCATGAGCTGCCGGGCGATGGCCAGGAGCAGCCCGGCCTCGGTGCCGGGCCAGGGGGAGAGCCACCAGTCGGCGTGGGAGGCCGTGTTGGAGAGGCGGGCATCCACCACGCAGAGGCGGGCGCCACGCTGCCTCGCCTCCATGATGCGCTGGGCGTGGGGGTTGAAGTAGTGCCCGCCCTCCAGGTGGCTTGAGAGGAGGAGGATGAAGCGGGCGTTGGCGTGATCGGGCGCCGGCCGATCGAAACCCATCCAGAGGGTGTAGCCGGTGCGCGCCCCCGACGAGCATACATTGGTGTGGCTGTTGTGCCCGTCCACACCCCAGGCCAGGAGCATCCGTTCGATGAAGCCGTCCTCGCCGTGCCGCCCCACGTGGTGGACCACGGCGTCGCGCCGCCCGGCGACGAGGGCCGCCCTGATCCGCCCCGCGATGTCGTCCATGGCCTCCTCCCAGGAGACGCGCTCCCAGCGGCCGCCGCCGCGCGGGCCCGAGCGGCGCAGGGGGTGGAGGATGCGGTCGGGGTTCGTCACCTGGGCCAGGGTGGCCGGCCCCTTGGGGCAGTTGCGCCCGCGGCTGGCGGGGTGGAGAGGGTTTCCCTCGAGCTTGGCGACCCGGCCGGTCTCGCGGTCCACGTAGGCCAGGAGGCCGCAGCCGGCCTCGCAGTTGAAGCAGATGGTGGGCACCAGGGTGTAGCGCCGCTGCCGCCGCCGGGGCCAGGCGCGCGGGTCGAGGTCGCGCCAGTCGTCCCACCGCTCGGGCGGCGGCGACGAGCGGAGCGGCGCTGAGCCACACGAGACGCGCCTCGTCCTCGGGCGAGATGACTTCGACCTCGACACCCGTCTCGTCGGCTAGGCGGCGGACGACCTCCCCGCCGTTGGATGCGCGCCGCAGCGCTTCGGTGGCGACCGCCCGCACCTCTTCGACACCACGCGCGCGGCCGATGTCGATCATGGCGCGCAGCGCGTCGACCGTGCGCTCGACCGCCTCCTCGTCGAGCGCTCCCGACGCGTCGAGCCCGGCGCCCAGCCGTGTCATGGCTCGCTCATCGTCGACCACCCGATGCGAACCGCCAACCGGCACCTCGACGATGATCGAGCGGACGGAGTTGGACCCGATGTCGATGGCTTGCAGAAGTCTC
>FWWM01017647.1_pt1 | contig 10319 bp, 13 predicted proteins | sample 2228351 | NCBI WGS metagenome assembly FWWM01 (sample SAMEA103939774, study PRJEB20133) | metagenome
TTCATCATCATACCTAAATACCCAATCAATACCAGGATATATATCTTTTATCCTTACTTTCCTATAGCTCTTTACAAATAGTATACCATCAGAGCAATGTGATAAGTATTAGTTTTCATATCCTGGTTCATCTTCGTATATTATATTCTCCTTTTTGATATTTGCAGATATTAGATCATAATCTATTCTTGAATAGTGAATAATTAGATCTTTTTCCTTTCCCTCATATCCATATATTACATATGATAAGCCATTTTGTGTAATGTAGTACATCATTTGCAACTTCACCATCTGTTGTGGCAAGTTGACCTTTGTTGGATGTAAAACCTTTATAGAGATATGGATATGAGTTTAGCCATTATTTTACAACTTGAAAATCATAAAGGAAATTGAAAAATAGGATAACAAGTTGATGAATTATTGAACTAGCTTCAATCTTATATGCATTAAAATTTTCTATCATTCTTGGCATTGACCTTTCAGCAAATAGTAAAAAATATACATCTTGTGCATTTTTTTACAATAATAAAATCACTATAAAGAACATATTTGAAGATGAGGAAATAATAAAATTTTCAAAAGAGTTTGATTACATTTTTATAGATGCTCCCTTATCTTTTCCAAGAGATAATAGAGGTTATAGAAAGTGCGATAAAATGTTAATAAGAATTGGAATTAGGGTTTTTCCTGTAAATTTTAAATATATGAAAATGCTAGCAGAAAGAGGGATTAAAATAAAAATGCAATTAGAAAAATTTTCAAAAAAGGTATATGAAACATTTCCTTCTGCTTTGTATAAAATGGCAAACTTAAACAAAAATGACAAGAAATCCATTTTAGAGTTTTATAGAATGCTTGGCTATGAAATTGAAAATAGAAAATATAATAAAGATGAAATTGATGCAATAGCTTGTCTAATTATAGGCAATTTTTATATTACTGGTAAAGGATTGGAAATAGTTGGGAAGGATGGCACTATAATATTACCAAAGCGCTTTTAGATTATTTACCACCTTCCAGTAGCACCTCCTCCACCTGACAATCCTCCACCAAAACCTCCAAATCCACCACGCGAGCTAAAACCTGATGGTAAATAGCCTCCACCACCAAATCCACCCCTCAAAAAAAGGCCTCCAATGAAAAGTCCAATCGACAAAAGAAGAAATATCAAAGATTTTGAAATAATAAATATAATAAATAGTATAATGGAAATAAAAATTGAAAAATATCCCAAGCTAGAACCAATTATTAGTCCTATTAAGAAAAATAAAAATGAATTATTACCCCTCTTATTTTCATTATCTTCTTTATATTCACTACTTATTCGCTGTTGAATTTCGTTTATAGCACTTTTAAGACCAAGATAATAATCTTCTTCTTTAAAATATGGAACAATTCTTTTCCTTATAATTTCACCTGCAATACCATCTGTTATAATACTTTCAAGTCCATATCCCACTTCAATTCTGACTATTCGCTCTTTCATTGAAACAATTATTAAAATTCCATTATCCTTACCTTTCTTTCCAATACCCCATTTTTCAAACAATAAATTTGCATAATCTTCAATAGGATAACCAATTGAATCAAATAGAGCAACTGCAATCTCAACAGAAGTTGAATTTTCAATTTCCCTTAATTGATTTTCTAAATCTTCTCTCTGTCTATTATTTAGAACATTTGCATAATCATTTACAAATCCATATGGCCTTGGAAATGCTTGAGAAATTATTAAGAATAAAAGCATAAATTTAAAATTTTAAATCCCTCCTTTAAACTTTTGGACTATGCTCGGAAATATGAAACAACTTATGGAAGCAAAAGCTAAAATAGAGAAGATGCAGAAGGAACTAAAAAATATGAAAATAGAAGAGGATGGAATGGATGGCAAGATAAAAGTTATTGTAAACGGTATTGGTGAGGTATTGGACATTAAATTAAATGAGGATATATTTAAAAAACCTGATATTAAGAAAATTGAGAAAACGCTTATAAGTTTAATAAATAATGCTCAAAAGAAAGCTCAGCAATTATCAGCTCAAAGGATGCAAGAATTACTTAAGGATCTGCCACCAGAAGTTAGAAAACAATTCGGTTTATGAAGTTTCCAAAATCATTTTTAAGGCTTATAGAAGTTTTAAAAAAATTACCAGGTATAGGTGAAAAAACTGCTGAAAAGAGTGCATTCCTAATAGTAAAAAATCAAAAAATTTTAGAAGAACTTAAAAATTCATTAGATGAAATAAAAAATCTTAAATTATGCTTTAAGTGTCATACAATCTCTGAAAGTGATATATGCAGTGTATGCTCTGATCTTGAAAGAGAAAAAATTATTATGATAGTTGAAAGTCCATATGATATGTTTTACATTGAGAAGCTTGGCATTTACAATGGTAAGTATCATGTAATAGGTGGTTTAATATCACCACTTGAAGGTATTGAAGCTAGGGATTTATTCATTGAAGATTTAGAAAGACGAATTTTAGATGAAGATATTAAGGAAATTATTATAGCTCTAAGTCCAACAATTGAAGGTGATGCAACAGCATATTACATTTACGATAAGATAAAGCATCTAAATATAACTATAACACAAATTGCAAGAGGTATTCCAACAGGATATGAAATTATCTATGCAGATAGTATTACACTTCAAAGAGCTATCCTTTCAAGACAACCATTTAGCTAAAATGTTCCTATTGTTTTTAGGCTATCCAAATAGTGAGGAAGGTTATGCACTTGTTTATAGTAAAAAATATGAAAACAAGAAAACTGCATCAGGTGAGATTTACAAATCACATTTACTAACTGCTGCACATCCATATTTACCATTTGGAACAATAGTAGAAGTAATAAATTTAAAAAATAATAAAAAAGTTGAAGTTAAAATAAATGATAGATTTATACCAAAGGAAGGTGTAATTATTCATATTTCAAAAAAATCTGCAGAGTTATTGGATATAAAAGGAAAAGGAAAGGTTAAAATTATAGTAAAGAGTATTCCAAAGGGTAAGGAAAAATTTATTCAAAGAGGATATGCAAGTTGGTATGGTGGTAAATTTCAAGGTAAAACAACTGCTTGTGGTATAAAATTTGATACTTACAAACTTTATGCAGCACACAAAACATTGCCTTGTGGAACAATAGTAAGGGTTAAAAATTTGAAAAATAATAAAGAAGTTAATGTTAAGATCGTAGATAGAGGTCCATTTAAGAAAGGAAGAATTATAGATTTATCGTATAGAAGTGCTAAAGAAATTGCGATGATAACTGATGGAACTGCTTTGGTTGAAATTGAAGTGGTTAAATGGCCTTACTAATTGTAGCACAGTTTCTAGTAGGTCTTGCAGACCAAATCTACATTACAGTTATACCATTTTTGGTAGTTTCAATTGAGAAGTTAAATGCTCCATTTAAGGCAGGTCTTGTTAGCTTCATTGAAACACTACCATTTTTAACAATTAGTTTTATTGCAGGTATTTTAGCTGATAAATATAATAAAAAGTATTTACTAATGATATCCGCTTTCTTTTCAGGTTTATTTCTACTTCTTATTCCATTTTTTAGCTATATATCTAAATTAAATTGGATTATTATTGGAATAACAGGATTTTTAGTTTCATCATTTGCTACACTTTATCCTCCAGCAAGAGATGCAATAATACCTTATTTAGTTAAAGATAAAGAAAATCTTCTAAGGTATAATGCAATTGTTCAAAGTTCATATCAACTTGCTTTGTTCATTGGAGGACTAATACCACCTGTGATTTTGTATATCAAAAACGATTTAGTATTCTTAATTTTATTAGATGCTATTTTGCTAATGCTTATAACACTATTGATTTACCCTATAAATTACAAAGAAAATAAAATGATTAATCAAAGTCCATTAATCCTAAAAGATTTATATTCATTTTTGGATATTTTAAGAAAACATAAATCTATTTTAAATTTAGTGATTTTAACAGCACTTGACAACTTTTTTATAATGGGACTTACTACAGTTGGTGCAAGCTTATATATTAAAAATTATCTTGGACTTTCCGCAAAGGAATTTGCCTTATTTAATGCTATTTTATCACTTGGTTGGTTTTTGAGTGCAATTTTAATTAGTAGAATTAAAACTTTTGATGAATCGAAGGCTTTGAAATGGGGTATATTTCTTGATGGATTTACCTATATTCCTCTTTTTTTTATAAAGAACTTTGAGCTCGTGTTAATTTTTATATTTATACATGGACTTGTAATTCCTCTGATAACAGTTTCAAGAACTACATTGATTCAAAAGTATGTAAATGAAGATATTAGAGGGAGGGTATTTTCACTAATTTATATTTCAGTGATTGGTTTTATGTCACTTTCTGGATTATTTATGGGATTTTTGGGTGAGTTTTTAGCACCAAATTATCTATTTCTTATTGGTGGTATTGGAGGTTCCATAATAGGAATAGCTAGTTTTAAGCTTAAAATTTTTAAGGATAATTAGCTTTCAATGATTGCTAAGAGTTCCTTTATATTTACATTTTTACCTTTTTGAGTTTTTATATTTTTGATTGTACCATCAATTGGTGATTTTATTTGGTTTCGCATCTTCATAGCTTCAATTATAAAAAGTACATCACCCCTTTTAACATTTTGATTTTCAGAAACTAAAACATCAACTACAAGTCCTGGAATAGGAGATAGAATTTCATATCGCTTATGAATTTTTTCAAATTCTTTCTCCTTATGACCACGATGAACTTTAATAAAGAACTTATTTATTCCATCATCTATAATTTTACCATTTTGGACTTCTTTTAAGCTAAAAGTATAAGGTCTATTGTTGAAAATGACTAAATAGAAATTTTTTGAAATTTCAATCAAATCTAAATTACTAATTTTATCTACTTCAAAAAACTTACCTTCAAACTCCAAAAAAACTTTCATTCTCCCTTAAAATTAGGTTTTCTTTTTTCTATAAATGCAGAAACTCCTTCAAGAGCATCTTTCGTAGAGAATAAATAGTAGAACATTCTCCTTTCATATTCAAGTCCATCTTGCAAATTCATTTCATAACTCATTTTGATACTATCCTTTGCAATGTTAAGAGATATAGGAGGCTTCTTTAATAATTCCTTTGCAAATCTTATAGTCATTTCAAGATAAATTTCAGTTGGAACTATTTTATTTACAATACCCCATTTATATGCAGTCCATACATCTAAATACTTACCTGTTAAAATATATTCCATTGCCCTTTGCTTTTGAATTAACTTAGTAAGTCTTTGTGTCCCACCTGCACCAGGCATCAAACCTACATTTATCTCCGGTTGACCAAATATAGCGCTATCAGAAGCAACTATCATATCACAAATCATAGCAAGCTCAAACCCACCTCCAAGCGCATAACCGCTAACACTTGCAATAAGTGGCTTATAGCATTTATAAACCCTTTCCCATTCAAGAAATCTATAACTTTCAAACATCTCATTAGGTGTCTTATTATAAAATTCATTTAAATCCGCTCCTGCTGCAAATGCCCTCTCATTTCCTGTAATTATTATAACTCTAACTTCTTTATCATTTTCAAAATTTTCAATTGCATAAGAAACCTCTTTCATAAGCTCTCTATTTAGTGCATTAAGAACTTTTGGTCTATTTAACTTTATAATACCTATACCTTCTTCCTTAAATGTTAGAATGTTTTGATAGTTCATCTTGAAAATTTTAAAGGATTATTTTAAACTTTAAAATTTTAGAACTATGCGATATGCTATAGTTAATATCTCTGGAACGCAAGAGAAAGTTGAAGAAGGTAAAGAGATATTAGTAAATAGGGTAAAAGCAAATGAAGGTGATATAATTGAAATAAGTGATGTTATTTTTCTAAGGGATGGTGATAACATTATCATTGGAAAGCCAAAAGTAGATCATGCTAAGGTAATAGCAAGAGTAGTAAGTCATTTAAAGGGTCCAAAAATACTTGTCTTTAAATACAAAAGGAAGAATAATTATAGGAAAAGAAGAGGTCATAGGCAATATCTTACTAAACTTCTGATTGAAAAGATCGAATTTTAAGCAATCTATGAGAAAAGAGACATTATATGTAATCCAAAAGAAAGATGAAATCTATGGACTTGTAAATATTCCCATTTATCTAAGTTCAACATTTAGACAAATTGAACCTGCAAAACCTATTAAGTACGAATACTCTAGAACACAAAATCCTACAAGAGAAATAATGGAAGAGGTAATTGCAAGGATTGAAGATGGAAATTATGGATTTTTATTTTCATCAGGTATGTCTGCAATTGATACATTATTATCATTATTAAAAAGTGGAGATCATGTTTTAGCGGATATTGACTTATATGGTGGTACATATAGAATACTTGAAAAATTATATAAGAAATTTTCAATTGAGGTTGATTATGTAGATTTTACAAATTTAGAGCTTGTTAAAAAATCAATAAAATCCAATACAAAAATGTTAATTTTAGAAACAATATCAAATCCACTATTAAGAACACCAAATATAGAAGAAATTTCAAAGATTAAGGCAAATGCTCTATTGGTTGTAGATAATACATTTGCAACACCTTACTATTTTAAACCATTAAATTATGGTGCAGATGTCGTAATTCATTCAATTACAAAATATCTCTCAGGTCATTCTGATATTGTAATGGGTGCAATTATTGTAAAAGATAAATATATTGCAGATGAAATTAAGTTTTATCAAAATGCAAAAGGTGGTGTTCCTTCTCCATTTGATATATTTTTACTTTCAAGGGGTCTTAAAACATTACACATTAGAATGGAAAAACATACTGAAAATGCTAAAAAAGTTGTAGAATTTTTAAAAGAAAATGAAAATGTTGAGGAAGTTATTTATCCTGGATACTCAGGAATGGTAAGTTTTAGAATTAAAAAAGATGTATTTGAATTTACAAAGAAATTGAAAGTTATAACGCTTGGTGAAAGTCTTGGAGGAGTTGAAAGCTTGTTAAATGTTCCATATTATATGACGCATGCAACTATTCCAGAAGAGGAAAGAATTAAAAAAGGTATAACGAAGAATTTAATTAGGCTTTCAATTGGTATTGAAAATGCTGAGGATTTAATAGATGATTTAAATAAGGCTTTAATCTAATTATACTTTAAAATTTTCAAGAATTGAAAAATGTTTTTCTTCTTTTTGCTATTTTATTTAACTTAAATGCGGTTATTCTTTCTAGTTTTCATGATCATGTTCATCATTCAAAATTTGAAAATTGTTTAATTTTAAATTATCAAAATAATGCTCCTGAGTTCAAAGATATTAAAATTGAAATAGAAAAGCCAAAAGTAATCTTTGAAATTATATATATTCATCAAGATATCCTTATAATTTCATATAACTTCACAATACCACAAATCCGCTCACCTCCATCAATTTAATCTCAATTATTATTGTCGTTTTCTAAAAATAAAAAGGAGGTTTAAAAATGATAAGTTTAATTGTGAGCTTTGAAAGTTTAAAAGTATGTGTATATGATAAAAGAACAAATGAACCACTAGAAGCTGTTGAACTTTATACACCTTTAACGTTTACATTTACTGACCATGAGGGATGTGCATTTATAAAACTAAGGGAAAATGATAGCTTAATCGTTTATAGAGTTGGATATAGGACTTTGGTTTTAAAAGATAAAATTGAAGATAAAATTTATCTTGAAAGTGAAGGTATTAGCCTTAAAACAATAGAAGTAATTTCAAAATCAGTAAGGATAAATGAAATTAAAGATAAAAGAAATGAATTTGAAAACACAAGCTTTGGAATTGTTATAAATAAGCCAATTATTTCAGGTTTTAACAGAGATAAATATAATATTGTAGTGGATGGAGCATTTTTAAACGACCAGAGCAATTACTTAGACCATCCAATTGTATTGGATTTTGATTTAGTAGATAAAGTATCTGTTTTAAATGCTCAAAATAATGCAATATTTGGATTAAATTCAATAGCAGGTGGTATTGACTTAAAATTATTTGATATCTCAAATAATAGCTCTTTATTATTTTCAGATTATTTATCGTCAAATAATAGATTTTCTATTGGATTAAAGAATTCAAGAATTTATAATAATTTTGGGTATAAGTTTGGTATTAAGGGTTCAGTTAGTTCAGATTATATAAATCCAAAAATTGAAAATACTTCTGATAGCTCAATTTATACAATTTTCTCAATTAAATATAATGATTTTCATATAGGTAATTATTTTAGCTTAATAAATTATGGTGTTCCAAATTCTGACTCAAGAGCAAATAATATATTTACAAATCCTAGATTAGGTTACAAAAATTTCACATTTGATGCTCAATATTCAATGCAAAAAGAACTTGGTCATGAACATTCAACAATTTTAGAACTTTTAACATTTCAAACTATTTACAATGCAAACAATTTATATCTAAACTTAACATTTAATAATTTTAAAGGTAAAGGCGAAGAAAATGTTAATTATAATAGAATACTACTTACAATTTTATACTCAAAAAATCTAAAAAATCTATTTAACTATGCAATATCTTTAATACCAAACTATTCAAATTTTGATAATAAACTAAAACTTAACTTTACCTTCCTTTTAGAAAAATCAATAAATGATTTTAGCTTTTCATTATCGCAATCAATGCAAAGCCCTTCACTTCAACAATTAACATTTAGAGGTATTCACGAAAGTGCAAGTAGATACGAAATTGCAAATGAAAATTTAAAAGATGAATACTCATTTAATTTCTCAATAAATTATAAACACTCAATAAATTATTTATCAATTTTAATAAATCCATCAATAAACTACATTAAGGATTTTATTTTACTTACACCATTAGATACAATAATCGAAAATTTACCTGCTTATACATTTGAAAATAAAGATATTTACATTTTAAGCATAAATTCAAGACTTTCATTTATATTTTCAAAGGATTTAAATGCTAATATAGAATTAAATTATTTAAAGCCTCAATTTGAAATACCATTTTACTCAAAGCCACAAATTAGAACAAATCTAAATTATAAACTCATCTCAATTTATTATAGGATACTATTTTCTGATGAAAATTATTCAATATTCTCAATTGGATTAAACTATTCAATAAGACGATTGGAATTTAAGGTACTATTAGATAATGTATTTAATGAATATTATATTGAGCCTACTAATCCATTTTCAACACCAAGTCCTTATAGAAACTTTTCAATTTCAATTTATAATTATTTGTAAAGGTGGGCAAAAGCCCACCATATTATTCCTTAATAAACTTCGCATTTATAATTTTATTCTTGTTAGAATAAATATTTACAATATAAACACCTTTCTTTAACGATGATATATCAAGCTTAATTGATTTTGTTGAATTATAATATCTTGAAAGAATTAGCTTTCCATCAATTGAATATACTTTAACAGTCATTGGTGCATTCGAAGGCTTTAGGTTGAATGAGAGATAGTTTTTAGAAATATAATAATGTGAAACATTCTCAGGAATGGATACTGAACCCAAAAATTTGGATATAAAAGCATCACTATAATTAGGGCATCCTCCACAAGTGCTATCAAAATAAGCACCTCCAGCCGGTTGTGTTGGAAAATTTGTTGACCTAGTCCATCCTGTCACAAAAACATTTCCTAAATTATCTGTTGTAATTGACCAGCCATAATCCCAATCATTTCCACCATAATAAGTAGCCCATTGTCTTATTCCTGTATTTGTAAATTTTAAAATAAAAGCATCACCATAATTAGGGCATCCTCCACAAGTGCTATCAAAATAAGTACCACCACCAGGATTTTGTGTTGGAAAATCTATTGACCTAGTCCCTCCTGTCACAAAAACATTTCCTGAATCATCTGTTGTAATTGAATAGCTAAATTCAGAACTACTTCCACCATAATAAGTAGCCCATTGTCTTATTCCTGTATTTGTAAATTTTAAAATAAAAACATCATTATAATAAGTAGTGCATCCTCCACAAGTGCTATCAAAATAAGCACCACCACCAGGATTTTGTGTTGGAAAATCTATTGACCTAGTCCCTCCTGTCACAAAAACATTTCCAAAATTATCTGTTGTAATTGAACTGGCATCGTCAAGAGTATCTCCTCCATAATAAGTAGCCCACTCTCTGACTCCTGTATTTGTAAATTTTAAAATAAAAACATCACTGGATCCTGCAAGTGAGCTATCAAAATAAGCTCCTCCACCTGGATTATATGTTGGAAAATCTGTTGAATAAGTATATCCAGTCACAAAAACATTTCCAAAATTATCTGTTGTAATTGAAGGGC
>FWWM01017648.1_pt1 | contig 10318 bp, 7 predicted proteins | sample 2228351 | NCBI WGS metagenome assembly FWWM01 (sample SAMEA103939774, study PRJEB20133) | metagenome
AGTTGTTGTAGGCATTAACAATATAGTTTCTGATTGAAGTTGAGTTCTGGGCAAGTTCAGAAGGCACACGGACAATCTTTGTCTTAAATCCCATTTTGTGTTTCCACTGGGCATAAGGTATAATGGCATCATAGAAATTGTCGTGTGTGATAATCAGATACCTTGCTCCGGTTACCTGTGAGAATCCGATTGCTACTAAAACAACAAAAAATAGAACAATATTTTTTATGGGGATAGGGTTGGCCATTTATTATTATATGTAAAATCAGACTTAAGTCAAGACTGAGATGCGAATGCTGAATTTCTTATCTGAGCAGGATAACTTTTTCTATCTGTTTATAATTACCTGCTTCAAATTTGACAAAATAGACGCCTGCGGGAACTTTGCGGCCAAGGTCGTCTGTGCCCGACCATAACACTGAATACACTGAATTGTCCGTCTTATACTGAATATCACTGAATGTCTTCACTAATCGACCGGTTGCATCATAAATGCGAAGAGTAGCGAGTAGAGAGTAGCGAGTAGAGAGATTGGGTTCTATTTCGGATTGCGAATTGCGGATTTCAGAATTATTTGGAATTTGGAATTTAATCACAAGGTGATTCTGAAAGGGATTTGGATAGACCATCAGGTTCATAACATCGGGTACAGCAATTGAATTTCTTTCTTCAACTGCCAGAGGTTGCATTTTGATATTCAGAATTGTCGGAATTCCTGGTTCCACAGTGACGTTGTTGATCACAACTGTTTGATAACCATTTTTTAAGCACTGTATACTGTATACTCCTGGATTCAGGATACGGCGATACCTTCCAAACAGGGAGTCGCTCTTACGAGGGGCAAGCGTAGAATCGTAATAACCGAGAATTCTTACTTCGGCACTAAGGGGTTGATTCGTCGTGGAGTCAGTAATAATGCCGGTGATACTTGAGCCAAATGTCCTTTCCAGTAGATAATGTGCACCATTAAGATTTCTCTTGCAGATACTGTCAACCATATAACCAGGCGGATAGCAAGAACGACTCACTTCAATAGTATAGGCAAATGTGCCACAAGTGGCATATAGCCAGTTCCTTGCAGTGCCTTCTGTTGCGTAACCATAGATCGGAACATAAGTTCCATTTCCCGCATCGTTTATAATCTTTGATGCGAGGGTGTCAACCACTCTTTTGATGAATGGATGGTCAATTGCAAATTGCGTTCCCCAGCGCCAGGGATAATAGACTAATTCTCCCTGTCCAGTGCGGACACAGTGATAGCATATATCAAATACGAAGTTGTTTTTTAATGCCAGTTCTCTGATGATTCTTGTTTCATTTTCAGAAAACGGGTATTGACCGCGATAATATTCACTGGTGGGGTCAGAACTACCTCCAAGTTCCCAGTTAAAATCGTAATTTCGGTTCAGGTCAACACCATCAGAGTCGGTGTCAAAAAAACCATTATTGTTATTATCATGTTTGTTCTTGCGCCATATTGTATCCAGTCCAGTAATTACTACATTGTGACCCTCAGGATTCAAAATTGGTATGATCCAGATTTCGGTATTATTTATCCAGAAGGTAACTGCTGAATCTGTGCCATATTTGCTTACGAGGTCATGCAACAAATACAGGCAGACCTCGCAACCGAGAAGTTCCTCTGCATGGTGGATACCATTGAACAGAATTGCTGGTTCGTCTTCTTTTATTCCAGGATTGTCTGATATTTTTATCGCCGGAATGGGTAAACTATCGCGTGTGGAAACACCCAGAGTTTCAACTCTTGTGACTGTCGGATAGAGTGCAGCAATTGAATCAACTTCTTGAACCATTTCATTATAGCTATGATAACGAGGGTCAATAAGAATAGTGCCTGGCAGTGAACAAATGTACCAGAATAATGTCAGCACAATCATTACTTTTCTATTTTAGTACTACAAATTTTCTAATAGCTTGGTATTTATCAGATTTAACAGCAATGAAATATATTCCGGCTGGCATGTTTTTTGTTCCAATGCGGTAAGTGTAATATCCAGAAGTTATTGCGCCACTATAGATGGTTTTTTTAAGTTTGCCGGCTATGTCATAGACACTCATTGTCAGCATTGTTTTTGAAGGAACTGCGAGGCGGACAACAATATTATTGTAACACGGATTTGAAGAGAGATGATCAAATGCAAATGAGAGTGGAATATTGTTTTGGTTTTCCTTAACGCTCACTTCTCCAATAGTAAAACAGCTATCGCTTGTGTCTAAACCAATATTTAATGAAGGATCATAGGCTATTACTTTTATTAAACAACGGTTTGAATTAATGTGCGGGATCGTCCACTCAAATATTGAATCATTGGTATCAAAATGGGCAAGTAAATAGGGATATGTTATGCCACTATCCACTGAGAGATAGACATTTATACTTTCAATGCCGATATTGTCACTGGCATTCCAGTATATCTGCTGGATTTCATCCCAGTACCAGATTTCGCCACCGTTCGGGGTATGAAGTTGAACTATGGGTGCTTCTGGATCACGAATAGTAAATACAGCATCTGAAACATCTGCGCCTGCATTATTTGAACTATCATAGGCTTTTATTCGGACAAGACAGTTCGTGGATGGAGTTCCGGGAATTGTCCAGAGATACATTGAGTCATTATGTTCAATTGAAGAAATATGCGACCATGTTGTTCCATTATTAGTGGAATACTCTATGGTTACAGAATCAACCACCACATTGTCGTTTGAGTACCAGCGAATAGTATCAATCTCTCCTAAGTACCATACCTCTCCGCCATTTGGTGAAATGACCTGAACTTCTGGTTCAACAAGGTCAGAAAATAGTCGGCTGCTATAAATATTCCAGTTTCCAGCTCTATTTGACTGCCAGAATACCACAATATATCCCGAATCATCTGTGACCGTACAGGGCAGCATATCCCGGCCAGGGTTATTGCTGATAATCATTGAATCGCGCCACGCACCATTTTTGTAGTATTTTGCCCATATTTCCCAGTCTCCTGTGCGGTTAGACTGCCAGATACACCAGAGGTGACCATCACGGTCAACAACGAGCGCGGGATGTTCATCCCGGTTTGAATCTGATACTACAGCCCTTGCATTTGACCAGCTCATGCCATCGTAGTGGCTTTCGTAAATATCAGTGTTACCATTGCGCCAGGTTGTCCAGACAACCCATACAACTCCTGCACCATCTACTGCAATCTTAGGGTCCTGATCCTGGGCAGGATTACCGGTAATACGGTAGAGGTTTTCCCAGTGTCCTGAACTGGGATTGTATCTTTTTACATATATGTTTCTGTTATACTGATATCTTTCACTAATCCAGGTTACCCAGGCAATGCCATTGCTGTCAGTTGCCATTGCGGGCCGGTAATCGTTTGCCGAGTCAATTGTCACCGCAAACATTGGCTGCCAGCTTGTGCCGTCAAAATAACGGCAATAAATATCTCCGTTAAGATGTGTCCATCGCTCAAGGCATACCCACATTCTACCGTCTCCGTCAAGTGTTGTTGCGGGGTATAAATCATTTGAAGCCTTTGAACTGAGTTGTTCCTCTGTGCCCCATTGATTGGCAATATATACACTGCCAAATACATCGTAGTTTCTGCCATATGCCCTCTGCCAGGTCAGGTATGGATTGCCCTGAGGATCGGTTGACAATGATGGGAAGAAATCCCAATAGATATAAGGTCTCACAATCTGTGCCGGTGACCAATTCCCATTGGTATAATAACTGGCACAGATTTCAGTTCGTCCATTTGTGACTGATCGGCCACTTGTCCAGGCACACCAGATTCTTCCTGAACCATCTTTTACTGCACTAACAAAAGCATCAGTTTCAGGGTGTGTATCAACAGGAACAGGAGGTGACCAGGTAAGGGTTGAGGGGATAGGCATGGCTAAAGTATTTGTTTTCGCAATGCATTGCAATGTTTGTTTTGGTTTTAAGGTCGGGTCTCCGAGAATGCACATTCCGTAGAACCAGTCAATATCGTTTATTCCGTATTGGGTAAACCATTGTTTGAATGCCTGGCCAACAGAAAGACCAGTATTTAGAGGACCGTAGAAACCATCAAAATTAAGCATACTGCCAACCTTGGTTGAACCGATTGCGAGTAGTCCGTATGTAGTATTGAAGATATAACATCCGCCTTCAGAATTTTCTTCAATAAATCTTGCTCAATCAGTAGGAATAATCTCCTATGAGATTTATAAAAATCTTTTTTATGACCCTAAGACAGAAAAATCAAACCTTGCTGAAAGAAACGAACTAAATGAAATACTGGATAAAACTATCTCATTTTTGAATGAACTTGATTATTTCAAAAATACAAGAGAAAAAAGACTTAAAAATTACTTGAAAAAACTTCTTTTCAGAATAAACCCAGATAAAGATGATGCAATAATTCTTAATAACCTTATAACACGGATAAACGGCATAATAAAAAGAATAAAAAGAAACACACTGCCATAAAACAGTGTGTTTCTTACATCATAAAGCTTTTTTTACCTCAAAATAGACCATGTCATAATCTTTATACCTTGCAAGAGTTGCTTCTCCATTCCCATCTATACCCATCACACCAAGTTTGAATTCAAGCCCCATAACCGGAACATAAACCACCTCAAAACTGCCTATTATTGCCCCATTGTCGGCAAAGCTTTTTATAATATCGCTATCTTTAAATCTATCAAGGAAGTTATCGACATTAGCAATACCAAAAAGCTTTAATTTCAATTTGTCATCAAAAAAGCTCTTTTCCAGATTGAAGGTAAGGTAATCCTGCAGCCTTTCATCTTTGTATCCTCTCTCCATAAAAAGACCATGGGCATACTGAAAGTTAATATACCACCCTCCATCAAAACTTTTGTCAAGTCCGAGGACAAATTTTACATAAGGTTCTTTAAGTATAATCTCTTCGTTTGTAATCTGTGTGTTTGTAATAATTTTACCTACAACTGGCACATTGGTTATTTCATTACTTGCAAATGTATAAGTTTTAACTTTCGTTTCATCTGGAAAAACCACTGAAAGTTCTATCCAGTTCAGGAAAATACCCCAGTCCTTGCTTATATCAAAGCCTACTTCCGTTTCCTTATGATAATCGAGTTTATAGAATTGCTCAAGAACCACCACATTCGTTTCCTTCAATGCTGGATAATCAATTACAGCAAGGTTGGTTAAATATATTTCCTTAACATAAGGAATATCATTTACCCTTCTTACAGCATTTATAGAAAAGTCAAAACCATAAAGCTTACCAAATATTTTTCCACCCACAGTTGAGTTTGAAATATTGGACTCAGGAAATTCAACTTCTCCACTCCATTTATTTTCTATCTCAAAAGAGGTTACATTTGTAGCTTTCTTTTTCATTAGATGGGTAAGCTGCTTATCTATAAACTCTACTGGAATAATCGCCTGATTTGGATAAGTTTCCCATACCAGTTGAATACCGGCGTCTGGATAAAATGGGAGATAGTACTTCATATTCAATGCAAAAGATGGAATCTTTTTTGCCAGATCTGTCATTTTTGAAAGATCAACTGGATTTAAAATATCTGTGGGATTAATCTTGTCAGCTTTCCCCCATGCAATTCTCTGTTTTCCAACAACAAAGTCAAACCCCGGCAGGATGAAATTTTTTGTATGAATATAAGCCTCATCAAGATAAATCTCAAGAGGATAGAGAATTTCACTGCCACCCAAAATTGATCTTTCAGAAGTATAATCTGCTGGTGTAATTGTATAGACCAGCCCGAATGAACCAAAGAGAAATATATCCTCAGATAAACTTGCCCTCGCATTGAAAAAGGCTTCATTCTCATTGTAAATATAATCAGCGTTTGTGAGGCTTATACCAAGAAAACTTGATATATCAACTCCAAACTCATTTTCTCCAAAAAGATTCAGTGTAAAAAACATTACAAACGCAGCAATTATAATTTTTCTTTTCATACACACCTCCAGTTATTTTGAACCTGCTTCTAAAAATCTCTCTGTAAAGACATTCGCCTTCTCGAGCCCACTGTTAAAAACCACATTTTTCATCTTTATCTCTGTCCAGTGATTTTTCTTTAAATCCTCCATCCTGATATGAGAAAGTACCCAGTAATCTCCTTTTTTTTCTGTAACAAGGATTGACAAAACCTTTTTTAATCCCTCATTTGAATACATCTCGAGTTTTTTGGGTAGATAATTTTCTTTATCAACCTTCATCACAATCTTTGTATATTGAACATCATCCTTTTCTCTTATCGATAATTCTAAAATTATCAGCTTCTCATCTTCACTTAAAACCTTGCTTACATAATCCTTTGAATACTCATAACTTCCTATCTCTCTGTAAGAAAAATCAGTGCCCTGAAAGTTCTGATCTCTCATACTACCTTGTATTCTTCTCACCTTCTTGTAAGCTGGTAGATAAATATACATCTCATTATCAGAAAGAACGAGTATACCAATATCTTTAACAGTTGCAGGACTTAAAAATTTTACAACTCTTTTACTTTTTCCGGCACTCCATATCTTCATGGTTCTTGTCTCTTTTGTTTTATCCTTTTCCCCCAGTATAACTTCACATACGGCACTCTGATCTGAATATCCAGTAAGAGATGTCTCTACCCTGTCAAGAACCTCCTGTCCGGTTAGCCCGAACAAGATATTGTACATTAAGCTCATAAAAATTAACAAACCCACTCTCTTCATACAACCCTCCTTAAGTTTTTCTTGTAAAAAAGTGTTCAAAAAGTTTTTGCAACCTTTCTTTTGACTGGCCAGAAGAAAGGCTATAGAGAGACTAACTGCCTATCAGTCTCTCTGCTACGCTAAAATCGCCCCTTTGGGTAAGTAGTTCAAGAATTGTTTTTAACCCCCTGCTATCCAATAGCAGCTATCATTTTATAGGTGCTGACACTATCGGCACCACTTATTTTCTTTCTGTGCATACAGAAAGAAAATAAAGACCATAAAATCACACAATCTTTAAAATCTTCCTCATATAGATTATTAAAGCTGGCAAAATCGTCAGTGCAGAAAATGCACTTACAGCCATTGTCACAAACATCAGTGTCCCGAAATTTCTAAGTGGCATTATACCCGAGAAATTAAGTACTGCAAAACCCAGACCAACAGAAAGTGAATTAAATATTATACCCTTACCTGTAGTAGTAAAAGTCTGATAAAATGCCTCTTCATAGTTTCTGCCATTCTCGATTTCATGCAAATACCTCGATAGATAGTGAATAGTATAGTCAATTCCTGCACCCACAGCTATTGAAGCTATAGTTACTGTAATAAAGTCCATATTTATTTTGAAAAAACCCATTAAGCCAAAGTTAACAAGCAGAGTAAACAATATTGGCACGAGCGATAACAATCCTTCAATTAAAGACTTAAATGTTATTGTATTAAGAATCACCACAATGAGAATAATAAGAAGCAGACTTATTATTTGATTTCTCAAAAGTGAAAGCTCAATATCGGTAAATAGTTTCATCAAACCTGTAACTCCAGTTTTTTCAAAGATCTGAATGTCACCATCAGGAAAGATAAAATTTTCCCAGACAAGTGGAGAAAAAGCGTAAAGCAGGTCACTCCTTGATACCTGATTTTCAGAAATGCCAGTGGATTTATAAAATTCCTCAGTAATATTCTTCAGATAATTTAGCTTTTCCTCATAACTCTTTAAATCTTCCTCAAAGGAAAGCTTATCAAGAAAATTTACAACTTTCTCTATGGTAACATCTTTATTTCCTGCTCGTATTAACCTATTCATTACCATTTTTGAAACCAGTTCTACTATCTGGCTTTTTGCAGTTTTCCTTGAAACCAGAGAAATTTTTTGATACTCCTTAAGAAACTTTTCAGCTTTTCTCACCAGTGCGTATCTTGATAATGAACCCATATCAGGAAGAAGTAGAGAAACAAGACTTTCTTTCTTATCCTCGGTAATAAGCCTTTTTACATTTTCATTCCCATCAATAAAAAAGTAAAGATTTTCAACTTCATATGTTGTCTCTGGAATCATCGGAATTTCAGTCATTCCCTCATTCAGAGAAGCAACAATTGAAACAATGGATGTTGGCCTCGTTTTTCCTCCAGCCGCAAATCTCATTTCCTCTTCTATTATCTGAAGAGCTCTCAAGTAATTGGGATCCAATACATTTCCAGAGGTATAAAGCTTGAGCTCAAAAGAACCATCAAAAGTATCATTGATGTGCCTGGTTACTATAGCTACTTCTGATTTTTTATCAAAATATGAAAGGTAATCAACCTTTACCTGAATCTTTGTAAGATAATAAATACAAATGAGGGAAACGATACCAAAAAACATTACGATCCATTTTTTGTACTTATAAACAAATTTTGCCCACCACAGAAATATTCCATGTTCATTCTCCTCTGTAAGTAATCCAAGATTTAACTTACCTTTTGGCAATAACTTCAAAATTGGCGGAATAAAGGTCAGGGTAAATAAAAGTGAAAATATTACACCTACAGCTGAAATCATACCAAAATCTCGGGCTGATCGCATTTCATTTGCAAAAGCAATGGATAAAAATCCCCCAAATGTGGTAAGAGCACTCATCAAAATCGGCACAAAAGTTCTTTTCAAAACACTTAGAAGGGCAACATCCACATGGTTGTTTTTATTTTTTTCGTGGTATTCGTTTATTACGTGAATTCCATAGGCGTTTCCTACAGCAATCAATGTTACTGGAATTACGGTACCAAAAGTAGTTATCGGCAACCCAAGATATCCCATCACTCCCATTGCACATGCAGCAGCAATTACAACAGTAAAAAGAGGAAGTAGTGTGGCTTTTATGCTACGAAATGATATGAAAAGCACTAAAAACACAAATAAGGAAACAAGAGGAACAAGAAATCTTAAATCCCTTACAACAAGGTTCGTAATAGAATTAAGCATCATTGGTGTCCCGCCATAGTAGACCTTCCAACCAAGCTTATTTTCTTTTAAGTATTTTTCTATAAATCCCCGCACATTTTTTGCCACAACATCAGCTCTTTTTTCAGGCGAGGGCTGAAAAATAATAATTGTGGATTTTCCATCCTTTGAAATAATGCTTCCATTATAACCTTCTTTACTTAAGACATAGCTTTTAAGACCACTCAGGTCTTTTATTTCTTCCAGATTCTCTGGCAAAAGTTTATCAACAATCATTTCACCAGCAGTACTTTTTATGTCTTCAATCTCAGTAATACTTATGACACTTACCACTCCCTCAAGCTCTTTGCCTTCTCTTGACATCTTTCTGATATGCTTAAGATTATCAATATTAAAAACTTCATCATTCAGTGTAAACATTATTATTATTGGGTTATTGCTTTCAAATTTCTCGTTAATGTAATAGTTTAAAGCCCCGATCTTGCTTTTTTTAGAAAACCAGTGAAGCAGGTCATTGTCAATATAAAGTTTAAACATACCCCCTGAAAAAATAAGGAAAATTACTAAAACCCCTGCAAGTGTAAGAAGTGGCTTTTTTACAATAAAATTAAAGATTTTATCCATTTTCTCCCCCTTTATCTGAAAGAAGTAGATATATAACCCTTGATACTTTTTCCACATATCTCTGTTTAACAAGATCTTTTGCCTCTTCATCGGAGGTTTGTTTTTCTTTAAGGTTAAGGTAGCCTATTATAAGGTTTGTAAACATTATCTGCTCAACTAAAGTAAGTTCCACAATTATAAGTTTTGAAAATTTTTTTCTTAAAATTCTCTCAACCCTTTCAAAAACAAGCCCAACAGTATCGATAATATTCATTCCCCATTTTGAACTCTTACTTAAACTCTCTCTTTGAAAAATCTTTATCACCATATCATAGGAATCAATATAATTAATAGCCTCCTTCACAATAACCTTTATCATCTCCTCAAGATTTTCAAACTTGCTCAAATCAATCTCCTCAATAATTGAAGTGAATTCATTCACACTTTTTCTTATGATACTTGAAAGCAATTCCTCTTTGCTCGAAAAATAATAATAAATCATTGCCTTATTAACCTCGGCAAGCCTTGCAATCTCATCTACTGAAGTAGCATCAAACCCCTTTTCAGAAAAAAGCCTCACAGCAGCATCAAGTATTTTTGCTTTCCCATCCACCATACTTATCTCCTTCTATCTCTACCGAAGTTCTGCTCAACTAAAACATTAACACCAATCCTATCTTCAACCGCTTAATTTAAACTAACCATTTAGTTAAACTAACCGTTTAGTTAAATATTACACACAAAAATTTAAAAAGTCAAGTGAAAAGGAAAAATTTTTTATTTCTTTTCTAAATATAAAA
>FWWM01017649.1_pt1 | contig 10318 bp, 9 predicted proteins | sample 2228351 | NCBI WGS metagenome assembly FWWM01 (sample SAMEA103939774, study PRJEB20133) | metagenome
AGTTCATGACGCCTATAATAACCATAGTAGGTATCGGTATGATAATCGTTGGGCTGCTGCTGGTTGCTCTACGGCAAGAGTTCTACGGAGTAAGGCTGATAATAGGAGGGGCATTAACGCTGTTGGTAATATACCTGATCATACCGATGTTAATGGAGCTCCTGTAGACAGTCCATAGAGTTCCTGTAGATAGCCCCAAACATCCTTTATTTTTTGATCAAAAGCCTTAAGTTACATCTCAAGAACTATGTTGAGGTCAAGAGAACCTCCTAGAACACTACGAAGCTGCAGATGCATGGCTGATGTAATATTATCCAGTAAGATGGCAAGGCCTGTGAACCAAGGGATCTGTTGACGCGACACCTCCCTCCAAATCTCCAAAATAAAATATAAATTACATAGCAGATCTAAAAGCTGAAGCTGATATGATAAGTAGCGGTAAAGGGGTTTTAGAGCTTGGCCTTTGCACGAGAAGCATCGATCTAAGCGTTTCTGAGTATGCTGAAGTGGTAGCAATAGCGGAGAAGTTTGGCTACTCAAGCGCGTGGGTTACGGAAGAGATAGGGCGCTCTAGCTTTAGTACCCTCTCCTATGCAGCCGCAAAGACCAGTAGTATAAAGCTAGGGACAGCTATAGTTAGTATCTATTCTAGGACCCCTCTCACTATGGCTATGGAGGCTGCTACGCTGAGCGAGCTGAGCGGAGGTAGATTTATCTTGGGATTGGGTGCGGGCGGGCTTGAATTTACAACACGAGGACATGGGGTACCCGCCTCAAAACCGGTTAAGAGGATGGAGGAATATCTCATGATAGTGCGCGGATATCTCTCGGGCGGCCGTGTGAATTTCGCGGGCGAGTTCTTTAACGTAAAGGACATGAGGCTCTGGGTCAAAGTACAGCAGACGCCTAAAATATACGTGGCAGCCCTCAACGAAAGGATGCTCCAACTAGCCGGGAAATTTGCCGACGGCGTCATACTCAACATGTTCTCGCCAAAAGCAATATCTTTCATACGTGAGAATATAGAGAAAGGTATTAGAGAATCGGGCCGACAGCTAAGCGATTTACCTCTCTACTCGTTTGTGCTGTCATCAGCCTCTTCCGATGAGGAGGCAGTGACAGAGCTTAAACGCTCAGCGGCGTTTTACTGTTCGGCCCCCACATACAGGAAGATACTCACAGTCATGGGTTTTGGTGATGTTGCGGAGGAGGTTGATAGGTTATGGAGGGCTGGGGAAAGGGAAAGGGCGTTAAAAATTGTACCTGACGAGCTTACAGAAGCAGTATCAATTGTGGCCGACCAGGAAGAGGAGACAAGGGAAAAGCTAGAGCAGTACAGAAGAAATGGCGTGATCCCGCTTATCTATCCTCAGCCTAGAAGAGCCTCAGCAAAGCAAGACATAGTGACTATAATTACACGTTGCGCTAATTTGTTTAGAAGTGATTCAAGCTCCTCTGGAAGTGCTTCCTGCTAAAATACATAGCCCAAAACCAACCCTTCAAACGAAAACATTCCAACTGAGCCTCCTAATTCTGATGTTTGTCTTATGTTGCTCAACTGCTCTGTGTAAATTGCCACAACATTCCTAACTGTCGATAAACATTTACATTTTACATTTTGGATGTTTATACATGCTTGCGGTCGAAACGGTTAACCTATGGAGGTTCTTTGGCGAGAAACCGGCGTTGCAGGGTGTTGACCTACGGGTTGAGGAGGGGGAGGTCTTTGGCGTAATAGGACCCAATGGAGCAGGAAAAACAACACTCTTCAGGATTCTCGCAACAATACTTAAACCAAGCAGAGGAGAAGCCAAACTCTTCAACCATGACGTGGTAAAGGAGCAGCGGGCTGTTAGGAAGCTGATCTCATACCTCCCCGAAGACGCCGGTGTTTATAAGCACATGACAGGTCTAGACTATTTAAAAATGATAAAACAGCTCTACAGGAGAGGCTCGGTCGAGAAGGGTGTTGAGATCTCAGGGATAGGCGAGGCGATTAAGGAAAAGATGGGTGGATACAGCAAGGGTATGAAGCGTAGGATACTTCTCGCCGGCTCTCTAATGATTAACCCGAGGCTGGCAATACTCGACGAGCCGACTGCAGGGCTTGACGTCGAGCACGCTGTCTACGTCAGAAAAATCATAAAACAACACTCGGCCGAGGGTGTGACCTTCCTCGTTTCAAGCCACAACATGTTAGAGGTTAACTATATCTGCGACAGCGTAGCGATAATACATAAAGGTAAAATCATCGAGCAGGGGAAACCGTCACAACTGCTTGTAAACTATGGAGTCGAAAACCTTGAAGAACTATTCGTCAAAAGACTAGGTGGTTGATTTGAGTATAGCTGCGCTTGTGTTTAAAGAGCTTCGGGAGCTTCTGATGGAGAAGACCATCATTATCGGTGTCGTTTTGATGCCTTTAATAATATTGCCGTTGACGGTCGGCGTCCTATCTATTGCAAGTCAGTCTGCTGCCTTACCAAGAGGCGAGATCCCCATGATATTGATAGATATGGACGGCGGCAGATACTCGGTGGTTTTACAGGAAGCTTTAAAAACATCTGGATTCAGACTACTCACCTATCATAACACAAGACATGACGTTGTATCATTGATGAAAGACCGTCAAACAGCTTTGGCGGTCATTGTAGAGAAAGGGTTTTCCCAAAATCTGACTGTCGGGAGAAAAGCATCGGTCAAATTTTTCATGGTGTTGAATTCAATATCCGCGTCAGAGATACAGAGGGTCTCAACCGCACAATCACGTATCGCCGAAGCTATAATGTTGCTGGGCGAGGCTTTAGCTGTTGAGAAAGGGGTTAAGCTCTCATACTACAAAGAACCCGTCTTGGTAAGAGGCGAGCTGATTTATAGGGATAGAGTGATGTCGATGACTGAAGTAGGCACAATCTCCCAGCTCTATCTTTCAACCAGTTTGTTAATGTTCGTGGTTTTGTTAACAATGGTGACCACTTCAGGGGCGGTTGCTGCTACAAGCATAGGGCTTGAGAAAGAGGCTAAAACTCTTGAGATTCTTCTAACAATGCCTATTAGCCGTGCAGCTATTTTGTCGGCTAAATTGATTGCTTCGACAACGATCGCGTTGCTTGGAACTACGTCGATGATTGTTGGTTTTATCATCTATTTGACTGGTCTGCCTTTGCCTTCCCCATCGGCTGGTTTCATCTTGCCGTTCAACATTTTTTCCATCGCCTTTCTCGCTTTGATATTGTTCATAGCGATGGTTACGATGTTGTCGTTAGGTATAATGGCCGGTGTTTTAGCCGGTGATGTAAGGGGCGCGCAACAGCTTGCTGGACTTTTGGAAATTCCTCTTATCTTCCCCTCCTTCCTACTCTTACTGCTCACTGACATATCGGATCTTTCACAACCACTTCTTACAGCGATGATGCTAAACCCCTTCACCCATATGTTTCTAGCCATTAGGGCCGTTTATGAGGAGGCCTATTTGGTTGCGGCCTCCCATGCAGTGGTGATGCTGGCTTTCATGGTTGCAGTACTTGGGCTTGCAGCATGGTTTTTCCACGGCGACCGTCTTCTAACGATGAGGGTGAGCCTCAGGCGATCGCCTCAGCGGTCTTAACGTATTTCATCCTTTCAAGGGCTGCTTTAACGAATCCAAGGTAAGCAGGCTCAGGCTTATTCGGCCTTGAAATGTATTCTGGATGGTACTGGGTTGCAAAGAAAAACCTGCAACGCGGATACTCAATTATTTCAACCCTTTCCCCGTCTGGAGAAAAGCCTGAAAAGACAAGACCATTGCTACTCAACGTTGGCCAATATTCTCTGGCAACCTCATACCGGTGACGGTGTCGTTGAAAAATTTCTTTGGATTGGTAAAGCCTATAGGCCAGGGTCCCCTCAACTATTTTGACAGGCAAGGCACCAAGCCTCATTGTTCCTCCAAGCTCCTTTACTCCCCTTTGTTCGGGCATCAGGTCTATCACTGGGTATTTTGTTGATGGGTCCAACTCGGTTGAGTTAGCGCCCTCAAGCCCACAGACGTGCCGTGCAAATTCAATAACCGCGAGCTGGAGCCCAAAACAAATTCCCAGAAACGGTATGTCGTTTTCCCTACAATACTTTATGCATTTTATCATCCCCTCTGTACCGCGTCTACCAAAGCCTCCTGGGACAAGAACCCCATCGTAACTGGAGAGCTCCTCAACGTTTCTCACCCCTTTTTCAAAGCCTTCCGCGTCAATCCAGTCAATTACCACACGGGCTCCGATGTTGACCCCAGCATGCTGTAAAGCTTCTTTGACGCTGACGTAGGAGTCGGCCAGCTTTGTATATTTACCGCACATAGCTATTTTGACCTCTGTTGAAGCCTTCTCATACATCTCAACAACCCTCAGCCACTCGCTCCAGTCAGGGCTACTGGTTTTAAGCGCAAGCCTGTTGATTATGTAATCTCCCATCCCCTGCTCCTCTAGTATCAAGGGTACCTTGTAGACGTATTCGACGTCGTAGGATGTGAAGACGGCTTTTTCAGTCAATGTAGCAAACAAAGCGATCTTTTTGAGCGTTTCACGGTCTATTGGGACATCACACCGTGCTACAATTATATCGGGCTGGATACCAAGTCCACGTAACATGTTGACGCTGTGCTGAAGGGCCTTTGTCTTAAACTCATGCGTTGCCTTAAGGGTAAGAACAAGCGCTACGTGGATGAACAGCGTATTTTCAGCACCTTCCTCAAGCCTCATCTGCCGGATAGCTTCTATGAAAGGCTGGCCCTCTATGTCGCCAACCGTTCCACCTACTTCAACTATCAAAACATCGACGTCCTTAGAAGCCATTCTTATACGGTTTTTAACCTCGTCGGTTATGTGTGGAACAATTTGAACACACTGCCCAAGATAGTCTCCACGCCTCTCCCTGCTGATAACCTCGGCATATATCTGGCCGGTTGTTATGTTGTTGAGCTTTGTTGTTCTGATGTCTAAAAATCTCTCGTACCATCCTAGGTCAAGGTCTGTCTCCCCTCCGTCGTCTGTGACAAAAACCTCGCCGTGGGAGAACGGGTTAAGCGTCCCAGCGTCGACGTTGACGTAAGGGTCTATCTTGACAAAGCCTGTTCTGATACCCCTTACATTAAGCATCTTGCCAACTGAGGCGGCCACTGTACCTTTCCCTACACTGCTTACTACCCCGCCTGTAACGAATATGTACTTTGGCATATGATCCTTTGTTATAGGATGGATAAAGACCTTTCGACAGCTCTTATCGCTGTTTTCTATCGGCGATGGCTGACAGCCGTAGGTTCGGTGCCAAAACATATAACATGAACGCTCCTATGGCTGCTACAGCGGCCATAGACATGGACAGCGTAAGAGCTGTGGTGAGTTTGGCCTTCTCGGCAGCCGTCAACAATATTGGATCGCCTAAATTTTCAACGCTTTTCAACGTCGCAGAGATCGGTATATACATTACCGTAGCAGCAATGGCCCCACCTATAAGACGCAGGAAGCTAAGCAATGACGTGGCAACCCCGAGCATCTCACGTGGTACTAACGTCTGTGTAGCTATCAAAAAAGTGGACACGGTGAACCCCATTCCGATACCTATCAATGCAAATCCTGTGAGAAGGAAGGGCAGTCCAAGGTTAAGCAAAGTTAGAAAGAAGGTTCCGGAAACCAATGCGGCACCGCTGATTAATACAGGTACCTTTATAGTTGATTTGATCACTATCCTTGCGCAGACGTTTGAGGCTACAACCCATGCGAGGAGGAGAGGTAGTAGCAATGTGCCGGAGGCTGTGGCCGAAAACCCTAAAACCCATTGTAGGTAAGGGGGCATGTATGCTATGACACCGAAAAAGATAAAGCCAGCCAGAAAGTTTCCCAAAAAACCCGTGCTCAACAACCTCTCTTTGAAAAGATTTAGAGGTATAAGCGGAGAGCTGGACTTCTGCTCGTTGTAGATGAAAAGTATGAAGGCAGCGGCTGAAAAAAGTAAAAACAACGTAGATATGTTAGCGTCTTCAAATCCATTTAGATAGAGCAGCAGCGATGTAGCGGCTATCATGAACAAAACCGCCCCCCAAACATCGATTTTGACATCGCTCTTCACGGCTTCCCTTATGTTTTTAAAAACAATTAGCATACATGCGGCACCTGCTGGAATGTTTATCAAGAAAATCCATCGCCAGCCTATGTTGTCGACGAGGAAGCCTCCCATAGGAGGTCCTATAATGCCTGCAAGGGCCCATGCAGATGAAGTATAGCCTGTCGCCTTAGCCCTTTCCCTGAGACTAAAGAGCTCTCCCACCAATGTAAACGTTATGATTAAAAGCGCTCCTCCTCCAAGGCCTTGGACAGCACGGAAAAGTATAAGTTGTAACATGTTTGGGGCGGCTCCACATAAAAGGCTTCCCAGCATGAAAAAACCTAGCCCGAACATGTAGGCTAACCGTCGTCCATAAACATCGCTTATCCTCCCCCAAAGCGGGCCAGAAACGGTCGAGGTCAAAATATAGGCTGTGAACGCCCAGCTATATATTTCGACCCCCTGCAGCGAGTTGACTATCGAGGGCATTGCAACAGCCACTACAGAGGAATCGACAGCAACGAGGAAGATTCCCAGAAGCAATCCAGTGATTAAAAGCCTCCTACTCGTCTACGTCACCTTCTTCAAATAGATAACAGCCTAATTTAACGCTAACTTACAGACAATAATTTTGGTACGTTTTTTAAGAATTTAAATGACGTGCTTCATTAGGAGAAGCTGAAGGCTCTTAGCTGAAGTACGGTATACATTTGAAAAAGGTGGTTGATGCGATCAAAGGTACAGTCCGTTAGCTCGGCCGATTTGTCATTCGGCCGCTGACGCGAAGAGGCCTTAAAACATCTATCCGATAAGTTTTGGCCTCTCTTAACTTCTTCATCAAGGGTTGTTTAGAGCATAGGCTCGTGTGAGAGAGTAACGTTTTTGTACAATTCAAGCTTGAGGTTGAGGAAAAACATACAATCTGGTGCCAGGTTTGATATGGGTTTTAGAACTGCTGACAATATTTTTAAATCAGCGCTGTATATATGGTCATCGGCTATGCCTAAGAAAAAACGCGAAACTAATACATCATTCAAGAGGTATCTTGCGTTTATCCCTGCAGCAATCCTCATCGGCCTCATCATCTACCTTATTGCAGTTCCGCCTGCGCCAAACATCTCAACCACAGGTAATGTTGCTACTTACCCGTTAACAGTAGGCGGTCAAGCACCGACTTTTAGTCTTAATTTAATAGACAAAGATGGTCTTAAAAAAGAGAAGTTTAATTTCAATCCAGCAACTGGAAAAATAGTTTTTATGGAATTCATCCATGAATGGTGTGTCCACTGTAAAAACATGGCCCCTATAATACACAGACTTCACGCTAGCTACAAGGACAAGGGGGTTGTTTTCATAACGGTGGCAGGCGGGTACAACACAGATGCTCAGAAAACAGCCAACTACCTAAAGCTCTATGAAGTGAGCTGGACAGCTGTCTACGACCCTCAGCTCGAAGTCTTCAGAAAGTACGGCGTACGAGGCACACCCACCTTCTTCATCATAGGTCCAAGCGGAACTATCTTGGTTAAGCTTGAGGGAGAACAGCCCTATGAAAGGCTTACTCAAGAGCTTGACAGATACCTAGCCGCCAAGTGAGAATTTAATGTTTGCATCGTATGTTGCAGCTGCCCTGTCAATTATTGGTTTGGGCGTATCGCTATATCTCACAACGCTCCAAACTCAAGGACAAACTCTAGAATTCTGCGAAATAACATCCTTCTTCTCCTGCGACAGAGTTTTGACAAGCCCCTATGCAAAATTTCTGAATATACCAAATTCTTTGTATGGTGTAGGCTGGTTTGCGGTGGCTTCTTCAGCTGCATTTCTCGCACAAAAAAAGAAATGGGCTGCAAAGTTCTTAACTATGTGGTCTGCTTTGGGCATAGCAGTGGTCGGCTTACTAGTTTATGTAGAGCTTGGGCTGATAAATGCCGTTTGTCTGCTCTGCACTATCGCACATCTCTTGGCAGTAGGTGTTGCGATACTATCGGTTTACATGTACCGTGGCCTAGCATAGGTTTTAACGGCTGACGCCGCTATGACCAAAGTTCCCAACGTCAAAGCCAAGGTAAAGAACGACGATAAAATGAATAAGCCCCTCTGCCCCCTTCTCCAAGACAAGATGCCCGTGACGCCTTGAAAGATAAAAACAGAAGTATCAGAAATGTCGGCTTAGATGGGTTGTTTTGATGTCTGATGGGAACGTCGGCCACAACGGAATTAACCCAACATGGACAGACATTACAAAAGAAGGGCCAATAATCTCCATCCTCATCGCAGTCCACCGACCAGCTGAATCTGAAAACTGTTAGAACTAAAAAGTAGCGCTATGGTATAGTTAATTGGCCAATAAACGAATAAATATTGGCTTAATAACATTTATCAATTTGTTGATGAGGTCGAGAATTTATGCAAAAAACATGGCCAAAGCCATGGTCGATGACCAGTGAAGACGTCATCGCGGCCCTTCAACAACATGACGTCAAATTCGTAGACCTACAGTTCACAGATATCTTGGGAAAATTACATCACGTGACAATTTCCGCAGTTTACATAGATGACAACACGTTCACAGAGGGTGTTGCAAAACTTGACGGCTCCTCGATTAGAGGATTTGCTGAGATACACGAATCGGACATGCTTTTAAGACCAGACCCGGCAACCTTCACAATCATCCCATGGAGTCTTGAGGGGAAGAAGACAGCAAGGATGTTGTGCAACATATATAAGGGTTTTGGAGGGGGAAGGTTCAGCCGCGACCCAAGGTATGCTGCCCAAAAAGCAGAAGAGTATCTAAGTACACTTGGGTATGATACATCGTACTGGGGCCCAGAGATAGAGTTCTTCGTCTTCGACAAGGTTCAATGGGATGTTATATCACCTTACAAAGGAGTCAGCTACAAGATAGAGTCACGCGAAGCGGCCTGGAACTCGGACGGTACATCGTTCCCTATTAGGTTTAAGGAGGGCTACTATCCAGCTCCTCCGCAGGACACGCTTATGGAGTATAGAAACGAGGTCTCCAAAGTTCTCACAGAGTATTTTGGGATAGAGGTAGACGCCCATCACCACGAGGTGGCCACAGCAGGCCAGTGTGAGATAGATATGCATTTTGACACCCTTGTCAGGATGGCCGATAAAGCCCAGACGTACAAATATGTGGCCCGCAACATAGCAAGCCAGATGGGAATGGTTGCAACATTTATGCCCAAACCTATATTCGGCGACAACGCCTCAGGCATGCATGTCCACGTAAGCCTCTGGAACAAGGGAGTTAACCTCTTCTACGACGAAAACGACGAATATGCGGAGCTCAGCCAGATAGGACGGTACTTTGTCGGAGGGCTCTTGGAGCACAGCAGGGCCTTAACAGCCATAACGAATCCGACGACGAACTCATATCGAAGGCTAGTCCCAGGCTATGAGGCACCTGTCTTCATAGCGTGGAGCAGGTCTAACAGGTCAGCCAACGTCCGTATACCTGTTTATTACAGGGGCCGTAAAGGGATGGAAAGCAAACGGGTTGAGTTTAGAACACCAGACCCTTCTGCTAACCCCTACCTGTGTTTTGCGGCGGTGGCCGCTGCTGGGGCTGACGGAATAAAGAAGAAGATAGACCCAGGTGACCCGATCAACGAAGATATCTATAAGCTAACCCCCGATAGAAGAAAACAGCTTGGGATAAAAGAGCTACCGGGAAGTTTGAAAGAAGCCGTTGAGGAGCTGCTTAGCGATAACGAGTTTCTAAAGCCTGTCATCCCGAGGGATTTGATAGAGGTCTTGACGGAGCTGCAGCTAAAAGCATTTATAGATGTTAACACGAAACCCCATCCCTATGAGTTTTATCTATACTTCGATGTATAGAAGTTTAGATTCTGCAAATTCTGCTTTTTTACCCATTCAGAGGGTTTCCTAGGACGTTTAACAGGGTTACTCATGCTATTCATACCCTTGCTAAAACATGGTATATACATACGCGTTATAATGACGGTTACCAGGCAAATATGGTGGAAGTTGCAAATCTTACAGAATTTGCCTTAGGGTTAGGAGCAGGCTCCGTAAGAATTAATCCAGCTGAGCCGATAGGTAGAGCAGAAAACTTATCTAATCTGCTATCACCTAAAGGCCTCGTAATACTTGCGCGTAACTTCGTGAGATTGCATATTACTATAGTTGCAAGCTTTCCACATCATTGCCATTACCACTCATCATAGGTTATGGAGCAAAACATGTAAATTAGCTG
>FWWM01017656.1_pt1 | contig 10315 bp, 10 predicted proteins | sample 2228351 | NCBI WGS metagenome assembly FWWM01 (sample SAMEA103939774, study PRJEB20133) | metagenome
CTACCCGGCTGGCCTCGAGGCGCTCCAAAACCTGCGCTTCCCTGTCCGGTTGCTCGGCGATATCCGAAACATACAGGGTGTAACCTTGCTTGAAGGCTTCGTCCTCTGCACCCCGCACCACATCGGGGAAAAATGGATTGGTCAGGTCAGGCACCACCAGCCCGATGGTCATGGTTTTTTGCGTGATTAGACTACGGGCGATGGCATTGGGCCGGTAGCCAGTCTCGGCAATCACTTGCAGGATTCGTGAGCGGGTCTCAGGCCGCACTTCGCCTTTGTTATTCACCACCCTCGAGACGGTCATGGTAGAAACACCCGCTCGACGAGCAACATCGCTAATGGTCACTTTTGGCATAGGCGTACCAAGCTATCGTTTGTTATCGTTATCAATAACTTGAGATTAGTTTACCAGCAATCCGCCGAAATGCAAGGGTTCGATTAAAAATGGGCTTTTTTGAGTGTTTATGCTGCAACCAGCGCCCCTGGCTGAATGCCCCTTGACAGTTCAAAATGTTAGCGATAACATATTGCCACATCGTCGTACTTAGGAGGATTTATGAATCCAGGTAAAGGCATGGTGGTGCTGGCGGTCGTGGCGTTGCTGGGAATGGGCATGGCCCAGCAAAAGCGGGTGTTGCGGGTAGCTGATGTGCAGCCCGAAAACTACCCCACGGTGGTGGGCTTGAAAAACATTGCCGAAACCCTCAAGCGCAGTTCAGGCGGGCGCATCGAGCTCCAGGTATACCCCGCTGGGCAGCTGGGGGATGAACGCTCGGTCATTGAACAGGTCAAGCTGGGCGTTATTGACATGGCGCGGGTCAGTGCCAGCCCCATGAGTCAGTTCAATGCCAAATTTGGCGTACTCAGCATGCCTTTCATCTTCCGCGACAGCGTGCACATGTGGAAAACCCTGCAAGGCCCCATTGGCCGTGAGCTACTCGATGGTCTGCAGGCCAGCGGCTTCATTGGCCTGGGCTACTACGACTCGGGTTCGCGCAACTTCTACACCAACAAGAAACCCATTCGCAGTGTGGCCGACCTTAAGGATCTGCGCATTCGCACCCAACAAAGCCAGGTTGTGCTGGACATGATGGAAGCCCTTGGGGCCAAGCCTGTTCCAATGGCTTTTGGTGAGGTCTATAGCGCTTTGCAAACCGGCGCAATCGACGGCGCGGAAAACAACTGGCCTTCCTACGGCCCGGCTGGCGTACGTCATTACGAAGTCGCCAAGTTCTACACTCTATCGGGGCATAGCCGTGTACCTGAGGTGATCATCTTTAGCAAGGCCGTGTGGGACAAGCTGACCCCCGGTGACCGGCTGTTGATCCAGCAAGCCACCACTGCCAGTGTTCCGGTGCAGGTGAACGCCTGGAACGCCCTGGAAGCCCAGAGCCGCGATGCAGTTCTCAAAGCCGGCGCACAGGTAATTCGGGTGAACGTGCGCGAGTTCCAGCAAGCGGTTCAGCCAGTCTACAAAAAATACGAAAAGGACTTTGGCGATCTGATTGATCGTATCCTGAAGGTTCAGTAATGTCCCCGCTTCCGCCATCTAGAGAGGGGTCTACGACCCCTCTATTGCGTCTGTTGCGAGCCATAGATGGGTGGCTTTTTCGCGGCTTGATGGCCTTGTCTGGCGGGCTACTCATCACCATTGTAGGCATCATCACCTGGCAGGTGTTGGCCCGTAACCTACCCTTCCTCAGCAGTCCTCGCTGGACGGAAGAAATCAGCCTGATGCTGCTGGTCTGGTTGGCCATGCTGGCCTCAGGTCTGACCATCCGGCTCAGAGATACCCTATCGGTAGATATCTTTGTCAAGCGCTTATCACCGGTTGTCCAGCACGTTATCTTTCGCCTGGTCTGGGCAGCGGTGGTGGGGTTTGGCCTGTTTCTGGTCTACTACGGCTGGCAACTTGCGATCAATAGTTTTGGCCAGACCTTCGCTACTGTTCGAATCCCACTGGGCTGGATGTACCTGGCCTTGCCCGTTGGGGGTGCCCTGATTGCGTTTTATGGTTTGCAGGTATTGTTAGGCCGTTTTGTGGCAGAGTCAGCAGTACGGGGCTCCTTCCGTTGGCGCTGGGTGCTGGGCAGTGTGGGTCTGCTTTTGTTGATACTGATAGTTGCCAATGGGGGTATCGCCAGCCTGTTCAACCCAACTACCCTGCTGCTGCTCTCTTTTGCCCTGTTGCTGGCGCTGGGTGCGCCCATCGGGATTGCTATCGGGTTGGCGTGTGTGGTAACGGTAGCCCGTATTGGCCTGCCAGAGCTAATTGTGGCTCAGCGAATGGCCTCTGGGGTTACTGCAACCCCTCTACTGGCCATTCCTTTCTTCATTCTGGCGGGCCAGCTCATGGTACAGGGAGGGTTGGCCCAGCGGTTGGTAGATCTGGCACGGGTAATCGTGGGGCCGTTCAAGGGGGGTCTGGCCATGGTCAATGTGCTGGACTCGATGCTTTTTGGTGGCATATCAGGCTCGGCGGTAGCAGACGTGAGCGCCACCGGTTCCATCGTGATTCCCATGATGAAAAAGAAGGGTTACGATGGCGATTATGCCACAGCCGTCACGGTGGCGAGTTCGGTGCAAGGCATCATCATCCCGCCCAGCCATAACATGGTAATTTTCAGCCTCGCAGCCGGTGGAGTGTCTATCGGTACGCTGTTCCTGGCTGGCTATCTACCGGGCATATTTATGGGTATTGCTCTGATGATTTCAGCATATGTGGTTGCAATCAGGCGCGGCTATCCCACCGAGAGTCTGCCCCCCTGGCGGGAAAGCCTGAGGATTGTACTGGGAGCGCTTCCCAGTTTTTTGGTAGCGGTCATTATCGTGGGGGGTATTGTTTCCGGTATCTTTACCGCAACCGAGTCGGCAGCTTTTGGGGTTTTGGCTGCACTGTTGGTGAGCGGTTTGTTTTACCGTGAACTCACTGGTCCACGCTTTTGGGAGGCCGTAACCCAGGCAGTGCGTACCGTCTCCACAGTGATATTCATCATCGCTACCGCCAGCGCTTTTGCCTGGCTGATGGCCTACCTACGCATTCCAGCCCAGCTTTCTGAGTTCATTCTGGGACTCAGCAACAACCCCATTGTCTTGCTGCTGCTCATCAACCTGATGCTGCTGCTGCTGGGAATGGTAATGGACATGGGGCCGCTCATCCTGATTATGACCCCGGTACTATTTCCCATCGTTACTGCCGATCCCATCAATATGAATCCGGTTCACTTCGGCATCATGTTAATGGTCAACCTGGCTCTGGGGCTAACCACCCCTCCCGTGGGTACCGCCCTGTTTGTGGGCTGTGCGGTAGGAAAGGTCAAGATTGAAGAGGTCAGTAGGGCCATGCTCTACTTCTGGCCTCCAATGTTCTTGGTACTGATGATCGTGACCTTCTTCCCCTCACTGGTGCTGTGGATTCCCAGGCTGCTTGGAGTACCCGGGACATGAGTCTGCGCATCGCCGTTGCAGGGGTGGGAATCGCTGGGAGTTGGTATGCGGACATCCTGCGCCAAACCGACGGAGCTACTTTAGTTGCTGCACTCAGGGACAAGGAGGGTGATACGGCCTCCATTGCACAAGCCTGGAACACCCCCTGTTTTACCAACTGGCAAGACCTACTCGAGCAGGCCCGCCCCGATGCCCTTATCATCGCAACCCCTAGCGGGTTGCACCATGCCCAGGCCAAGGCTGCACTGCAGGCAGGTTTGCACGTGTTACTGGAAAAGCCCATGGCCCTTCGAGTAAAAGAAGCCAGGGAGTTGGTACAGCTCGCCCAACACAAGAATCTACGTCTGGGAGTGGTTTTCCAGCGACGCGCCGACCCGGTATACCAGGCTATCAAACAAGCCCTGGATAGCGGTGCGCTGGGCCAGCCGGTGCTGCTTTCGATCACCATGCCCTACTATCGCAGCGATGCGTATTATGCTTCGGCAGCCTGGCGTGGCACCTGGGCACTGGATGGTGGAGGCATCTTGATGAACCAGGGCATCCATCTGGCAGATGTGGCTGTCTGGTGGCTTGGACGTGCCCGGCAAGTAGCGGCATTTGCAACTACCTTGGCGCACCCCATTGAAGTGGAAGATACCCTCACCCTCTGTGTTACTTTTACGAGCGGGGCACTCGGTAGCATCAGTGGTACCACAGCCAGCGCGCCCGGAAGTGCCCATACCCTCGAGCTGTGTGGCACCAAAGGCTCCTTGCGCATCGAGGGTGAAAGCGTGGTGCGTTGGGATGTCCAGGGGTTAGACAAACCCGAAAGCGAGAATATTTTTAGCTCGGCATCAGACCCCCGCCAGACGCAACACGGAGGCCATCGCCGCATCGTGCAGGATTTTGTGACCGCCGTGCTGCAAGAACGCGACCCGGTGGTAAGCGGAGCCGAAGGGGTGAAGAGCCTCGAGCTCGTCCAGGCCGCTTATGAATCCTTCAAGAATCAAACCATAATTGAGGTGTCATGAAGGGACTGCTTGCCCAGGCCCAGTCGGCCACCGGTCAGTTGCTGGACACCGAGGCCATTCGCCAAACCCTTGGCACCCTTACGGGCCGCTTTACCCAGCAAAAGGTGCTGGTCTTGATCCCCGACCACACCCGCACCCTGCCGCTGCCGCAGTTGTTCCGGATGCTGGTAGACATCCTGGACGACGTGAAAACGCTGGACTTCATGGTGGCGCTGGGCACACACCCCCCGCTGGACGAGGCCCAGATGCTCAAGCTGGTGGGTATCAGCACCGAGGAGCGCCACACCACCTACCGGTACGTCGGCCTCCACAACCACGCCTGGCAGGACCCCGATGCGCTGGCAACCGTCGGGGTGGTTCCCCAGGCCAGGGTCATGGAGATCGCGGGCGAGCGCTGGCACCCCACCCTGGGCGGGGATGTGCAGGTGAAGCTGAACCGGGCTGCGGTAGAAGCGGATCAAATCATCATCCTGGGCCCCACCTTCCCGCATGAAGTGGTGGGGTTTTCCGGTGGGGCCAAGTACCTCTTCCCCGGCATCAGCGGCCCCGAGATGATCAACGTGACCCACTGGCTGGGCGCACTGGCTACCGTGCGCGGCACCATCGGCCTCAAGGACACCCCGGTGCGGGCCCTGATCCACGAGGCGGCCCGTCACGTGCCCACGTCCATCACCCTCATTGCGTTGGTGGTGCAAGGCAGCGGGCTGGCGGGGTATTTGTGGGCGACCACCAAAGCGCCTGGTCTGCCGCCGCCGACCTATCTAGCCAGCGTCATATCGTCTGGGTGGACAAGCCCTTCCAGCGGGTACTCTCCTGGGCCCCGCCCATGTACGACGAACTCTGGACCGCAGGCAAGGCCATGTACAAGCTCGACCCCGCCCTGGCCGATGGCGGCGAGCTGATCATCTACGCCCCGCACCTCGAGACGGTGAGCAAGGTACACGGCAAGTACATCTACGAGATCGGCTACCACACCGTCCCGTATTTCCTGAACCAGTGGGAGCGCTTTAAGCACGTGCCCCTGGGGGTGCTGGCCCACAGCACCCACGTGCGGGGCAGCGGCACCTGGGTAGATGGGCAGGAGCATGCCAGAATCCGGGTCACCCTGGCCAGCCGCATCGGCCCGGAGGACTGCCAAAGATTGAACCTGGGCTACCTCGACCCCGACACCCTCAACCCCGAGGACTTTGCCAACCGGGAGGACGAGGGCATTTTGCTGGTACGCAAGGCGGGCGAGACCTTGTACAGGGTGAAGGAGGGCGCATGAGCAAGGTCAAGGTCGGGCTCGAGTTCCACACCATCAGCGCCCGCATGCGCGAGCTGAAGCTACCCGAGGTGGATGTGGTGGTGGGGATTGCTCGAGGGGGCATCGTCCCGGCCAGCATGGTCGCCCACCAGCTTGGGGTTCCGCTGGAGCTGCTGCACCTTAACTACCGCGACGACCACAACCGGCCCCAGCGGCCCCAGCCCCAGTTGCTACAGCCCATCCCGTTCGACCCCACCGGAAAGCGCGTTCTGCTGGTGGATGATGTCAGTGTGACAGGTGCAACGCTGCAAGCGGCCCAGACCTACCTGAAGGGCGCCACCCTCACCACCCTGACCCTCAAAGGTAAGGCCGACCTGGTGCTGTTTCCCGAAGTCCGCGATTGCGTGGACTGGCCCTGGAGGGTGGAATGAGCCCCAAAGTCCTGATCGTGATGGGGGTCTCGGGCTCGGGCAAGACCACCCTGGGCCAGGCTTTAGCGCAGCGGCTGGGCTGGGCTTTCGCCGATGCCGACGACTATCATCCCCAGTCCAACCGCGACAAGATGGCCCGCGGCCAGCCCCTCACCGATGCCGACCGCGAACCCTGGCTGCTGCGGCTGCGGGGCCTGATCGAGCAGCATCTGGCCGAAGATAACCCCTTGGTGCTGGCCTGCTCGGCCCTCAAGGAAAGCTACCGAACCACCCTGAGCGGAGGTCTGGAGGGGGTTGGGTATGTGTTCCTGCACGGCGACCCGGCACTCATTGCCCAGCGCATGCAAAACCGGGAGCACTACATGCCGGTGAGTCTGTTAGAGAGCCAGCTCGAGACCCTCGAGCCCCCCACCAACGCCATCCAGCTCGATATTTCCCGGTCGCTCGAGGACAACCTGCGGGAGGTGCTAGAGCAAACCAACTACGACCAACAGGAGCCAAAGCATGCAGAGTGATATTGGGGTCATCGGTCTAGCGGTGATGGGGGAGAACCTCATCCTCAACATGGCATCCAAGGGGTTCACGGTCTCGGCCTTCAACCGCACCGTCGAGAAGGTCAAAGAGTTTACCGAGGGTCGGGCCAAAGGTAAAACCATCATCGGGGCCTACAGTTTGCCCGAGTTCGTGCGTCAGTTGAAAAAACCCCGCAAAATCATGCTAATGGTCAAGGCCGGCAGCCCGGTGGACGCGACCAACCAGCAACTGGTGCCGCTCTTAGAACCCGGCGACATCATCATCGACGGCGGCAACAGCCACTACGCCGATACCAACCGCCGCACCCGCGAACTGGCCGAGAAAGGTTTGCTCTTTATCGGCACGGGCGTTTCCGGTGGCGAAGAAGGCGCCTTGCACGGCCCCTCGATCATGCCGGGTGGGGATGCGCGGGCCTGGGAACACGTCAAGCCGATCTTCCAGTCCATCGCGGCCAGGGTAGCCGATGGCACCCCCTGCTGCGACTGGGTGGGGCCGGACGGCGCGGGCCACTTCGTCAAGATGGTGCACAACGGCATCGAGTACGGCGATATGCAGATGATCGCCGAGGCGTATAGCCTGTTGCGTCATGTCGCGGGCTTGTCCAACGCCGAGTGCGCCCAGGTGTTTGCCGAGTGGAACCAGGGTGAGCTCGACAGCTACCTGATCGAGATCACCGCCGACATCCTGACCAAAAAGGATGAAGAAACCGGCGAAGACCTGGTAGACGTGATCCTGGATGCCGCCGGGCAGAAGGGCACCGGCAAGTGGACTTCGGTCACGGCGCTAGACGTAGGTGCGCCTGCCAGCACCATTGCCGAGGCGGTGTTTGCCCGCAACCTGAGCGCTCTCAAGGAAGAGCGCCTCGAGGCGGCCCGCCTTTTTGAGCCCCCCCAGGCCCAGTTCACCGGCGACAAACAAGCCTTCATCGAGCAGGTGCGCCAGGCCCTCTATGCCTCCAAAATTTGCTCGTATGCCCAGGGCTACCAGCTCATGCAGATGGCCGCCCGGGAGTTCGGCTGGAGCCTGAACTATGGCGGCATCGCCCTGATGTGGCGTGAGGGCTGTATCATCCGGGCCCGCTTCCTGGAGAACATCAAAGCCGCCTACGATGCCAACCCTACACTGGCTAATCTGCTCTTAGACCCCTACTTCACCAACATCATCAAACACAGCCAGGTGGCCTGGCGTCAGGTGGTGGCCACCGCCGCACTGCGCGGCCTCTGGACCCCGGCCTTTAGCAGCGCCCTGGCCTACTTCGATGGCTACCGTAGCGGCACCCTCCCCACCAACCTGGTGCAGGCCCAGCGCGACTACTTTGGGGCCCACACCTACGAGCGGGTAGACCGGCCCCGGGGGCAGTTCTTCCACACCAACTGGACGGGCCGGGGGGGTACCACCAGCAGCAGCAGTTATAACGTCTAGGCCTCTGACGGGGGAGCCCGCTCCGATTTCTGGCGTTCGATTGCGGGCAGTATATTGGCCCTGCCATTGGCCCGCAGCACCTTGGAGGAAGGCCCGGCCCGAGGGGCCGCCCTATTAGGGCTGGTTGGGGCTGGCCTGTATGCAAGCGTTGCAGAAGCCATTGGGGCCACTGCTCCACGGGATTTAGCAGTCGGCATAAGAGCCGTCTACTCCGAACCCTTGCAAGAACGCTTTCGCATGGGGCTGTGCGCGGTTCAAGGCTTCAAAGCGGGGGAGTAACCAAAGGGCGTGACCCAGGCATTATGTCACACCTAAAGAAATGCTAAACTCCAGGGGTTGGTATTTGCACTAGCATTGTGGCTGGAATTGCCTAGTATTGAACCCAATTAAAGGCTTAGGGAGTACCACTTGACCTCGAGAACCACACCAACCCCGCCCCATCAGGTTAAAATGCCCTTTATCGGAATCCCATGCGCCTGTTCGGGTAGCCTTGCATAGTGGTGTGACCATGCGCAGTCTTCTATTGGCCTTTGTATTGGCGCTCGCGCCACTGCCCAATCTCCCCTTTATTCCATCGGGGAGTGAGATTCGCGTGGTGTCTCCGGATTTGCTCACGGTGTATGTGGTCTGGCAGGTAGATGAACGCAACATGGTCTTGCAAAGCAAACTGCCCGCCCCCGCCAACCGAGAGGTTCGGGTGCTGTTCCGGGTGGATGGAGGCTACCGCCCCCCGTACAATGGAATCACCACCCCACGGGGGGATATCGCACTGATGATCCAGGGAGAACGTGTTAGTCTGAATGAGCTTTTGACCCGCACATACCGTCTGAACCTGCCCAATGGGCGTGTTTTGCCGGAGGTTCGATGAAACGCATTCTGCTGATTGAAGACGACCCCGAAATTGCTCACCTCTTGCAACTCGAGCTTGGCGAAGCTGGCTACACCGTAGACTGGGCCTCGGGTGGCATGTCGGGCCTGGTGCGCCTGCGTGAAGCAGTGCCCGACCTGGTCATTCTCGACCTGGGCTTGCCGGATCTGGACGGGGGCGAGGTGGCCCGCCGCATTCGGGCCGGCTACGAAGTGCCCATCATTGTCTTGACCGCTGCCGATGCGGTCGAGCGCAAGGTCAGCCTGCTCTCCGACGGAGCCGACGACTACATCGTCAAGCCCTTCCATCCCGCCGAACTCATGGCCCGCATCCAGGTGCAGTTGCGCCACCGCGAAGGGGGCGAGCAGGTCAGTGTGGGGGGCCTGGAAGTGCATCTGGCCAAACGCCAGGTACTCTACGACGGGCAGGAACTGCGCCTCTCGCCCAAGGAGTTCGAGTTGCTCTCGCTCCTCGTGAGCCGCGCTGGCAAGGTGTTTAGCCGCCAGGAGATCGAGGAGCATCTGTGGGGACGCCAGCTCGAGCGCGACTCCAATGTGGTAGACGTCCACATAGCCAACCTCCGCTCCAAGCTGCGTGAGGCCGGGGCCTATGGCTACCTGCGCACCGTGCGGGGGGTGGGTTACGCCCTGCGCCAGCGCGAAGCCGAGTAAGCGCCTGACCCCACCCCGAGGGCCAAGGATACAGCCCCTCAAACCAACCGAACCAGCTCTCTACCCTGGGCGCCTGAACCCCAAGACGGCTTATGTCCTTCCGCACCCGACTGATCCTGGCTTATACGATCCTGTGGGTGCTGATTCTGGCCTTGACCCTGACCATTGCCGTCTACAGCATCAATTTTGGTCTGTACGGACAGGTCGAGCGCACCCTGTTGCGCTACGTGAACGAGGTGGCCCAGCTCTATGCCTCGGGCCGCGCCGGGGAGATCAGCCTGCCCCGCTCCGGCCCGGTGAGTGTGAGCTTTTACAGTTCGGGTGGGCAACTCCTGATTGCACCCACATCCGACTTTGAACAGAAAGTGCCTAAAAACTATATCCGTGCAGCCAGCAGCACCGCCAAGCCCTATTACGCCCCTGGCTTTATGGCCGCCTATCAGGAAATCCCGGGGGCGGTGGTAGCGGTCAGTCAGGACACACGCTATATCGAGAGCATTTCGGTTACGGTGCGCAATACCCTGATACAGGGAATGGCCTTTCTGCTGCCCCTGGGTGCCCTCCTGATTGTGCTGGCAGCCCGTCTTTCGCTCATTCCGTTGCACCGGGCGGCCTCCGAGGTGGACAAGCGCGGCCCGCGCAACCTCGAGCCCATCCACTACACCGGCCCCAAGGACGACCTGGGG
>FWWM01017664.1_pt1 | contig 10312 bp, 5 predicted proteins | sample 2228351 | NCBI WGS metagenome assembly FWWM01 (sample SAMEA103939774, study PRJEB20133) | metagenome
TGTAATGCATCTCCTTGCGGGTTGTTCGGCTGAATGGCTCCTCTGGGCTACAATGGCAAAGACGCGCTGGTTGCCGGCGACGCCGGGCTATTTCTCAGGAGCGGGTCAGTTTTACCGAGCTATGCTGGGTCATCCCTCGAGTCAGTTGATCAATCGGGAGTTGAGCTGGTTGGAGTTCAACCGAAGGGTGCTGCAGGAAGCGCAGGATCCGGCTAACCCGCTGCTCGAGCGGGCCAAGTTCCTCGCCATCTTCGCGACGAATCTCGACGAGTTCTTCATGATTCGCGTGGCAGGGCTGCGCGATCAGGTGATCTCGGGGATCGCCAGGCCAGGTCCGGAGGGCATCCCGCCGGCGCAAACGCTGGAGATGGTCAACGAGCGCGTGCGTGCATTGCAGGTCGAACATCTGCGCACATGGTGCGATGTGATTCGGCCGGCGCTGATGAAACACGGCGTGTGCGTCCTGGATTGGCATGAGTTGACCGAGGAGCAGCGCGCCTCGGCCAGGACGTACTTCCATCGCACGATCTTTCCTATTCTGACGCCGCTGGCTGTTGACCCAGCACATCCGTTCCCGCACATCAGCAACCTTAGCTTGAGTCTGGCCGTCGTCATTCGGGGCCAGAAAGGGCGCCTGCGCTTCGCGCGCGTCAAGGTTCCTCCTTCGCTCCCCAGGCTGTTCCCGCTGAATGAGTGTGCCGAAAACGAGTGTTGCGAGCGCTGTTTCGTGTGGCTGGATCAGATCATCGCGGCGAACATCGGCGCGCTCTTCCCCGATATGGACGTCGCCGGCACGTACGCCTTCCGCGTCACGCGGGACGCCGACATCGAGATTCAGGAGGACGAAGCCGATGATCTGCGCTCGACCGTTGAGCGCTCGATCAAGGATCGGCGGTTCGGCAGCGTGGTGCGCCTGGAGATCGTGCACGACATGCCGGAAGAGGTGTGCGACATCCTCAAAGAGAATCTGAACGTGTCCAGCGACGAGATCTTTCGGCTGGATGGACCGCTGGACTTGAGCAGTTTGTGGGAGTTGCATCGCCTGCCGCTGCCGGAGCTGAAGGATCCACCGCTGTTGCCGCGCATCCCCAACGACCTGAACAGTCAAGAGGACATCTTCGCGCGCATCCGTCGCGGCGATGTGTTGTTGCATCACCCCTATGATTCGTTCGTGCCGGTGGTGGAGTTCGTGCGGGCGGCGGCGCGCGACCCCAACGTGCTGGCGATCAAGCAGACGCTCTACCGGATCGGCACGAATTCGCCCATCGTCGAAGCCTTGATGGAGGCCGTCACCAACGGCAAACAGGTCGCTGTGCTGGTGGAGTTGAAGGCTCGCTTCGACGAGGAGAACAACATCCAGTGGACGCGCGCGCTGGAGGAAGTGGGTGTGCACGTGGTCTACGGCTTGCCCGGCTACAAAGTGCACGCCAAGATCTGCCTGGTCGTGCGACGGGAGCATGAGGGCGAAATTCGCCGCTATGTCCACCTGAGCACGGGTAACTACAACGTCAGCACGGCTCGCGTCTACACCGACCTCGGCTTGTTCACTTGTAACGAGGAGATCGGCCAGGATGTGACGGAGCTGTTCAACAATCTGACCGGCTACTTCAAGCAAAAGTCATATCGCCGGCTGCTGGTAGCGCCGGTGACCCTGCGCCAGCGAATGACCGAGTTGATCGAGCGCGAGATCGAGCAGCACTTGCAGCATGGCGGCGGACATCTGATCTTCAAGGTAAACCAGCTCGTGGACCCGGAGATGATCGGCCTGTTGTACCGCGCGTCGCAGGCCGGCGTGAAGGTGGATTTGCTCGTGCGCGGCATGTGCTCGCTGCGGCCGGGCGTGCCGAATCTGAGCGAAAACATCCGCGTGATCAGCATCGTCGGACGCTTCCTGGAGCACAGCCGGGTGTATTACTTCCGTAACAACGGCGACGAAGAGATCTACTCCGGCAGCGCCGACCTGATGGAACGCAACCTCGACCGGCGCGTTGAAACGATATATCCCATCCTCGACCCGTCTCTTCGGCGGCGAATCAAAGTCGAGGTGCTCGACCTGGGGCTGCGCGATAACGTCAAAGCGCGAGTGATGCAGTCCGACGGAACCTACCTCTTCGTCAATCGCGGGCAGGGCGAAGAGGCGATCAACAGCCAGCTCAAGCTGCTGGGCGTCGGCAGTCGCTGATGTCCAGGTAGGGCGGGTGGGACTCGAACCCACACGCTGCTCGCGCAGCAGAAGATTTTAAGTCTCCGGCGTCTGCCATTTCGCCACCGCCCCATGCAATGCCAGAAACGGTCACCGGTTGCCGTGGGCTTCGAGATTCTAGCACGCGCCCCTGGCTTTGGGCGTCGTTGGGTGCATCGGCACGGTGTGCACTCCCCAACCTTTCATGGTAACATTCGGCCTGCAAAGCTGGCCGCTCTTACGCGCCTCGACGAATCACACCCGCTCATGCATGCAAAATTGGTTGATCTCGCGTAGAGCCGCCGCGAACGAGAGACGAGGAAAGGTGGCCGAGTGGTTTAAGGCGGCGGTCTTGAAAACCGCTGTGGCGCTTCGCGTCACCGTGAGTTCGAATCTCACCCTTTCCGCTCGGAGCAGATGCCAGATCACAGGTGTCGGACATCAGACAATGGTGGCCTGAATTCTGAGCTCTGGCGTCTGGCACCTCAAGGGGAGGTGCCGGAGTGGACGAACGGAGCCGCCTGCTAAGCGGTTGTCCGGGTAAAACTGGACCCAGGGTTCGAATCCCTGTCTCCCCGCCTGACATAGGAGCGCGCAACTGCGTGCTCCTACGCGTTTTCCCCGATCGCCTTTCGCACCATGCCGTCAGCCCTCGCCAGGCGTGCCCTCGCCTCGTCGGGCGATGTGCCCGTCAGGCGTGCGACGATCGCGGTCTTCACCTCCCCATCGCATTGCGCCAGGGCATGCGCCGCTTCTTCCAGTGAAATGTTGCACGCCTGGGCGACGATTCGTCGCGACCGCTCGCGCAGCTTGTTGTTCGTCGCCTGCAGGTCCACCATCAGGTTGCCAAACGTCTTGCCCAGCCGGATCATCACGCCGGTGCTGATGGTGTTCAACACCAGCTTGGTGGCGGTGCCGGCCTTCATGCGCGTCGAACCGCTGATGACTTCCGGCCCGACGATAGGCGCGATGACGATGTCGGCGGCGCGGTGCAGGGGCGTGTCGGCGTTACACGTCAATCCCAACGTCAATGCGCCACGCGCCCTGGCCTCGTCCAACGCGCCGAGCACATAGGGGGTGGTGCCACTGGTAGCGATGCCCATGACGCAGTCCTGTTCGCCCACGCCGGCCGCAGCGATGTCGGCTCGGCCCTGCCGGGCGTCATCCTCGGCTCCCTCGATCGAGCGTGTGAGCGCCGCCTGGCCGCCTGCAATCAGCCCGATCACCTGCGTCGGCGGCGCGTTGTAGGTCGGCGGCATTTCACTGGCGTCCAGCACCCCCAACCGGCCGGAGGTGCCCGCGCCGACGTAGATCAACCGTCCCCCCTGGCGCATCCGCTCGGCAATCGCATCAATCGCCTGGGCGATGGATGTGCGCTGCGTTGCCACGGCTTCGGCCACCCGGCGATCTTCAGCGTTGATCACGTCCACGATTTCGAGTGTGCTCAGCAGGTCAATGTCGCGCGAAGCGGTGTTGATTGCCTCTGTGACCTGGTTGGCGGGCGCTGTTGCACCGTGCCTGGCCGGGGTGTCTGGCCATCTATCCGGGCCTGCCGCGCGTCCGGGTGTGATGTTGCCCAGCACCACCGGGTGCCGCGCGCCGGTGGCGGAGGGCAGATTACCCGGCCGGCCGTGCCAGGTCTCGTAGGCAAGTACGGCAAACGCTATCGCTTCCTTCGCTTCGGCCGGCATCCCCATCGCATCGGAAGCGCACACGCGCGCCGGCGCCAGGGCCTGCTCCAGAAAGCGCATCAGGGTGGGATTGCGCGCTCCACCACCGGAGACGATGACCTCGTCCGGCAGGCGCGGCAAGAACGCGTGATGGGCCTGGGCGATCGAGGCAGCGGTGAACATCGTGAGTGTAGCAACGACGTCCTCGCCATTTAGTCCGAGTGCCATGCCACGCTGCCAGACGTGTGCGCCGAACTGGGCGCCGAACATCTCACGACCGGTCGTCTTTGGCGGCCGTTGTGCCAGATAGGGGTGTGACATCAGCTCTGCAAGCAAAGCGTCGTGCACGCGCCCGCGTGCTGCGATGATGCCGTCGTGATCGTAGCGCTGCGCGCCGTCGGTCAGGCGCTGCACCGCGTCGTCAATGAGCATGTTGCCCGGGCCGGTGTCGAAGGCGAAGGCAATGCTTGGCTCCCCGGTCTTGCCCCCCGAGCTGTGGGAGTCGGGAGTGGGAAGTGGGTGATGAGGAGGCAGATACGTGAAGTTGGCAATGCCGCCGATGTTGAGCGCCGTCCGCGTGAGCGTGGGGTGAGAGAACAGCAGCGCATCTACATACGACACCAGGGGGGCGCCCTGTCCGCCGGCGGCCATGTCGCGCGTGCGAAAGTTGCTGATCACGGTGATGCCGGTTGCTTCGGCGATGACGGCCGGCTCGCCCAGTTGCAACGTCGAGGCATCGTCTCCGGCCGGGATGTGCCAGAGCGTCTGACCATGGCTGCCGATCAGGTGGACATCATCCGGTTGCAGGCCGGCGGCGCGGATGCAGGCCATGGCCGCATCTGCGAACGCGCGACCCAGCGCGAAGTTCAACGCGCACAGCCGATCCACCGTTCCTTTCTCGGGGCGAAAGCAGGTGAACAGCTCGGCGCGCAGGTCGGGCGGGTAGGGCATCGAGGTCAGCTGGACGATGCGCCAGCTCAGGTCGGGCGGCGCGCCGCTCAACTCGACCAGTGCAGCGTCAACGCCGTCTGCAGAAGTGCCGGACATCAAACCGAGGACGAGCATGGGTGGATTGTAGTTGCGGTGGGTGGAGTATAAGTGTTGCGCTATGGTTATCACTGGTTTGCATCGCCTGGTTGAGGAAGCGGGTGCGACGTTGCGCGGCCGGCGCGTCGGCCTGGTCACACATGCCGCTGCCGCGTTGCCCGACTTGCGCGGCGCGCCCGACGCGTTGGTCTCGGCAGGTGTCGCGCTCAAAGCGCTCTTCGCACCGGAACACGGCCTGGAAGGCGCAGCGGCCGACGCCGATCCTGTTGCCCATGCCGTTCATCCCCGCCTAGGGATCCCGGTCTACAGCCTGTACGGCGAGACGGTCAGCCCGACTCCGGCAATGCTGGCGGACCTGGACGTGCTGGTGTTCGACATGCAGGACGTGGGCGTTCGCTTCTACACCTACGTGAGCACGCTCTTCCATGTCCTGCGTGCGGCGGGCCAGGCCGGCCTGCCGGTCGTGGTGCTGGATCGGCCGAATCCGATCAATGGCCTCGCAGTCGAGGGGCCATTGTTGGAGGCGGGGTTCGAGTCGTTCGTCGGCGTCGCGCCGCTGCCAGTGCGCCATGGCATGACCATGGGGGAACTGGCGCGCTGGTTGAACGCCGAGTGCAACCTGCAGGCCGACCTGACGGTGATACCGATGCAGGGCTGGCGACGGGAGATGTGGTTCGACCAGACGGGTCTGCCGTGGGTGCCCACGTCGCCGGCCATACCCCACTTCACCACGACCGTGGTCTATCCGGCCACCTGCCTGATCGAGGGCACGAACCTTTCGGAGGGTCGCGGCACGGCGCTGCCATTCGAGGTGGTCGGTGCACCGTGGCTGGAGGCCTATGGCCTGGCGCAAGCCATGAATGCGCTGGCCTTGCCCGGCGTCCGGTTCCGGCCAGCCCATTTCATTCCCAGCGCGAGCAAACACGCCGGCCAGCCCTGTCAGGGGGTGCAGGTATACGTGCAGGAACGCGACGTCTTCCAACCAGTGCGCATAGGTGTACACCTGGTAGCTGCCTGTCGCGCTGGCGCGCCGGATCGGTTCACCTTCCTCGAAGCGAGCTGGGAGGGCCGTTTGCCGCACTTCGATTTGCTGATGGGCAATGCTTGGGTGCGAGAGGGGATCGCCGCCGGCGTCGCTGCCGAGGCGCTGACCGCCGGCTGGCACGACGCGGAGGACGACTTTCGCCGCCGGCGCGAAGCTTATCTGATCTACCGGTGAACGCTCCGCGCAAGGGGCTTGACTTTGGCGCCGGCACTTCTAAAATGCCAACTGGTCATGACGTTATAAACACCTGGCTCGACCCTCGTCATGTTGGACAAACACGATCCGACTCCGTTGTATTGCCAGTTGAAGGAGGTGATCCTATCGCACATAGACTCTGGCGAGTGGCAACCTGGTATGCAGTTGCCCTCGGAGCGCGAACTGTGCGCCCAATTCCGCATCAGTCGCATCACTGTGCGCCAGGCATTGGCCGAGCTGGAGATGGAAGGCCGCCTGGTGCGCGATCAGGGACGGGGGACGTTCGTCGCGTCGCCGCGCATCAAGCAACATCTGACGCGTCTGACGGGGTTCACACAGGACATGCAGGCACGTGGACAGAGACCCGGGTCGGTTGTCCTGCGACTGGCTCTGGCGCGGGCGACGGCGCCGGTGGCTCACCGCCTGCGGCTGGATGCCCGACACCGCAACGTCGTCCTGCTGCGACGATTGCGCACGGCCAATGGTGAGCCGATGGCGATCGAGACCGCTTATCTGAGTGAAGCGCTGTGTCGCGGCATCCTGGGCGAAGATCTGTCCAACCAGTCCCTGTATCAATTGCTGGCGCAGAAATGTGGCGTCACGCCCACGCGCGCTGAGCAGCAGATCGAGGCAGTTGCCTGTCCGGCGAACGAGGCTAAACTGCTGGGGGTTCCCAGAGGCAGCCCGGTCCTACACCTGCATCGCACCACATTTTCCCAGCACGATTGCCCGTTCGAGACCGTCGAGTCTTACTACCGGGGCGACAAGTACGTGTTCTACGCCGAGTTGAGCGTCGAGGCGCCCGCTCGTCATGCGCTCGGCGTGATCGAATAGCGACGCATCTGCGGATCGAAAAGTTTGACCCAGGCATTTCGCCTGTGGAGCGAGATGGAATAGGCAATTCATCGTGGAGCCTTTGTAAGGTGTCAAGAAGGAGTATCTACCGACAAGTCGGCGAGGAGAAAGTCGACAAGGAGAAGGAAACATGAGCAAACGTTCATCCGTTGTAATCGGCCTGGCGGCTGCGCTGGCCATGCTGGCCGGCGCCTGCGCTGCCCCACCCGCTGCCGCGCCCCAAGCCCCGGCCCAGCCGGCCGCAACCGAAGCGCCTGCCCCCGCACCGGTTCCGGCTGCCAGCCCGAAGGGTGGCCTGCGCAAGAGCAGCAGCAACTATAAGGGCACGCTGAACCTCTGGGTGTTGGGCTATACACCCGGCAATCAGTTCGCCAATCCCTTCGACCTAGCCATCGCCCAGTTCGAAGCAGACAATCCCGACATCAACGTCGAAATCACCGGTTATCCGCCCAACGACGAAGGGTTCACCAAGCTCACCACGGCGTTGCAGAGCGGCCAGGGCATTGACGTGCTGCGTCTGCCTTCCGACCGCTTGCCTGCCTTCGTCAAGGACGATCTCATCGCTCCGATTGACGACTACCTCACCGATGCCGACAAAGCCGACATCCTGCCCAATACCCTCGACGCCGTGCGGCTGAAGGACGGCAAGGCCTATGCCTGGCCTCTGTGGGTGGTGCCGATGGGCATCTACCTCAACTTGGATGTGTTCCAGGAGGCCGGCGTGGAACTGCCGTCGAAGGACTGGACCTGGGAGGAGTTCGTCGAGACTGCCAAGAAGCTCACCTTCCAACGTGCCAACGGCGAGCAAGTCTATGGCTTCAGCGGGTTCATTGACCCCGGCGTGATCAACACTTGGGGGCTGTGGATGAACGAGGACGCCAGCGTGCGCCCGATCGTGGATGGCAAGTTCGGCTTCGCCAACGAGAAGGCGGCTGCCGGCCTCAAGCGCTTCGCCGAACTGGCGCTGGTGCACAAGGTGACGCCGCCCGACTTCGGCTCGCAGAAGGACGCGGACGTGAAGGGTGGTTTCAAGAACAAGCAATATGCGATGATCGTGGACGCCACCGGCTTCAGTCCACAGCTCAAAGCCGATAAGATCAACTTCGCGATCTATCCGCTCCCCAGCGTCAACGGCAACCGGCTGACCGTGGGCGCGATCGGCCTGATCGCCGTGGCGGCCACGGACGACAAGGCGAAGGAGCAGGCGGCCATGGACCTGGCGCGCTACCTGACCAGCGCGGAGGTGCAGGAGGACGTGCCACCGAGCGAGACAGCAGCCACCGGCTTTTATTTGGCTCCTGCCGCGCGCAAGTCGGTGAACGTGGCGCCGCCGCTCGATCAGTTTGTGCCCATGCTGGATTACATGTGGATCACGCCGCTGACGCCGGCCTGGCCCAAGCTCACGCGCCTGATCCATCCGGAGTACCAGAACATCGTGTTCGGCAAAGCTGATCCGGCCGAAGCAATGGCCAGGATCGCGGCAGAGGCAGATGCGCTCATCGCCGGAGAATGAGCAATGAAGAATTGAGAATTGAGAAAAGGGAAGCTTCGCACTTTCCTCATTCTCAATTCTCAATTCTCAATTCTCAATTCTCAATTCGAGATGCGCCGCTTTCTGAGAAGACATGGCTGGAGTTACGCCTTCATCCTGCCCAGCCTGATCACGTTCACCGTGTTCGTGTTGGTGCCGGTGGTGTGGGCATTCGTCATCTCGTTCCAGGAGTACAGCCTGGTGCGAGGCGGCACGTGGGTGACGCCGTTCTACAAGAACTACGTCACAGCGTTCACCCAGTTCGGTGGCGTGTTCATCAGCGCCATTCGGAACACGCTGATCTACACGCTGTTCACCGTCACGGCCAACATCCTCATCGGCCTGATCCTGGCCAGCCTGATCCAACCGCTGAGCAACTGGCTGCGGACGTTCTTCCGGGCGGCGTATTACCTGCCGGCCGTCACCAGCGCCTTGATCATCGGCTTGACGTGGGCCTACATCTTCAACGCGCAGTGGGGTTTCGCCAACTATCTGCTGCGGCTGGTGGGACTGCCGCCGGTGCGTTGGTTGTCCGATCCCGACATCGCGCTGGGCAGCGTCACGCTCTCGGCTGTGCTCACGGTGCCGGCGACGGCCGTGGTGCTGTTCAGCGCGGCGATGGGCAGCATCCCGCGCGAATACTACGAAGCGGCCGAACTGGACGGCGCCGGTCCAATCCAGCGATGGTGGCACATCACCGTGCCGCTCATCAAGTCCACCACGCTCTATCTGGTCGTGATCTACACCATCGCCAGCTTCGAAGTGTTCGAACGCATCTACGTGATGGTCCCGAGCGGCGTCGGCAACAGCACGCAGACCATCGTCACGCAGATCTACAACAACGGGTTCAAGGACCTGAACTTCGGCGTGGCATCGGCCCAGGCGTTCGTGTTGTTCGTGATGATCGCCGCAGTTGCCGTTTTGCAGTTTCGCGCATTGCGCAGTGACGTGGAATACTGAGGATAGGGGCGCACATCCGTCCGGTTGATATGACGATGGAGCACACGGCAACCAGCATCCCGTTGAGCAGACGCAGGACGGCCCCACGCGTCGCGTGGGGCAAAGTCGGCGTGATGGCCGTGCTGATCGTCACGTCGGTCGTCGCGCTCTTCCCGATGTACTGGTTGTTTGCCAATGCGTTCACCCCGATCACCGGCACACCGCCGCTGACGCCGATCCTGATACCGGCCTTCAAGCTGGATAACTTTCAGCGTTTGCTGGGTGGCACCAAGTACTACGCCAACTGGATGCTGAATAGCCTGATCGTGGCGTTCGCCGTCACCGCATGGCATGTGATCTTCGACACGATGGCCGGCTACGCATTCGCCAAGCGCCGCTTCCCGGGGAGGACGGTGTTGTTCTGGATCCTGTTGAGCACGCTGATGATCCCCATCCACGTGACGCTGATCCCGCTCTACATCATCACACGCCGCCTCGGCTTGATCGACACGCTGGGTGGGGTGATCCTCCCTGGAACGGCCGTCGTATTCGGCATCTTCCTCATGCGGCAGTACATCCAAACCCTCCCATCGGAGCTGGAAGAGGCAGCCCGCGTGGACGGCGCCGGCGAATTGCGCATCTTCTGGGAGATCATTCTTCCTCTATGTAAGCCGGCCGTCGCTGCGCTGGCCATCTTTACGTTCGTGCGTTTCTGGAACGATTTCCTGTGGCCGCTGATCGTATTGAACAAGGCGCAAAATTACACACTTACCGTAGGGGTAGCGAACCTGCAAGGTGAGTTCATGACGGATTGGGGTGTGATATTCTCAGGGGCAGCATTGGCAGCG
>FWWM01017667.1_pt1 | contig 10310 bp, 8 predicted proteins | sample 2228351 | NCBI WGS metagenome assembly FWWM01 (sample SAMEA103939774, study PRJEB20133) | metagenome
CCCGCCAATCCGGCGCTTCACCAGACGATCAACGTCAATGTGCAGGCGGCGGCCCCGACCCCGGTTGTGGTCATGGCCCCCACAGTGGCCGGTCCGGGCTGCCTGGTGCGCACTGTCTACTTTCTGTTTATCGGCCTCTGGCTGGGCGCGATCTGGACCGGCGTGGCCTGGGCCTTGCTCGTCAGCGTCATTGGCCTGCCCCTGGGCCTGCTGATGCTCAACCGGCTGCCCCAGGTGATGACGCTCAAGCCCATTCGCAGCGAGATGCGGGTGACCAACCAGGGCGGGGTGGTGCTGATCAGCCAGGCGCAGATCGCGCAGCGGTCTTTCTGGCTGCGGGCGCTGTACTTCGTACTGGTGGGCTGGTGGCTAAGCGGCCTCTGGCTGTTCACTGCCTGGAGTCTGATCGGCATCAGCTTCGGCCTGGGGCTGCCACTGGCCTTCTGGATGTTCGACCGCACCCCGGCGATCGTCAGCCTGGCGCGGCAGTAGACGTGCGTGTAACCGTGGCAAGGAGGGAGGAGCACCGCGCGTTGCCCCTACCTCCTTGTAATAACTTTGTCATCAATCCGTGGTATTATTTCAATATTCATGCACCGTAAGAAATGACGTAAATCTTATACCCTTACGAGCCGGAAGGGACCGGCGATGGCGGTTGAGGTTTCGCTGACATTTCCTCCGCTCCCGGTGCTGCGCGCGCGGGTGAGCTACCGACTGCTCGAGGCGACGAGCCTGCCACCCTTCAAGGGCGCGCTGCTGCGCGGCGGCTTCGGCTACGCCTTTCAGCGCGCCGCGTGTCTGCGCGCCTGCTGGGGCCACGCCGAGCGCTGTACGGCGACGCTGCTCTGCCCCTATCGCTGGGTCTTCGAGACGCCGCATCCCGCGGGCGTGGCTCACCTGCACGACCTGCAAGACGTACCGCGCCCCTTTGTGATCGAGCCGCCGCCGGACCACAAGCGCCACTACGCCGCCGGCGACAGCCTGGAGTTCGGGCTGATCCTGATCGGGCGGGGCATTGACTTTCTTCCCTACTTCCTGGTCGGCTTCGCGGGGCTTGGCGAGGCCGGCCTGGGCCGCGCCCGGGTGCGCGCGCGCCTGGAGCGGGTGGAAGTCCTGGAACCCTTTCGCCCGACAGGTGTGCCGGTCTACCAGGACGGGCGGGTGGACGAGCCGGCGGAGCTGCCGCTGCTCAGCCTGGCCGAGCTGCCCGTCCACGCCGCCGCAATGGCCGCCGACCTGCGCCTGGAGTTGCCCACACCGCTACGGGTCAAGGCCCGCGGCGTCTTCATCGAGCACCTGGACCTGGCGGCGATCGTGCAGGCGATCTGCTGGCGCATCGGCGCGCTGGCGACCTTTCACGGGCCGGGCGTATGGAACACCGACTACCGCCCCCTGGTCGAGGCGGCGCGGGCGGTGCGCGTCGAGCGCGCCGACCTGCGCTGGGCCGACTGGGAGCGCACCAGCACGCGCGGCGGCCAGCAGCGCGCCATGAAGCTCGGCGGGCTCATCGGCAGCGCGACGCTGCGCGAGGCGCCGCCGGAGGTGCGCGCGGCCCTCCTCGCGGCCAGTGTGCTCCACGTCGGCAAGGCGTGCGTCTTTGGCCACGGCCGTGTACAGGTGGCGCATTTGTGACGGGGCAGCGGGTAGTGTGGAGGTGGGGCGGTGAGGGGATGTATTTTCAAATCCGAGGCTGAGCACTGTTTAGCATACATCGACTCCGGAGTCTAAGATGCAGACGTATCTTTTCTTGATAACTATAGGACCGGTGCAGGATTTTATCGCGGCAGCTCGACGCTCGCGTGATTTGTGGGCCGGTTCGTCCCTGCTTAGCAATCTTGCTCGGCAGGCTGCCAGGGTCTTGCGGGACACAGGCGCGACACTGATTTTTCCTGCCCAGGAGGACCTCGAAGCCCACGAAGTTGTGAATCGTCTCCTTGTGGAGACACCCGTAGCGCCCGCAGAGTTGGGACCGCGGGTAGAAAAAGCTGTGCGCGACTATCTTCGCGAACAAGCCGAGCAACTCTTCAAAAAGATACCCGGCCTGCGTCATGAACCAATGCTGACTGATCGAGCACACCAGCAGGTTGATGAATTGCTGGAGGTCTTTTGGGCCGGCGTTGCCAGGACTGAAAACTACCAGCACGATCGTGATACGCTTGAGACTGCTCTAGCAGCGCGGAAAAACACCCGTGATTTCCGCCAGCCCGCCTATGCTGCGATGGTCCCTAAGTCTTCGATTGACAGTTCACGCGAGTCTGTGATTCCTGAGATGTACTTTCCCCGACCCGGCGCAGATGAACATGAGCGCGAGCGATTACAGCAGCAACTTCTTAAATTGTTTGGGGCGAAGAAGGCTGAGCGTCTGTCAGGCGTTGATCTGTTGAAGCGACACCTACCCGGAGCAGAGGGAGTTACCGACTTTCCCAGCACTTCCCATTTTGCAGCGTTGTCCTGGCTGTATCGACATCAGCGGTTCGCAACAGCATTTGACGCATATCTTAACGATGTTCGGAAACACTTTCAGCCCGAACAAATACACTCGCAGCGCTTCCAGCACCTCAACCTGTTTCAGGGATACGATGCATCGATCCTGTTTGCCGAGCGATTAGTGCAAGAGGTTGATGTTGTCGATCTGAGCGAGTTGCAAAGCCGGCTCGATGATCTCTACATCGGTATTGGTTCGCGCCCAGAGCCATACTATGCCATCCTGCACGCGGATGGTGATCGTATGGGCCAGGTAATCGACACGCTGGCGCACACGCTGGATGGCCGTGAACAGCATCAGAGCTTTTCCCGTGCGCTGGACGTGTTCGCGAGCGGTGTGCGCGCTATCGTCGAAAGCGCAGACCATAGGGGGGCGCTGGTGTATTCTGGAGGTGACGATGTTCTGGCATTCTTACCAGTAGATACGGTCATTTCCTGCGCGAAGCAACTGGCTGAACATTTCGCCAAAGCACTTCAAGCATACACCAACGCGGACGGACTCTCGCCGACTCTCTCTGTTGGTGTGGCGATCAGCCATCACCTTGAGCCGCTTTCGTTAACATTGGATCTGGCGCGCGAGGCAGAGAAGGTGGCCAAGCGCACTCGCAATGCCCTGGCGATCATTCTTAGTAAGCGCAGCGGTGTGGATACGGCCATCAGTGGCGTATGGCAAAGCGGCTTTGTCGACCGTCTGGAACGATTCATCGAACTTCATCGAACTGATGCGTTTCCTGATGGCGCCGCTTTTGAGTTGCGTGACCTCGACGAGCGAGTGGGCCGCATCCTACCCGCCGAGGCGCTGATCGCTGAAGCCCTGCGTATCTTGAAGCGGAAACGGGCACAGCATAGTCAAACTGCTCTGGCCGAGGCGGATCTGGATCTGATCAGAAAAGCGCTGGAAGAAGGGGTGCAACAGCATCCCCGCTGGGGAGTCAACGAACTGGCCGACGAATTGATTGTGGCTCGCGAATTCGCCCGCGCTCACGGTATTCGGCATAACAAGGAGCAATAGCGCCATGACGATCTGGATCATTGAGCCTCGTGACCCGCTGATCGCGCGCGATGGGCGTCCCTTTGGTCCTGACCCCGGAGCGCGCGCTAGTACACTCCCCTTTCCGCCACCTTCCACTATCGTCGGCGGGTTACGACACAAGGCTGGCCTGGACTCAAATGGTCGGTTTGATGGAAGCTCCGCCACGATTGAACGTATCAAACAACTCTCACTGCGTGGCCCTATCCTGGCTGAACTGAAAGCCGATACCACTACCGTCAAACAGTTTCTCTTTCCGGCGCCGGCTGATGCCCTCATCCTTGATCCTGCCGGGTTATCCGGGGCATCTGATCCGGTGCGCATTCTCCGCCTGGCACCGCAAAAACTGGCTGCTGAGCCAGTAACGAATCTACCCGATGGTCTATTGCCGATCGCTCCAACGTTACGCGTTCCAGACAAAGTAAGCTCGCGCGCTCCGCACTTCTGGCATCAGTCAGTCTTCGAGTGTTGGCTGCTGAATCCATCAGAGGAACAAACCGCGAAACTGGCAGATCTCGGTATCGGCGCGCTCGATCAGGACGCACGGATGCATGTCAGTGTGCAGCCCACGACCCAGACCGCTCGCGAAGGAGCGCTGTTTCAGACGCGCGGACTCGAGTTTACCTGGCGTGACAAGGAGGCCAAGCGGCGAGGTGCGTTTGTAACCCGCCGTCTGGGGCTGGCTGCGGCATTTGAAGACGATACAGGAGCCTGCCTTCCATCGCATTTTGCCGGTGGATTTGCGCCACTCGGTGGTGAGCGGCGTCTGATGCGCTGGAGATACATTGACGGTAATCTACCAGAGCCGCCCGATGAACTATTTGAGCGTATCATTGACGACCGACGTGCGCGGGTTATCCTGATTTCCCCTGCCATCTTTCGAGACGGCTATCGTCCCCTCCTGACGTGGGAACGTAACGGTGTGACTGCTAACCTCAAAGCGGCGGCTGTACGACGGTCGCAGGTGGTCTCCGGCTGGGATCTGCATCTGGGAAAGCCGAAGCCCACCCGTCGTCTTGCTCCTGCCGGATCGGTTTATTTCATTGAGTGGCCCGATGGCGCCGATGTACGTGCCTGGATTAACGCAACCTGGATGCAGAATGTCAGTGACGATGAGCAGGACCAACGCGATGGGTTTGGTCTGGCTGTCCTTGGGGTCTGGTCACGCTGATATGCAGGAGCAATGCCAATGACGCGCAAATTGCCCGACATAAAGCCGCCTGTGCTCGAATGCCGTGATGACGCTCCAGACATCCATATTCGTTCCTACAGGGTTATAACGCCCCTCTTTGGCGGAGGGGTTGAACCGCAGCACGCCGATCCGATCAGTGTGGTGCGCGCAAGTGAAATTCGTGGTCAGCTTCGCTTCTGGTGGCGCGCGACCCAGGGTGGGCAATACGGGCCTGACGGCCTGGAAAAAATGAAACAGGACGAAGATAAGCTCTGGGGTTCTACGAGTAACCCATCAATGGTGCATGTGGAGGTGCGCCTCGTTGACGAAGGCAAACTCGTAACGTCCTATAACCAGAGAGGGCAGCAGATCCACATCGGCGATCCTGGATCGCCACTAAGCTATGCCGCTTTTCCGCTGCGCCCGACCGGTCAGGCAAATAAGATGGGGGGACTACGTTTTGGTGTTCGGTTTGACCTCGTGGTGACCTTGCCTAAAGCGGTGCAGAAACGAGAACAGGTTCTGGCTGCCCTATGGGCCTGGGAGACTTTTAGCGGCATTGGCGCGCGCACTCGCCGCGGCTTTGGCGCCGTTCACTGCGACCGCGTTGAAGGGATTCAGAATGCTGGACCCTGGCAGCCATTGAGCAGCAAAGAGCAGGATGTCCTGAGATGGTTTCAAGAACAGCTTAAAAGCTTTGTAAAGCCAGGGAATGGACCGGAAAACGTTCCGTTGATCAATCAGGCGCAGTTGCCGGTTCTTGGAAAGCCTGCGAACATCGAGGCTTTTCAACAGGAGTTTGAGCGTAAAGTGCATGAAGCGCTTATCAATAGCGAATGTCCACCTGCGCAGGTTAAAGACTGGCTACCTGCACTGATTGCCTGGTACTATCCAATTGAACAAATGCGCAAGTTTCGCCAGTCTCGGCACAACAATGCGCAAGGCAGACCTTTTGGGCGGAGCCACTGGCCTGAGCCGGATGAGATTCGCTGGCGCTTTTCCCACGGATTCAGGGGGCGTCACGCTCACCCGCAGCCACAAGGTCGACAGCGAAGGAACAAATTCCCCCGTGCCGCCTTCGGGCTGCCGATCATTTTCCAATTCAAAGACGGTGTCGATCAGCCGCAGGGTGCCCATATCGATCCTCGTCAAACAATTCTGCGAGGCGCTAATCATGACCGCCTTGCAAGTAGCCTGATCCTGCGTCCACTGGCATGTGCTGATGGGCGCTTTGTCAGCGTGGCGCTGGTGTTGAACGCCCCCACATTGCCGCCCGGAGGGCTGCAGTTGGAAGATGCCGATCAACCAGGTGGTATCGATATACACCCTTTGACACCAGCAGAAGCCAGTTTTCCACCACTGAACGGCAAAACTGACGTGATTCGGGCCTTTCTCAATACACTTTGAGGAGAAACCGTATGGCAAACGCGCGCCTGTACTTTGTTCATGCCCTCTCACCCCTCCATCCGGGCACGGGACAGGGAGTTGGTGTCATTGATTTGCCCATCGCCCGCGAAAAGGCAACCGGCATACCCTACCTGCCTGGCTCGTCAGTGAAAGGGGTGCTGCGTGATACGATGCAAGCCAGTGCCAAAAACGGGGTGGTCAAATCGCTGTTTGGCCCAGACACAGTTAATGCTGCTGAACATGCCGGCGCCGCACAATTCGCCGATGCGCGCCTGCTCCTGCTCCCAATTCGCAGCCTGCGCGGTACGTTTGCGTGGGTAACGTCGCCCTACTTGCTTCAGCGCCTGATCCGTGACGCCGCCGAGACCGGGTTGCAACCGCCCCAGGTGATGCCGGTTCCCGCTCAACGACAACAGGCGCTCATCAGCGGGGAAGCGATCCTCTACCACGATAGAAACCTGGTAATCCTGGAGGATCTAGATCTTGGCGCTGAACAGCGCGATGACGTTGTTACGTGGGCTACGTGGATTGGCAAGTACGCTCTTGCACGTGACGATGAGCGCGCTATGCTGAAGGAGCGACTGTGTATCGTTCACGACGACATCCTTAGCTTCCTGTTGTCTACAGCAACAGAGGTAGTGGCACGCATACGATTGAAGGAAGACAGCAAAACGGTTGATGAAGGAGCGCTCTGGTACGAAGAGGCCCTACCATCGGAGACGCTGCTGTATGGGATTATCTTCGCACAGAACATTCGTGAATACAGCGCTCATCAAGCATTCGTTGATCTTGCCGTCTTGAACCGACGGGTCTTTCAGTTTGGCGGTAAGGCAACAGTTGGTCGGGGGCTCTGCCAGTTCCAGATCGTGGGAGGCAAGCAATGACAACTGAGCCCTTCCTTACCCGCGAGCAGCGCTACGCCCGGGAAGTGTTTAAGAAGATTAAGCCGCTTATCGAAAGACCCGAAAAGGACCGCAAGGCGTATGGCTCGCTGGCGCACAAACTCCCGGTGCTCATCCGCACATCTGGTCTGGCGCAGGCGCTGGCGTTTGTTAGGGCGCGCAACGGAGAGGGGACGGCACAGCGCCAGTTGCTTATCGATCTCGAAGCGGTGATACGCGCAAATGGAGCACTGTCTGCTGAAGCCGATCTTGTCAATCGAAGCCGTGAAGCCGGTTTTGATGAGTATATGCGTCTGACCGAGGCGGCGCTTCAAGCGTTGCTCTGGTTCAAGCGCTTCGCCCAATCGGAACTGAAGGTTGGACCGGGAACAGAAGCTGAGTAGTTGCAGTATTGAGCGCTAGACGAGACCCATTCCACTCTAACGCATTCTTCCCGTTCGCTCATGCAACCTGCTCAACCGGAATTGATTTTACTGAGGTGATACGACCATGCCGGAACCTTGCATTCGCGAGCGGATCCGCGATCTGAAGCTTGCACCCCGAAGCACTCACGCAGGCCTGTGGCTCGAGCGGTTTCTGCCACAGCAGGTACGCTTTGACGAGCAACCGGGCGAGCGACATCCGCACAGCAAACACATTGCAGCAGCAGTTGAGATCGCCGAGCCACCGGGCTACCGAAACTTCTTCGAGCGCTGGCGCCAGGCACTGGAGTACTTGCCTTTGCCGGAAGGCTTTGCATTGCGCACCGGAGAAGCAAAGGCGCGTGGACGTATTGTAGTGGGCTTGGGTTCAGAGAGCGTACTGGAGAATGCCATCGCGCTACACCATACATACGGCGTGCCGTACCTTCCTGGCAGCGCCTTGAAGGGATTAGCGGCAGCCTATGCGCATCAGTACCTTACAGAAAGCACATGGCGCAAGCCTCCTCTGGAAATCAAGAAGGGCGCTCCCTACACAGCGCACGAGATCCTATTCGGCTCGACACGCAGCGCTGGCTACGTTACCTTTTTTGATGCGCTATACGTTCCTGGAAGCGGCTATCGTGTTCCGGGGCAGGCTGAGGCATTCCATCCGCTTCTGCCCGATGTGCTGACCGTCCATCACCCCAGGTATTACCAGCACGATCCGCCAGAACCGCCTGCCGACTGGGATAGCCCCACGCCGATCAGTTTTATCAGCGCCACAGGCTGTTTCCTGGTAGCACTGTCAGGACCGCAGGAATGGGTTGATGCTGGTTGGAAAATCCTCACCCGTGCTCTTGGTGAACTGGGCATTGGTGGTAAAACATCTGCTGGTTACGGACGCATGGATCTGGAGCATCGCCGTGAACCTGTCTCAGATGGCAGAGATGCTGCGCCTGCTGACGCTAAGTCGGTGACACCTCCAACCCTTCGATTGCCCCGCGACTTTGAAATGGCATTGAGCAAAAGTAATGCTGGATCGTTGCCTAACTTGATGAGTCGCTGGCGACAACTGCCTGAGGAGATTCGAAGCATTGCTGCTCAGGCGATGATCAACCATGCTCGTGCGATCAAGGTAAAGGGTTTGGAGGAGAAACCCTGGTACAAGGAATTACTGACGGCGCTCCAATCGGCGAGTTGATGGGCATGGACTACGACGACCTGATCCAGACCCTTGGCTGGGCCATCCGGCTGATGCGCTATTACCGCGAATTTCCCGACAAGGCGCCGAAGCGCACAGTCGCCGATAGCGCACCTGCGCAACAACCACCCGATGCAGCGCGTGAGAAAGGGTCGCCTGCGCAGAGCAGCGCGGCAGCGCCGGCAAAGCCGGCTCTTGCGCTGGAAGTGGGGAGCATCTTCACCGGTAAGGTGATCGAGGGTGATGAGAACTACTTCGTGATCGAGGCGCCCGGACACAGCAAAGACAAGGTGATTGCCGTGCTGAAACGTGATGCGAGCACGCCCAATTTTGTGGTGGACAAAGACATGGCGCGTGTGGAGGTGGTGGGTATTCGCGAGGCGCGCGGCGGTAGAACCATCCTCGAGGTGCGACGAGCGCCGAAGGCGAAGCGGAAAGAGTAGCAGTGTTCTGTCCTCGACACGCTAACCATCGACCGGTATCCAGACCGCAAAGTTGTGCGTCGCTGCAGGATATCCTGACGAGACGCTGGTGTTGTAAAAGAAAGCGATGATCAATGACAACCGTCATCTCCTTTCTCGGCGCTGGAACTTACAGACAAACGACCTATGTTCTCGGTGAACGAGCACATACGACGTGTTACATGGCTGAGGCGGTCATGCACGTGTTTCAGCCACAACCTGAGCGGTTACTGGTGATCGTGACGAAAGAAGCAAAGGAGGCACACCTGGAGTCGCTGAGCGCCCGTCTTGACGGCGTTGTTAAGCCCGAACCGGTCACTATCCCGTCTGGACAGAGCGAAGACGATCAGTGGAATATCTTCGATGCTGTGGCCAGGCAGATCGAACCAGAAGAAGAGTTGATCTTCGATATCACGAACGGCTTTCGATCCATACCGGTCCTGGCGCTGCTCATTGCAGCCTATGTGCGCGTGGTTCGACGGGCGAAGGTGCGTCACCTCATCTACGGCGCGTTTGACGCACGCGACCAGGAGACCAATCAAACACCCGTGTTCGACCTCACACCGCTCGTTGCCCTCCTCGACTGGACAACCGCGACCGATGCGTTTCTGAAGTATGGCCGCGCCGACGAACTCCAGAGTCTGGTTATGTCGGTCAGTCAGTCCTCGGATAGTTCCTCGTCTGCACGGCGACTGGCTGAACAGTTAGGCCGCTTGACAGCCGCTCTCCAAACCTCGCGTCCGGCAGAGGTTATGCAGAGGGCGGAGCAATTGCCCGGCGCACTTGATGCCTTCCGCGCTTCCGGGAACCTTGATGCTGCGACCGGCCCGTTGGGGCTGTTGCTCACCCGGATCGAACATGAATACGGACGTATGGGGCACCCACAGCCATATGACCGTCATCTGTCCCGTGATGTGATCGTCAAACAGCTGGAGATGATCGAGTGGTATGCCAGCAAAGGACTGTACGTACAGGCGTTGACGCTCACCCGCGAATGGCTGGTATCGGTGACGCTCGCGGTTGCTCCGGGCGTCTACGATCTCTACAACGAAACTGATCGCGAACTGGCAGAAGCCGCAGTTAATGGACACCGTGAAACAAAAAAGCATCCCTCGCGTCCGGTTCCGGATGTGATCTTTGAGGCTGGCAGCAAAGGTATCATTCAGAAGCTATGGCGGCGCTGCAGACAGATCCGCAACGATCTGGCTCATGCAGGCATGCGACATGACGCACGATCGGCTGAATACATCGAG
>FWWM01017669.1_pt1 | contig 10309 bp, 8 predicted proteins | sample 2228351 | NCBI WGS metagenome assembly FWWM01 (sample SAMEA103939774, study PRJEB20133) | metagenome
CGACGTAGAGCCGCCGCAGTCGGGCCACCAGCGGATTGCCGGGAAAGGTGTGATCGTCGAGGGCTGCAATCTCCACCACACCGTGCGCCGAGTTGGTCAGCAGGAGAGCATCGGAAGTCTTGAGCACGTCGAGCTTGGTCAGCCGTTTTTTCACGGGGATCTGGTGCGCCGCGCAGATCTCCAGGAGCACGGCGCGCGTGATCCCCGGCAGCAGCCCCACCGCGGTGGGCGAGGTGTAAACCACCGACCCGCGCGTCCAGAACAGGTTGCCACTCGCCGCCTCGGCCACCTCCCCCACGGTGTTCAGGAACAGGGCTTCATCCGCGCCGGCCGCCGCCGCCTGCATGCGGGCCAGGATCTGAAGCATCTTGCTGCCGGTCTTGTGTTGCGCCAAGGGATCAGCCTGCGGCACCCGCAGCGAGCTGGTTACCATGCGCCAACGGGGGAGGGGTTCGACGGGAAGGCGGGGCGTTTCCTCCACGGTCAGCACCACGCCGGGCGAATGCGCCCCATCCGGCAAATAACCGCGCGGCCCCATCCCGCGGGTGAGCATCAGCCGCAGCAGGCCGTCCTGAAGGCCGTTCAATTCAAGCAGCCGTCGCGCGGCCTGACGAAGATCAGCCGGCGAGACCGGACAGTGGAATCGCAGGAATTCGAGCCCGCGCTGGAACCGTTCCAGATGCTGATGCCAGCGGAAAACCCGGCCGTTGCACACCCGCATCGTCTCGAAGAGGCTGTCTCCGTACAAAACGGCACGATCGAAGACCGAGAGGCGGGCCTCCGCCGCGGGCACGAATTCGCCGTTCAGGTACACAACCATGGCCGGTCCTTGACTTGGTCCTTGATCGCCGGCACGGAGCAGGCGGTCACCCTGAAACTGGCCTCCCCCCCCCGGGGGTTGTCAAGGCAATCGAGAAATCCCCGGGCCTTGTCCTGCGTCTCGGCCGCTTCCTGTTCCGGAATCGAGTCCGCCACGATGCCGGCCCCGGCGTGGTACCAAACCGCTTCCGGACCGCAGCAGGCGGTGCGAATCAAAATGCTGAGCTGGCTCTGGCGGTTGAATCCGAGATAACCAAGGCAGCCGGTGTAGGCCCCCCGGCCCCCCGGCTCCAGCTCGTCAATGATCTGCATGGCCCGCAGCTTGGGCGCCCCGGTGATACTACCGCCGGGAAAACACGCTTCCAACGCCCGCAGGTGCGTAACCCCGGCTCGCAGACGCCCCTCCACCGTGGAAACCAGATGCTGCACGTGACTGAACTGCTCCAGCCGCATCAACTCCGGCACGCGCACCGACCCGTACGTGCAAACCTTGCCCAGGTCATTGCGCAGCAGGTCGGTGATCATGGTCAGCTCCGCGCGTTCCTTGGCGCTGCGGCGCAACGCCTCCGCCAGCGCCTGATCCGCCAACGGGCTGTTCCCTCGCGGGCGTGTGCCCTTGATGGGGCGGGTGCAGACAGTGACACCGTCCATCCGCAGGAACAATTCCGGCGAGGCGGAGGCCAGCGCAAAGGCGTCACCCTGCAGATATGCCGCCTGGGGCGCCGGCGAACACGAGACAAACGCCCGGTAAATCGCCCATGGGTCCGGACGGGTTCGTACCGTCCAACACCGGGCAAGGTTCACCTGATAAATGTCCCCCTGCCGGATGTACTGCTGCGCTCGCCGCACCTGCCGAAGAAAGCTTTCCTCCTCCGGCGCCTCCAGCACCGGTTCGCCAGGGCAAAGGCTGTGTCTTGGAGGACCTTCCACCTCCCGGGGCGGGGTTTCCAGCCGCCGACGCCACCAGTCCAGTCGCTCATCCCGTCGGCGAGCGGAGCGGGACCCGTCCGCTTCCAGGCCGGTGGAAATAATCCAGACCCCGGCGCTGGCGTGATCGAAAACCACCAGACTGTCGTAGAATCCCAACCAGCAATCCGGGAGGACGGGAAACGGCTGCGGATGCGGCCGCAACCGCGGCTCGACAAATTGTCGCAGTTCGTAGCCCCAAAACCCGGCGCAGAAACCCGCCGGAAAGGGCAGGTCCAGCTCCGCGGCCAGATCAAACCGCGCCAGCAACCGGTCCAACAGCCGCCAGGGATTCCCGTAACTGACGCTCGCGGAGGGGCAGGGGAGAGGGAAAGCGTCGCCCGGTAAACCCGCCGGAAGCGACCCGCGCGCCGTATCCAATCGGGCATCCGACGCCAGCAATTCACAGTGCGCCCCCCGGCTGCGAAAAATCAGCAACGGCGCGGTCGCCAGAAACGAGAAATGCCCGGCCACCGCCCATGGACCGGCGCTTTCCAACAGCACTAAACCCGGTGTGAGCCCGGCTATTTCCGCCAGGCTTTGCGGGGTGTGGAGCGTGCGAATCTGCAGGGCGCGCGTGCGCACGCGGGAATCTTAGCCGCGTCCGGTCAATGCGCGAGCGGGAACAGGAAGGAAACCCCGGTTCGCCTGCCTTACTGCCGGCGCCGCGCCCAAAAGCTCAATCCAAGCAGGCTCATGCCCAACAGGGCCACGGTGGCGCCGGCCTCAGGCACGGCCACGCGATTGAACAAGGTGTAGTGGGACAATCCGCCCTTTTCCAAGTTAACCCGAGTCAACTCGATGACCCCTGACAAGTCGCCAATGTAGTACACCTCGGCATTCTTGCCCCATTTGGCCAGGACCCAATCATACCGGTATCCGCCCAGATCAATAACCGGATTGCTGGTTTCGGTCCGGTAGCCGGGGAGTTGTGCCTCGGGCGCCGTCCCCGGCGGAGGCAGCAGGGTGGGCGTCGTAAACTTCAAGATGTAAGACTCCTTTTTCGGGTCGAGCGGGTTGTCCCCCATTACCGTCCCGGAAGCCGCCCCGCCTTTGTACCCGACCACGCTGTCCCAGCCGTTGAGCAGTCCGTTGATCATCACCTGCTCGTTGGCTTCACTGGCAGGCGTTCCGGGTACCACAATCCCCAGAACCCGATCCGCGCCGATAACAATCGGCATCGCATGAGCAGACTGATCCCAGACGAATCCCGCAACGATGACGGCAACCGCGCACACCCCCATGATTCCTTTGTTGGTTCCCATAACCATGTATTTCATCTCCAGATTCCCAATTGGGACACGAAGTTAGCATGAATAGTGCCATAGCTGGCAAATCAGTGCCTTTCCGGCAGGTCATTATTCGTATAAGTCTTATCTAGAACATTTTACATATGTCAAGGAATTCCACAGCCGCGGTGTGCATCCCTTGAGGCGAAAAGTTCACGGCGTAAGACAATCAGACACATTAGGGTCTTTCTGAATGGAATATTTTCTCAAACTATTCGCAATCAAATTGTTGAGATGATTTCACAAAAAGTGTAAGGTCCGCCGACACTATTCCGGCCAGTCTCGCAAACAACCCAAGGTTGTTGTGCCCGCAAGCCCATACGCAGGCGCCCAGACCCAGGCCGGCACGGTCACCCAAGGGAAGCGCCGGCTGCCGATGCGATACCCCCGAACTTCCGGACGTTCCAATTTGCCCTTTCCTGCCTTGGGACGGCAGGTATTTTCTCGGGGACGCAGGCACCGGCGCCTGAAGCCGCCGGACCGGCAATCCGATGGACATCGAGCGCATACGCAATTTCAGCATCATTGCCCACATTGATCACGGGAAGACGACCCTGAGCGATCGCTTGCTGCACCGCACCGGGACGATCTCGGGACGGGAAATGCAGGAGCAGTTGCTGGACTCCATGGACCTGGAGCGGGAACGCGGCATCACCATCAAGGCCCACCCGGTCACCATGTTGTACCGCGCCCGCGACGGCCAGACCTACGAGCTCAACCTCATTGACACCCCGGGACACGTGGACTTCTCGTACGAAGTCTCCCGCAGTCTCAGCGCGTGCGAGGGCGCGTTGCTGGTGGTGGACGCCGCCCAAGGCGTGGAAGCCCAGACCGTGGCCAACGTGCACCTGGCCCTGAAACAAAACCTCACCATCATCCCCGTTATCAACAAGATTGACCTCCCGCACGCCAATGTCCCCCAGACTCTGACCCAATTGGAGGACATCCTGGCCATCCCCGCCGAAACGGCCATCTGTGCCAGCGCCAAGGAGGGAATCGGCATTGACGAGATTCTCGAAGCCATCGTCACGCGCATCCCGCCACCCCGGCCCACCGGCGCGCCCTCCCTCCAGGCCCTGTGCTTTGATTCTTACTTTGACACCTACAAGGGCGTGGTCACCCACGTGCGCGTCTTCAACGGCGAGGTGCGCCCCGGTATGCAGGTCAAACTCCTGCACACCGGCAAAACCTACGAGGTCAAGGAGGTCGGCAGTTTCAATCCCAAACCCTACGCGCGCGAGCGCCTGACCGCGGGCGAGACCGGCTACCTCACCGCCAACATCAAATCCCCCGCCGAGGTCAAGATGGGGGACACCTTCACCGAAGCACGCAACCCCTCGCCCGCGCTCCCCGGCTTCCAGGAGGTGCACCCGATGGTGTTCAGCGGTATCTACCCGATCAACACCGCCGACTATGAACACCTGAAAGCCAACCTGGCCAAGCTCCAGCTCAACGACCCCGCCTTCGTGTACCAGGCGGAAAGCTCGGTCGCCCTGGGCTTCGGCTTCCGCTGCGGATTCCTCGGCCTGCTGCACATGGAAATCGTGCAGGAGCGCCTGCGCCGACATTACGGCATGGATATCATCGCCACCTACCCCAGCGTGGTGTACCGGGTGAAGCTCACCGACGGCTCCGTGAAGGAGGTGGACAACCCGGCTCACCTGCCGGAGCCCACCTACATTGACCACATCGAAGAGCCCATCGTAAAGGCCTTCATCATCTGCCCGAACGAATACATCGGCGACCTGCTGGCCCTCATCACCGAAAAACGCGGCGTGCTGGACCACACCGAAACCCTCGACACCCGCCGGGTCATGCTCACCGCCGTGCTGCCGTTGAACGAAATCCTCATTGATTTCCACGACCGCATCAAAAGCCTCACCCGCGGCTACGGCTCGATGGACTACGAACACGCCGGCTACCAGGTGTCCGACATGGTCAAGCTGGAGATGCTGGTCAACGGCGAACCGGTGGACGCCTTCTCCTGCATCGTGCACCGCGACAAGGCCGAGGCCCGCGGCCGGGCGCTGGCCGCCAAGCTCAAGGAGGTTATCCCCCGCCAGCAATTCGCCGTGGCCATCCAGGCCGCCATCGGCGGCAAGATCATCGCCCGCGAAACGGTGAGCGCCTTCCGCAAGGACGTCACCGCCAAGTGCTACGGCGGCGACATCACCCGCAAACGCAAACTGCTCGAAAAGCAGAAAGAGGGCAAAAAACGCATGAAGTCCATCGGCTCCGTGGACATCCCGCAGGAGGCCTTCATCCAAGTGCTCAAGACCTGAGAAGCGAGCAGGGCAGGGGACCCCCTTTAATCCACATGAACTGGCGATGGTTTGTCTCGCGCACCTACCGGCAGGCCGCTGAGTTGCGCAAACAGGTCTGGTACATCCTCAACTCCCAGCGGGACGAGCTGTCCGAGCGCGCCTGCCGCGAGGTGCGCGACGCCCTGGACCGCTTCGACGCCCGCGTGCGCGCCGGCCCGACCCGGGCCGCCCTGCGCGAGGCCATGGACGAGCTGGAAAAAACCGCCACCCAGTGGCTCCAGCCGTATCCCCACCCGGGCGTGCGCGAAAATCTCAAGGAATTCCTCGTCAGCGGCGTGATGATCCTGGGCATCTTCAGCTTCTTCATCCAGCCAATGAAAATCCCCTCCGGCTCGGCCCAGCCCACGCTCTACGGCAACGTGATCACCGACCTCACCGCGCCGGGTCGCGAACAGGAAATCCCCGGACGGCTGCGTCGCTTCGTGGACTGGTTCCGTGGCATTGACTACCACCACTGGATCACCCGCGATTCGGGCCTGCTGAACATCGAGCCCCCGGTTACCACCTTAGGATTTATCCGGACCCAGCGCCTGTCCGTCGGCCGGGACACGTACACCTTTTTCTGGCCCCCGGAACGCCTGCCCGAGTTCATCGGCGCGCGTCCCGGACAGCCCTTCCAAGCCGGCCAGACCGTCCTCAAGCTCAAAATATCCAGCGGCGACCGCCTCTTTGTGGACCGGTTTACCTACAACTTCCGGCGCCCGCGCCGCGGCGAAACCATCGTCTTTCACACCGTGGGCATCGAACCGCATCTCAGGATTTACCCCGGCCATCAAGGCGTGGTGCCCAATACCCATTACATCAAGCGCCTGGTGGCCCTGGGCGGCGAACGCGTCCGCATCGGCGACGACCGTCACGTGTACATCAACGGCGCCCGCCTGGACAAAACCATCCCCGGCTTCGAGAAGGTGTACGATTTCAACGGCCCGCCCCGCGACAGCGTGTACTCCGGTCACGTGAACAACAAGACGGCCCTCGAGTACACCGGACGCGGATTCGCCCCCTGGTTCCCCGACGGCCGGGCGGAGTTCCAGGTCCGCCCGAACCACTACCTGACCCTCGGCGACAACACCATGAACAGTTGGGACAGCCGCGGCTGGGGAGACTTCCCGCGCGAGTTCGTCGTGGGCAAGGCCTTCTTCGTCTTCTGGCCCTTTACCAGCCGCTTCGGGCCCATCTGGCGGTGAACGGCTTGCGGTTGATCTGGCGCTGGTTCGGCTCCCGCGCCTACCGGAGCGCGGCCGACGAATGGCGCCGCACCCGCACCCAGCTCCGCTGCCAGCGCGACCTCATTTCCCCCGAATCGGCCGAGGCCATCCAACACGCCCTGGATCAAGTGCGCCGAAGCCTGCTGGCCGCCGACCCGCCCGAAGTCGTCCGTGCCGCCCGGGATCACCTCCACACCACCGCCTACGCCTGTCTTCGGGATCCGCGCCGGCATCGTTTCCGAGACGCAGCGGAAACCCTCCTGGCTGCCGTCGTGGCTGTGCTGGCCCTGCGGGTGTTTCTGGTCACGCCCATGGTCGTGCCCACCGCTTCCATGCAGCCCACCTTGTACGGCGTGCGGGTGGAAAACCTCCTCGCCGACCCGGAAGCCCGCATACCAGGACCGGCCCGGCAGTGGATCGAACAAGTCCTCTACGGACGCACCTACTATGAAATCCGCGCCCTCGGCCCCGGACGACTGCAGGCTGCGGAAACGCTGCAACCCGTCGCGGATTGGTGGGGCCGACTGCGGCGCCGAACCCAGCAGCGCTTCCGCATCGGGGACACCTGGTACACCGTTACCTTGCCCCGGTTCGAAATGCCGGAGATTTCCGGACTGCCCCGCGACCTGTATTTCCTCTACCACGCCGGCGTGGACCCCGAACGCACCTACCAGCCCGGCGATTACATCATCAAAATGGCGGTCACCGCCGGCGACCACGTCCTCATTGACCGGCTCACCATCAACTTCCGCCGGCCCCGGCGCGGGGAAATCATCGTCTTCCGGGCCACGGAAATTCCACGCCTGCGCGAAAACGCCTTCTACCTCAAACGCCTTGTGGCCTTCGGCGGCGAAACGGTACAAATCGGCGACGACCGCCACCTGCGCATCAACGGCCGGCGGTTGGACGCGAGCACCCCCCGGTTCGAAGCCCTTTACAGCTTTCGCGGCCCGCCCGCCGACGGCGAATACTCGGGACACATTCACGACGGACACGCCCGCCTGCTGGGAATCAAACCGGGCCTGCTGGCACCGGAATTCCCCAATGGCCGTGCCGTGCACCGCGTGGCCCCGGGATGCGTCTTCGTCCTGGGAGACAACACGGTCAACAGCTACGACAGCCGGCGCTTTGGCGATCTGCCGCAAACGGCCCTGGTGGGGCGGCTTCTGGGGGTTTACTGGCCGGTGAGCGAGCGGCTGGGCTGGGGCGCTCAGTGAATCGGAACACGCGACTGCGGAAGCGAACCGGCGAAACGCGGACGGCAGCCAGCTTGTTGACTGACATCTGAACTTCGCACAATGTTTGTTATGTTCGCTTCCTCCCGCTCCGCCCACAGCCGCCACCCCGCCGCCCGCAGGCCCCACCGCGTTCCGCCCCACGCCGCCAGCCGCCGCGCCAGTGCCCGCGCCCGCCACCGCGATAACGCCCCATTCAGGGTCGCCTGTCGCCGGGCCGAAGCCTGGACGTAGCCGCCCTCGATGGTGATTTTGGCCCCGAGCGCCTCGAAGCCTTTGAGATGCAGATTGATCGGGCGCGCGCCGATGACGCAACCCCCGGGCAGGGAAACCCGCGCGCGCTTGAGCCGCGCCAGTAGCGGGCCCATGATGCAGATCGAACCGCGCATTTTGCGCACCAGGTCGTAATCGCCGTGCCCTTTGATGGTGCGCGCCTCAATGCGCAGGGTGCCGTTCTTGAACGTGACCGAGGCGCCCAGCCAGTTGAGGATCTGCGCCATGAACCGAACGTCGCTCAGATCGGGCACACGGTGGATGATGCACGGCTCGGGCGTGAGCAACGTCGCCGCCATAATCGGCAAGGCGGCGTTCTTGGCCCCGCTGATCCACACCTCCCCCTCCAGGGGCACGCCGCCTTTGATGAGCAGACTTTCCATGTCACTCGATGGGCCGTTACGCCGACTCGCCTGCGTCGCTCGTCCGGTCCGACGAGTGCCGGCCCGGCCCCGGACGCGCGAAGTGTAGTCGAGCCGAATTTCCTCCACAATCCACTGGTGCTCGGTGTAAAGCGCGCGGGCGGCCTCGGCCTGGCCGTCAGCCAGCTCGACCATGAGCCGGCCGTCGGCTTTGAGGAGTGCAGTCGCTTGCGCAGCAAGCTTGCGATGAACCGCCAGCCCGTGCCGACGCCCGTCCTACCGCCGAGACACAGACCCGCCACGCCTTGGCGGCGAAATGGCACAGCACCCGCGGCCAGCCGCTGTCGACCGCGTCTAGAATCTTGGCATGCAGGCCAACAAGCCAACTCCATGACCGAGCGCAGCGTTGCGTGAGCCAGCCGCACCTGATAAAAATGCCGCGTGCGAACTCGCGCCGCAAATGCGACGAAACTCCGAGCAGCAATTCGGCGTTCCCTCCGCGCCCAAGGATTCCGAATTGCAGGCAATCGCGTCAGCTTTCGGCGGCGGCGCGATAAGAGAAGCATTCGCAAACGGCACGAGCACGCGGTGCGAAAACGAATTGCGCTGGCGGAATCTGCTTTGGCAAAGCACGAATCCGAGCTGCTGGCTTTCATCGCGTCGGGCGATGAAGTTGATCCCCGGAAAGTCAAACCGCGCTTGGTTCAGGTTGAGCCCGATACTTTGGAGTCGAAGTTGTTTCGTTATGCCTGCTTGCATTGGAGCATTCCAATCTCAGAAGGCTACGGCCGCCGACTGCGATTCCTGATTTTCGACGACAGCAACGGCAAGCTGATTGGCTTGTTTGGCCTTGGTGATCCCGTTTATGCAATCAAGGCCCGCGACGAGTGGATCGGCTGGGATTCGAAAGCAAAGGCCGCCCGCCTGTATCATGTGATGGACGCCTACGTCCTGGGAGCAGTGCCACCGTATTCGCGATTTTGTAGTCGGCTGCCTGATCGGCCAGCGCGCGGGTCACGGGGTGGAATTCAATCGGCAATCCGGTGAGGATGCGCGCCGACGCCTCCCAAGCCTCCGGACCGTCCTTGCGGATGAGGGTGTATTTGGCCTCGGCGTAGTTGACCTCGGTCATGTGTAGAGGACGTTCGCTGGCCGCCGCCTTGGCCAGCAGCGCCTCAACCTGCTCCGCACCGGCCTCATCGCGGAAGTAGGCCACCAAGGCGTGACTATCGAGAACCACCGGTGCGGCGGGCATATTGGGTCTCTTCCAGAGCGATTTCCTCGGCCTTGTATTCGGCCCACCATTGCGCAAACGGCTTTCATCCGGCTTGCGCTTCGCGATGTCGCGCCCCCGCCGGGTCAGGGCGGCGGTCACCGGCTTGAGGAGAATCCCCTCGGGGGTGGCTTCGACAATGGCCCTGGTGCCGTCCTCAATGTGAAATTGTTTCCGCAGCCACGCGGGGATGACAACCTAGCCCCTGGTCGAGAACCGGACAGAATCGGTTTTCGTTGTCGCGCTCGCGAGTCGAAGAATGAAGTGGCGTTGAAAGTCTGTCAACAAGTTCGTTGTAAGAATGTACCTGTAATGTCGGATTTTGCGCAAAGAGGCTGAATGGCTTTCCCCGCCATGGCGGGTGAACTGGTTTAAGTGCGGCCCCGATGGCGCCGCCCGGCCGCCCCAGCCGGGTCGGATGAGGTCGGCGCCGGCAGAGCGGGCGGTCCCCCGCCCGTTGTGGGATCTGAGTGGACTCGCATGAAGACGCCAAGGCGTTCTGCGCGGCCGTGGATGAAGTCGCGGGCTACTTCCGCCACTGGCAGGGCTGACCGACAATC
>FWWM01017676.1_pt1 | contig 10305 bp, 8 predicted proteins | sample 2228351 | NCBI WGS metagenome assembly FWWM01 (sample SAMEA103939774, study PRJEB20133) | metagenome
ACGATCTCGATGAGATACCATGTTCCCATCGGCGTGGCTAAAAGCGGCCATTGCTTCCCATGGATGAGGATCAGGATCTTCATGAAGAAATAGACGAACAAGGCCCCTGCACACCCCTTCCCTAACCCGATGAGAATATGGTCAAAGGAGGCATGATGCTCAGGGTCAATTTGGTGGCTAAATACTTTATGACTGATGGTCCCTTCGAATATCACCATTGAAAGTCCAGCAAAGATGCTCGAGACAAAGAAGAGGACCGGAATGAATTCGGTATACCAGAGAGGATGAATCTTATCTTTGGCCATCAAAAATAAGGCACCCAAGCCAGATTGATGGAGCGTGGAAAGGGCGATCCCGAAGATGACGGCTCCAAGGGTGAGAGAAGCCAAGATCTTCCTGACCCTTTTTAAGCCAAGCCATTCCGCAACGGTTGGAGAGAATTCGATAAACAGGGAAATCATGTAGAGCAAAAAGTGCCAGGAGACAAGGAAGAGCACGGAGTTGACTCCAAATTTATTCCCAAGGATAGGGTTAACAATATTCCACCATCGTCCAAGGTCAAGGAAGATGGCTCCTGCATAAAACACATAAGCCAGAAATCCATTGAGGACCGTCGCCCTCACGACCGGATGATATTTCTCAGAACGGAGGAGGTAAACGACAAAGGTGAGAATATAGGCCCTTCCTGCGAAGGCAACCCCGACCATCACATCAAACCCGATCCAAATCCCCCAAGGAAATTCTTGAGAAAGGTTGGTGACCGATCCCAGTCCTTTGAAGAAGGATCAGCAGAGCACCAAGGAGGATGATGGGAAAAGAAATGACATTAAAGGGCGTAAAAATCTTCCCTTTGGGTTTGAGTTCTTTCCGAATAAATAGAAAAAGATCTTTTAGCCTTTTTATTTCTTCATGGGATTTGGTTTCGTTCATCTTATTCTTCCTCCTTTTCTTTCTCTCTCAGGTTTGGTTAAGGCATTGACGCCAATCAGGAATGAAGGCCAGAGAAGCAGGACCAGAGGAACTGCATAGAGAAACCCTTTGGTATATTCAGGATAAGGAGTGGTTCCAAGGTCGGTTCTAAACCCGATTTGTTCAAAAGGAACCTTAGAAAGATAGAGGATCCCTGTTCCGCCGACTTCATGTTCCCCATAAATGTGCGGGATATAATTGCCTGGTTTTTGATAAATTCTTCGCCTTGCCTCCTCAAGGAGTTCCCTCCTTGGGCCAAAGAGAAGCGCCTCCTCTGGACAATTCTCAACGCAGGCTGGTTTCTCTCCTTTTTTTAGCCTTTCCCAGCACAGGTTACATTTTTGAATCTTAGGGTTGGCGCTATGAAATTCAAATTTTGGAATCTCAAAAGGACAGGAGGGCATGCAGTACCTACAACCCATGCAGTTCGTCTCCCAAGTGACAGGCCCTTCTTTTCTTTTTTCCATCGCCTTTACCAAACAGGCGGCTACGCACCCAGGTTGATTACAGTGCATGCACTGCCTCTTAACAAAGACCTCCCCTTTTTCTGTTTCGTACCGGTTGACCACCGTCCATTGGTCAACCGTAGTCCTACGCTCCTTTTCAAATATGGGCAAATCATCAATTCCCATTTTCCACTCCTCCTCTTCTTATTTCTCAATGGATAACACGTCGCTTTCTTTCTACCGCTTCTTTGATTTCGATTAACGCCACGACGGTCAGGAGCACTAAGATGGGTACCATAGATCTATCCTCCTTTCTCTCCTATTACTCTTCTGGAGATGAACGGAATAGTTGAGTAACTAAAATCCTCCACCACTTCTCATCTAACTTCTCAGCAGCGTAGGAGAGGATTTCCTCCCCATCGCCATAAACGGTTCCAAGGGCTTCATGATTAAAAGAAGATCTTAACTTGGCCTTCATTTGGTCAAAATGTATTTGTTATGCGACGTCTTAAAATTTCAATTGAGATTGCCACTAAGATCGTTAAGAGAACTAGGATGATAACCATTTTCATTACCTCCTTTTTTTGTTTTCACTTAACACTATCTTAATAATTGGGGCAAAATTTAATTTTTGAAATATAATTTTAAATTGAATAAAATCTCTAATAAATACAAATAATTATGAACATTGATGTTATTATAAAATTCCAAGATATCTTTTTGTGTGGAACCTAATAATGTTGAATTTTTTAACAACAACCTTATAATTTATTTAACTGCTTATAATTTAAACAAATTTTATTGTTGAAAAAATTAACACCCAAGTGTAAATTTTCTCAACAGTTTCCTCCAAATTAATCTTTGATTACTGGATTTGAATTAGGGAGTAATAAAATTTTTGGAGAGAAATAAGAGATTATTAAAGAAGGATTAGAGATTAGGTAGAGGATTAGGGCCGATTTCTTTTTATAATCTATCCTTAAAATCCTGATAGTTAAATTCTTTAATTAATCTAAATCCAGAACCATCATTCCATATTCCGATGGAAGGGTGATGGACGCCATTAAACATGGTTGTTTTAACAGTGGTATAATGAATCATATCCTCAAAGATGATTGGATCTCCTGGGCTTAATTCCTTATCGAATGACCACCATCCCATAAAATCTCCTGCCAGGCAACTCACTCCTCCCATTCTGTAGGTGGGTTTCCCTGGGATTTCATCCGTGGCTCCTAAGATAGCAGGTTTGTATGGCATCTCTAAACAGTCAGGCATATGGCAGGCAAATGAGACATCGAGAATAGCGGTTTTAATCCCATCATTTTCAACGATATCTAACACCTTAGAGACTAAATAACCCGTCTGGTAGGTAAAGGCACTGCCGGGTTCTAAAATAACCTCGACTTCGAACTTCTTTTTAAAATCCTTGAGGACTCTGATGAGATGGGACAGATCATACCCTTTTTTGGTTAGGAGGTGACCTCCCCCCATATTCACCCATTTTAGCCTGGGCAGAAACCTACCAAATTTTTCTGAAAAAACCTCCAATACCCTTTCTAAATCATAGGAGTCTGCCTCAAAGAGGGTATGGAAATGAAATCCCTCTACCTCCCGGGGAAGGGACTCCCCAAGTTGATCAGCAGTGAGGCCAAATCTTGAACCGGGCTTACAGGGGTTATAGAGGTCACAAGAAGAATTTGAATACTCAGGATTGACACGCAATCCAATCGAGACACCCATTGCCTGGGTCATCCCAATGAATCTCTGCAATTGAGTTAAGGAGTTGAAGGAGACATGACTGCTGTATGTTAAAATATCCTTAAGGGTCTTCTCCTCATAGGCAGGGGAATAGGTATAGGCCTTTACTCCAAGCTCCTCGAAGGCCAGCCGCGCTTCATTGGCTGAACTGGCCGAGGCGCCAAAACCATACTCCCTAAAGATGGGGAAAACCCCCCAATTCGAAAAGGCCTTAAGCGAGATGAGGATATGGACTTGAGCGGCCTCTTTTACCCCTCTTATCAGTTCGAGATTATTTCTCAAGAGTTGCTCATCGATCACATAACAGGGCGAGGGAATTTTATTGAAGTCGATGGCCATCGTTCTCGGGATAAATTGGATACCTTCTTCCTAAAAGAATGGAATATTCTATTCTTCCATTCTTCAAACCCTATAATTCCAGATCTATATCGTGTAATTCATGCCAGGGAAGCCCGTGAATGGGTAACTGTTCCATAAATGGGTCTGGATCAAACTGTTCAGTGTTAAATACCCCAGGTCCCTTCCATTTGCCCGTAAGGAACATCATCGCCCCAATCATTGCAGGAACCCCGGTGGTGTAACTGACTGCCTGGGTCCCGGTTTCTCTGTAGGCGTCCTGGTGATTACAGTTATTATAGATATAGTAGGTCTTCTCTCTCTGGTCCTTCACCCCCCTGATCCGGCAACCAATAGAAGTTTCTCCTTTATAATGTTCACCCAGGGAAGCGGGGTTGGGCAACACCGCTTTTAGGAATTGGAGGGGAACGATCTCTTTGCCCTCATAGAGAATGGGTTTAATACTGGCCATCCCAATATTTTGAATGACCCGCAAATGCGTCAAATATTCCTCCCCGAAAGTCATCCAGAATCGAGCCCTTTTTAGAGTAGGAAAATTCTTGACCAATGACTCTAACTCTTCATGATACATCAGATAGGATTCCCGGGGTCCAATGTTTGGATAGGTTAAGGGTCTGTGGACCTTCAGAGGTTCGGTTTCAATCCACCTTCCCTCCTCCCAATATTTCCCTTTCTGGGTCACCTCTCGAATATTGATTTCAGGATTGAAATTCGTAGCAAACGGCATCCCATGATCCCCTGCATTGCAGTCGACAATATCCAGATAATGAATCTCATCGAAGTGGTGTTTCGCCGCATAGGCAGTAAAAACTCCGGTGACTCCTGGATCAAACCCACAGCCCAGGATGGCCGTAAGACCTACTTTTTTAAATCTTTCATGATAGGCCCATTGCCACTTATATTCATATTTTGCGACCTCCGGTGGTTCATAACTTGCGGTATCCAAATAGTTAACCCCTGCCTCAAGGCATGCCTCCATGATGGTAAGGTCTTGATAAGGCAAGGCGACATGAATCACTATCTCCGGCTTAAAGGTTTTAAATAACTTAATCAGTTGGTTAACATCACTGGCGTCCACCTGAGCGGTCTGAATTCGATTTCTCCCGACGGCCTTTGCAATGGCCTCACCTTTTGAAAGGGTCCGGCTTGCCAGCAGAATGTCTGTAAATACTTCTGGTACGTTTGCCACTTTATGGGCAACGACGGTTCCCACCCCCCCTGCTCCGATAATCAATACCTTCCCCATTTCTGTCCACTCTGGAAGAATAGTTTAAGAAGAATTTTGTTTAATAAAATAAACTTAAAAAAAGTATAGCCTTCTTTTTGAAATTGTCAAGTATTTTTTTGAGAGTTCTGAAAAAAATTAAAGAGCCCAATAAGACTGGGGGCCAGCCTCAGGGGTCGGGGATGAGGTTCAACACAATCACCCTACTTCTAAACGGGAACGCCTGATATCTGGGGGTTTACACCTTTTTGATTTTCTGTTATTTTTTGATTAAAGATGGAAAAGATTATCATCCGAGGGGCGAGGGTCCATAACCTAAAAAATATTGATGTGGAAATCCCCAGAAACCGCCTGATCGTGATTACAGGACTAAGCGGTTCAGGGAAGTCCACCCTTGCCTTCGATACCCTCTATGCAGAGGGTCAGAGAAGGTATGTCGAATCCCTTTCTGCTTATGCACGCCAATTTTTGGAACAGATGGAGAGGGCTGATGTGGAATCCATCGAAGGGCTTTCCCCGGCCATTGCGATCGATCAACGGAGTATCTCGAGAAGTCCCCGCTCAACGGTAGGAACCGTGACCGAGATTTACGATTACCTCCGCCTCCTCTATGCAAGAATTGGAGAACCTTTCTGTCCCTATTGTAATCAACCGATTTCCTCCCAGACCCTTCAGCAAATTGCAGGAACTCTCCTTCGGTTTCCTCGAGGAACCCTCCTCACCCTATTCTCTCCCATAGTGAGGGGGAGAAAAGGCGAACACCGCAAGGAGTTAGAAGAACTTCGGAAGAATGGATTTATAAGGGTGAGAATTGATGGGAAACTTATGGATCTCAGTGAGGAGATCCACCTGGATAAGAACCGACGGCATGAGATTGAGGTCCTGGTCGATCGCTTCATAATCAAAGAGGGAGGAGAAAAGAGAATTCTCGATTCCTTGGAAATCTCCTCGAAACTCTCTCAAGGAATGATCAAGGTGGAACGGGAGGGATCCCCTCCCATGATTTTCAGTCAGAGGTTCTCCTGTATCGATTGCGGATTCAGTTTTCCCGAGATCACCCCGCGGATGTTCTCTTTCAATAGTCCTCAGGGCGCCTGCCCTGCGTGTAATGGATTAGGAGAGAAACAATTTTTCGATCCCGAATTGATTGTTCCTGATCCTTCCTTGTCTTTAAAAGAAGGGGCCATCCTCTCTTGGAAGAAAAAGGGGGATTCCTTTTTAAGACCCTTGCTGGAGGGATTGTCAAATCACTACCATTTCAATATCAACACCCCTTTTTCAAAATTACCAAAACCGATTCAACATATATTGCTCTATGGATCAAAGGGAGAAAGGGTCTCTTTCAGAGTTAAAGGAAAGGGGGGGACTCATCTTTTTTATCAGGAATTTGAAGGGGTGATTCCGGAAATGGAGCGAAAGTGGCAGGAGGGAGGAAATGGCGTAGAAGAATTAGAAGAATTTATGAATGTTTCTCCATGCCCCGAATGTAATGGAACCCGCTTAAAAAAAGAGGTCCTCTCTATCAAGGTGGGTGGAAAATCCATTGCCGAGGTGACCCAGCTCTATGTGAGGGAGGCATTAGAATTTCTGACCCATCTGGAGTTGACCTCAAGATCTAAAAAAATTGCTCAAAATATTTTGAAGGAGATCGAGGAACGTTTAAGGTTCATGATTGAGGTGGGGCTGGATTACCTCACCTTAGACCGGCCAGCCTCTACCCTTTCAGGAGGAGAATCTCAACGTGTCCGGCTGGCGACACAAATTGGAACGAGCCTGGTAGGGGTCCTCTATATTCTGGATGAACCCAGCATCGGACTTCATCAAAGGGACCATCTTCGCCTCTTGAAAATGCTGAAGCGGTTGCGAGATCTTGGAAATACGGTGGTCGTGGTAGAGCATGATGAGGAGACTATCCGGTCCGCAGACTATATTATCGATATGGGTCCTGGACCAGGAGAGAAAGGCGGAGAGGTTGTCTTTACAGGTCCTCCTGAGGAACTGGTCAAGGCAGAATATTCTCTCACTGGACAGTATCTATCGGGGAGGCGTTTCATCCCCCTTCCTCAGAGAAGGAGAAGAATTGGAGATAGGTTTCTTATCCTCCGTGGAGCTACCGCCAACAATTTAAAAAACATCGATGTGAAGATTCCCCTTGGGGTCTTCAACTGTATTACCGGGGTCTCGGGTTCTGGAAAATCAACTTTGATCATAGACACTCTCTATCCAATATTGGCTCAACAACTCTATTGTTCCCCTAAACGTCTGATTTCTCTTAAGGGGGTAGAAGGGGTGGAACATATCGACAAGGTAATTCATGTTGATCAGATGCCCATTGGCCGGACACCCCGTTCCAACCCGGCCACCTATACTGGCCTTTTCCAGCCCATTCGAACACTGTTTGCTCAAATCCCTGAATCAAGGATGAGAGGATTTACTCCCGGTCGCTTTAGTTTTAATGTTTCTGGGGGGCGATGCGAATCATGCCATGGAGATGGGGTCTTGAAGGTGGAAATGCATTTTCTTCCCGATGTATATGTGACTTGTGAAGAATGCCATGGGAAACGCTATAATCGTGAAACCCTTGATATTCGATACAAGGGAAAGACTATTTCTGACGTATTGGAAATGACCGCAGAGGAAGCCTATGAGTTTTTTTCTTCTATCCCAATCATCCGGCATAAACTCCAGACCCTTGTTGATGTCGGCCTGGGATACCTTCGGCTGGGTCAACCCGCCACAACCCTTTCAGGGGGGGAAGCACAGAGGATCAAATTGGCGAGGGAATTAAGCAAACGTGAGACAGGAAGAACAGTATATATCTTAGATGAACCTACCACAGGTCTCCATTTTGCGGATATCCATAGACTTCTCGATGTCCTCAACCGCCTCACCGACAGGGGGAACACCATCATTGTGATTGAACACAATATGGAGGTGATCAAATCAGCCGATTATATTATTGATTTAGGACCAGAAGGGGGCGAAAAGGGAGGAGAAGTCATCGCAGAAGGCACTCCCGAAGAGTTGATCAAAAATCCAGCTTCCTATACTGGTCAATATCTTAAAAAAGTGTTAGAAAGAACAGTCCGCCCCTCTTGGTTATCTTGGCAGGAGAATCAGAGTTTACGAGGGGTTTTGGAACCTTTTCAATGAAAAAGAAAAGAAGAAAGAAAAATCATCTTGGAAGAATCCTCTTCTTATTCCTTCTCATCGGAATCGTCTCAATCTTATTCTATCTCTTCCACGAAAAGATCGTCCATTTTCTAAAACCCTGGTTGGTGAAATGGGAGGTCTTGGAAGAGAAGAAGGAGGTGGTGCTCTTTTTCTCGGATTCCGAAAGTCAGTACCTGATGGGTGAAAAAAGGAAGATCTCGAAAAAGAATGACCTAAGAGAAGAAGGGAGAGAAACGATCCAAGAGTTGATAAATGGCCCAAGGGGGAAACTCATTCCTACTCTTCCCTCTCGAACAAAATTATTAAATCTACAGGTCCATGGGGAAAGGGCAAGGGTGAACTTTAATTCAGCCCTTACAACAGATCACCCGGGAGGGAGTTCAGCCGAACTGATGACCGTCTATTCTATCGTCAATACCCTTACGTTTAATTTCCCCCAGATCAAACGGGTTCAAATCCTGGTCAATGGAAAATCCATCGAAACCATTGCTGGACACCTCTCTCTCAAAGAACCCATCCTGCCAAAACCTGATCTGATAAAAAAACAGTAATTGATTTCGAATGAAATTGGTGATAAGATTAGTTAAATTTTAGTTATTGGGAATGACCCAATAATTAAGATATTTTTTTATGCTTGAAGCCAAATATATCCGAGAGCATTTCGAAGAAGTCCGTGAAAGATTGGCCCGGAGGGGTCAAACGATCAACCTGGACGAATTTGTTCTAATCGATGGCGAACGAAGAAAAGTGATCCAGGAATGGGAGAGATTGAGGGCACTCCAGAAGAGGGTTTCTGATGAAGTGAGCCAGAAGAAAAAAAGGGGAGAAGAGATCTCGGATTTAATTGCTCAAATGAAAAAAGTTTCTCAGGAACTAAAAGATCTGGATGAAGTGATTCAGGAGAAGGAAAAGAGACTCCAGGATATCCTTTTAATGATCCCAAATCTTCCTCATCCCTCGGTGCCCGTGGGAAAGGATTCTGAAGAGAATGTGGAGGTGAGAAGGTGGGGTGAAATACCCAAATTCCCCTTTGAACCCAAACCCCATTGGGATATTGGGGAGGAGTTGGGAATTCTTGACTTTAAAACAGGGGCCAAGATAGCAGGAGCCCGGTTCACCCTTTACTGGGATCTTGGGGCAAAGTTAGAAAGGGCCCTGATCAATTTTATGCTGGATCTCCATACACGTGAACATGGATATCGAGAAGTCCTCCCCCCTTTCATGGTGAATCGAACCACCATGACCGGAACAGGACAGCTCCCAAAATTTGAAGAAGAACTCTTTAAGATCGATGGGTTAGATTACTTCCTTATTCCGACAGCAGAAGTCCCTGTAACCAATATTCACCAAGATGAGGTTCTGGAAGAAAAGTCTCTTCCTCTCTACTATACGGCTTATACCCCATGTTTTAGGAAAGAGGCAGGATCCTATGGAAAGGATACCCGGGGGTTGATTCGACAACATCAATTTAATAAGGTGGAATTGGTAAAATTTACAAAACCTCAAGACTCCTATGATGAACTCGAAAAACTCCTAAACGATGCGGAGGAGGTGCTAAGAAGGCTAAACCTTCCTTACAGGGTGGTCAATCTCTGTACAGGAGATTTAGGATTTTCTGCATCAAAAACCTATGATATTGAAGTTTGGCTTCCGGGTCAAAACACGTTTAAAGAAATCTCTTCTTGCAGTAATTTCGAAGATTTTCAGGCAAGAAGGGCAAAGATTCGATATCGGATTGCCGGAAAGTCTAAGACCGAATATGTCCACACCCTCAATGGTTCTGGGTTGGCCGTGGGCAGGACCTTGGTAGCAATCCTTGAGAATTACCAACAAGCCGATGGGAGCGTGATTATCCCAGAGGTCTTAAGACCCTATTTGGATGGATTGGAAAGGATCAAAAAGCAAAAGTAAAAATTGGGGATTGAGTATAGGGGATATAAAGTTCAAGGTATATTGTATTTCGATTTAGCAAAATCAAGGAGGGATGGCCGAGTGGTTTAAGGCGGCGGTCTTGCCCGCCTGAGGCGGGTCCGCCTCCGGCGGAAAAACCGCTTAGAGCAAGGTTGATTTAGGTGGCCTGTATTTATATTCTGTATAGCGAAGGGACGGATAAGTTTTATGTTGGTTCGAGTAGGGAAAACAGTGCTGAGAATCGTTTAAAATCACATAATTTAGGAAGAAGCAGGTCAACCAAGGGAGGGCGTCCCTGGAGACTTATCTATGAAGAGCAAACCTCAGATTATACTGAAGCACGGAGGAGAGAGATTTTTTTGAAGTCTGGTGTGGGTCGAAGATGGATTAGGGAAAGTTTTAAATCAAGGAGGGATGGCCGAGTGGTTTAAGGCGGCGGTCTTGAAAACCGCTTCTCCGAAAGGA
>FWWM01010685.1_pt1 | contig 10301 bp, 12 predicted proteins | sample 2228351 | NCBI WGS metagenome assembly FWWM01 (sample SAMEA103939774, study PRJEB20133) | metagenome
CGTAGCCGTGGTGAATCCCGGCTGCATGGCCTTCTCCTTGTCCCGGATCCCCGGCCCCTGGTCCGAGATGCGGATGGTGTTCCCGTCCTCGCTGATGGTGATCACCGCGTTCTTGAAGTGGGCGTGGATGAGGTTCTCCACGATCTCCCGGATCACCACGTAGGGGATGCGGCTCCCCCGGCGCTGGGCGTGCTCGTAGGTGGCGGCCGCCAACTTCCCCACGAGCTCGTGGAAGTCGTCGCTCGAGAGGGAGATGACCCGGGGCTCCACGAGGGGCGAGTCGTAGATGGCGAGCCGGACCTCCGGAGGTCCCTCCGGCTCCGCTCTCCCCTCCTGCTCCCGGATGATCTGGGCCAGAAGCTCCCGTAGCGTCATACGAGATCCCGCCCGGCTTGAGGTGAATTGCACGCGCCGGCCCGGTTTCCTTCCCGCGGCAGGACTGCGCGGGCCCTTTCGGCCCTTTCCAGAGGGATTCTTCCCGTGTTGGAGAACCCGGTCAAGGAGGCCCGAAAATCCTCTCAGGCAGGCCGGCGAGGGCTGGAAACCCCAATCCCCTCCTCTCGCCCGATCCCGGATGGTACCGGGACGGGAGCAGTTATCCACAGCCGGTGAAAAACCTGTGGACGGTCCGGGAGCACACCCCTTGTGGGGACGGACCCATCCGGTTCGTCGGCCGCGATGGGTCGAGGGCCCGCGTACGGGGCCGGAAAAACTTGTGGAAAACTCGGGAGTTATGCACAGCCTGTCCACACCCCGCTCCGTTGAGGAGAGTGCTATACTATGCCCGGCTCACGCGCCCCAGGCCATGAGTCCGGAGGGGATCGTTGAAGCGGACCTACCAGCCCAAGCGCCGGAAGCGCAAGCGGACCCACGGGTTTTTGGCGCGGATGCGCACGCCCGGGGGTCGGAACGTGCTCAAGCGGAGGCGGCAGAAAGGCCGCAAGCGGCTCACGGTGTAGGAGGCCGGATCCGGCGAAAGCTGAGCCCGTGGCCCACCCTCCGGAAGAGGCGGGAGTTTTCCGCGGTGTACGCGGAGGGGAAGCGGGTCAGCGGGAACCTGGTGGTGGTGTACCGGAGGGCGAGGCCCGGCCCCACGCGGGTGGGGATCTCGGTGGGTCGGAAGCTCGGGAAGGCGGTGGCACGGAACCGGTTGCGCCGCAGGATCCGGGAGATCCTGAGGTTAGCGCCCCTGGGCCCGGACCAGGAGGTGGTCGTGGTGGCCCGCGGTCAGGCGGTCTCAGCCTCCTGGGAGGCCCTGCGGTCGGAGCTGGCCGGGCTCCTGCGGGCGCTGGGTGCTCTGGAGGGGGATTCGGAGGCGGGATGCGGGTAGTCGGGATGGTGCTCCTCCTGGGGATCCGGGCCTACCAGCGCCTCATCTCCCCCCTCCTTCCCCGTGTCTGCCGGTTCGTGCCCTCCTGTTCGGAGTACGCGGCCCAGGCCATCCAGGCCCACGGCCCCATCAGGGGCACCTGGCTGGCCCTCCGCCGGCTCAGCCGGTGCCACCCCTTCCACCCCGGGGGATACGACCCGGTGCCTTAACACCGGGCAGGAGGAGAACGTGTTCGGATGGCTCGTGGCACAGCTCAACCACGCCCTGCAGTTCTTCTACGGGCTGACGGGCTCCTACGGGTGGGCCATTATCCTCCTCACCCTCGCCATCAAGCTCCTGCTCCACCCCCTCACCCGGAAGCAGCTCCGGTCCATGAAGGAGATGCAGAAACTCCAGCCCCACGTGCAGGCCCTCCAGCGGAAGTTCCGGGACGACCCCGAACGCCTCAACCGGGAGCTCATGGACCTCTACCGGGCCCATGGGGTGAACCCCTTCGGAGGGTGCCTCCCCATGCTCCTGCAGATGCCCGTGCTGTTCGCCCTCTACCGGGTCCTCAGCGACCCGGCCCACTTCGTCTCCCGGACCGGGGAGGCCCTCAAAACGGTGCCCTTCGGGCCCTGGGACCTCCTGGTCCACCCGATCACGGTCCTCGCGGACCCAGCCCGGTACGGGATCGGCGTGGCCGTAGCCTACGCGCTGGTCCCCGTCCTCATCGGGGCCAGCACCTATCTCCAGCAGCGGGTCTCCATGACAGACCCCCAGCAGTCGCGGCTGTTTTTGTTCATGCCGTTCCTGGTGGGATACTTCAGCCTGAACTTTCCCGTGGGCCTTTCCCTGTACTGGTTCGTCTCCACGGTGGCCTACGTGGCGGAGTACGTGCTGGTGGTGGGTCTTCCCAGACCTCCCCGCCGGGCGCCACAGCCCGCCCCAGCAGGCCGCCGAAGGAGGAAGTCCGCCCAGCCGGAGGTCGAGGAGGCGTGATGGAGTTCATCGGGTCGGGTCGGACGGTGGAGGAGGCCATCGAGGCCGCGCTCCGGGCGAGCGGGCTATCGCGGGAGGAGGTGGAGATCGAGGTCCTGGACGAAGGGGCCCGGGGGTTCCTGGGCCTCGGCGGACGTGAGGCCCGGGTGCGGGTGGTGCCGAGGCCCAAGGGCGCCACGGAGGCGGACCGGGCAAGGGAGATCGCCTCGACCCTCCTTCGGTACCTGGGCCTTGAGGCCACGGTGAGCGCCCGGATGGGGGGAGATGGGGTGGCCGTGGAGGTGGAAGGGGAGGAGTTGTCCGCCCTCATCGGCCGGCACGGCCGGGGGCTACAAGCCTTCGAGACGATCCTCGGCCTGCTCCTGAGCCGGGACCTCGGCCGGGCCGTGCCCGTGGCGGTCGATGCCGCGGGCTACCGGGAGCGCCGCCGATCGGCCCTCGTGGCCATGGCGCAGCGGGCTGCGCAGAGGGCCCTTCGGGAGGGCCGGGCCGTCCACCTCCCGCCCATGGAGGCCAAGGAGCGCAGGATCGTCCACACGGCCCTCGCCTCCCACCCGGAGGTGACCACCCACAGCGAGGGGGAAGGCAAGGACCGCCACGTGGTCGTCGAGCCGAAGAGAAAGGCACGCCCCCGGAGGAGGTGGACCCATCGGAAGCCGCCCGGCCCCCGGGATTCGGGTTAAAGACGGGGCCTTTGCCCTGGGCCTGAATCTGAACCCGGACCAGGTGAGGAGGCTTGGGCGACACCTCGACCTCGTGGTCGCGTGGAACGCGCGCATCGACCTCGTCTCCCCGGCACCACGGGAGGAACTGGTCAAGCGGCACCTGCTGGATAGCCTCCTCCTGCTGGCCATGGCAGACCCTCCGGAGGGGGCCAGGGTCGCGGACGTCGGGAGCGGCGCGGGGTTTCCGGGAGTGGTCTGGGCCGTCGCGCGGCCCGACCTGAGGGTCACCCTGATCGAGCCGAGACACAAACGGGCCGCCTTCCTCGAGCGGGCGATCCTGGAGCTCTCCCTGCTCAACGCGGAGGTGGTGGCGAGGACCGCCCAGGAGGTGGCCCGGATGCCCGGGCACCACAAGGCCTACCCGCTCGTAGTGGCCCGAGCCGTAGCCCCCCCTTTGGAGGTCCGGAAGATCGCCCGGGATCTCGTTCAGCCGGGTGGCCGGATCCTCGTCCCGATCGGGCCCAGCTCCGAGGTCCCGGAAGGGGCCACCGTGGTGGAGCGGCCTCTGCCCTGGGAACCGGGAAGGGTCCGAAGGGCCGTGGTATTTCTCGAGAAATAACACCATGGCGATCGTGCTCGCGGTGGTGAACCAGAAAGGCGGGGTAGGGAAATCCACCACCGCCCTCAACCTCTCCGCGGCCCTCGCCCGCAAGGGCCGGCGGGTGCTGCTCGTGGACCTGGACCCCCAGGGAAACGCCACGAGCGGACTCGGGATCCCCAAGGACAGGCTCCGGGCCTCGGTCTACGAGGTCCTCCTCCGCCACCTCCCCCTGCGGGCCGTGGTGCTCCCCACCGCGGTGGAGGGGTTGGAGGTGGCGCCCAGCACCGTGGAGCTCGCGGGCGCGGAGGTGGAGCTCGCGGGCGCGGAGGACCGGGAGACGAGGCTGCGGGAGGCGCTCGAGGAGGTCCAGGAACGGTATGATCTCATCGTGGTGGACTGCCCTCCGTCCCTCGGACTCCTGACCGTGAACGCCCTCGCGGCCGCGGACCGGGCGTTGCTCCCCATCCAGTGCGAGTACTACGCCCTGGAGGGGCTTTCGCTCCTGCTGCGGACCCTGGACCTCGTCCGGAACGCCCTAAATCCCGGCCTCCGCATCGGAGGGGTGGTGCTCACCATGTACGACTCTCGGACGAACCTCAGCGAGCAGGTGGCCCGGGAAGTACGGGCCTTCTTCGGTCAGGAGGTCTTCCGGACCGTGATCCCCCGGACCGTGCGGCTCGCGGAAGCGCCAAGCCACGGGCAGCCCATCTTCCTGTACGACCCCCAGTCCCGGGGTGCCCTGGCCTACGAGGCCCTGGCCGAGGAGGTCGCGGGGCGGCTTTGGGGGGAGGGAGGACGTGGCTAGCGGGCGGAAGCGGGGACTTGGCCGGGGCCTTGGGGCCCTGATTCCCGGAGCCGCGCAGAGCCCCACGCCGGAGCCCGTGGAGCTCCTGCCCCTAGACCGCATCCGGCCAAGCCCGGTGCAGCCCCGGCAGGAGATCTCCCCCGAGTCCCTGGAGGAGCTCGTGGCCTCCATCCGGGCCCACGGGATCCTCCAGCCGGTCGTGGTCCGGCCGGTGGGAGACGAGTACGAACTGGTGGCTGGGGAGCGGCGGTGGCGGGCCGCCCGGAGCGCGGGCCTCGACCGGATTCCCGCGATCGTCCGCCCCCTCTCCGACGCCCAGGCCCTCCAGGTGGCGCTCGTGGAGAACCTCCAGCGGGAGGACCTCAACCCCGTGGAGCGGGCACGGGCCTTCCGGCGCCTGGTGACGGAGTTCGGGCTTACCCAGCGGCAGGTGGCGGAGGCGGTGGGGATGAGCCAGCCCGCGGTGGCCAACGCCCTCCGGCTGCTGAGCCTTCCGGACCCCATCCTCCGCAGCATCGAGGAGGGGAGGCTGTCGGAGGCCCACGGCCGGCTCCTCCTGAGCGTGGAGGACCCGGCCGTTCGGGAGCAGCTGTGGCGGGCCGCGGTGGACCGGGGCCTCTCGGTGCGGGCCCTCGCGGACCTCATCGCCCGCCGGGGCCGCAAGCCCCACGTCAAGAGGGATGTGGACCCGGACGAGGAGGCGGTGGTGGAGGCGCTGCGGGCGAGGCTTGGGACCCAGGTGCGGATCCGCCGGGGCCGCCGCAAGGGGGTCCTGGAGATCGAGTTCTACTCCCGGGAGGACCTGGAGCGGCTCTGCGACCTTCTCCTGGCCAGCCCAGGCTAAGGGATTTCCCGAGAAATCTTCCGGAGGCGGCATGCGGTCGGACCTCGAGCGGCTGATGACCGAACGCGGTTACGATGCCCTCGTGGGCATGGGCGGGAGCGAAGACCCGAACCTGTTCTACGTGATGCGGGGCGCTCCCATCCACGCGGGAGCCATCTACATCCACCGCCGGGGACACCCCCCGGTCCTCTGCCACGGCCCCATGGAGCGGGGCGAGGCCCAGAAGACGGGGCTTCGGACCCGCAACCTGGGCCTCTACAACTTCAAGCAGATGGTCGAGGAGGCGGGCGGGGACCTCCTGCGGGCCCAGGTCGCCCTGCTCCGCCGGGTGTTCGAGGAGGAAGGCGTATCCGGCCGGGTGCTCTTCTTCGGGCAGATGGACCGGGGGGCCGCGTACGTGCTCTTGCGGGCCATCACGGAGGGGATCCCGGGCATCGAGGTAGTGGGGGAGTACGACCGGCCGCTGTTGAGCGTGGCCCGCATGACCAAAGAGCCTGAGGAGCTGGAAGCTATCCGCCGGACCGGAGAGGCCACCCAACGGGTGGTCCGGAAGGTGGAGGAGTTCCTGCGCACCCTCCGGCCCAAGGGAGGTCTTTTGGCTCATGAGAACGGGGAGCCGGTGACCATCGGCGAAGTGAGGCGGAGGATCCGGGTGTGGCTCGCGGAGGAGGGGCTGGTGGACACCGGGACCATCTTCAGCCAGGGAAGGGACGCAGCGCTCCCCCACTCGCGGGGAGAGGACGACCAACCCCTCCGGCCCGGGGAGCCCATCGTGTTTGACATCTTCCCCAGGCCCGCAGCCGGCGGGTACTGCTTCGACATGACCCGGACCTGGGTGGTGGGAAGGCCCTCGGAGCGGCTGACGCAGGTGTACCGGGACGTGCTGGAGTGCTACCGGATGGTCTCGGAGGCCCTCCGGCCCGGGGTTTCCTGCAGGGAGCTGCAGCAGAAGGCGTGCGCCTTCTTCGAGCAGAGGGGTCACCCCACCATCGGCAGAGACCCCACGACCCAGGTGGGCTACGTCCACTCCCTGGGCCATGGGGTGGGGCTTGAAGTGCACGAGCTCCCCCGGCTCGCGGACTTCGCGGGCAACCCGGACGTGCTGGAGCCCGGGATGGTGTTCACCCTGGAGCCCGGGCTGTACTACCCCGAGGAGGGGATCGGCGTCCGGCTGGAGGACACGTGGGCCTTGGACACCCAGGGGAATCCCATCAACCTCGGCGGGTATCCCATGGACCTCGTGATCGCGGAGGAGGACCGATGAACCGGCAGGAGGCTTGGGAGCTGGTGTGCGAGTGGGTGCAAAGCCCCAACCTCCGCAAGCACCTGCTGGCCGTGGAGGCCGCGATGCGGGCGTACGCGCGGAGGTTCGGGGAGGACGAGGAAGCGTGGGGGATCGTAGGGTTGCTGCACGACCTGGACTACGAGCGGCACCCCTCCCTCGAGGAGCACCCCTTCGTGGCCGCGGAGGAGCTGCGGCGGCGTGGGGTTCCGGAGGCCTGGGTTCGGGCCGTCCTGTCCCACGGGGACCACACGGGGGTGAGGCGCGAGACCCCTATGGAGCGGGCCCTGTTCGCCTGCGACGAGATGGTGGGGTTCGTGATCGCCGTGGCCCTCGTCAAGGGGAGGTCGCTCGCAAACGTGGATCCCGATTCCGTGATCCGGAAGATGAAGGACAAGGCGTTCGCACGGGGAGTCCGGCGGGAGGACCTGGTGCGGGGCGCGGAGGAGCTCGGCCTCTCCCTGGAGGAGCACATCGCCACGGTGGTGGAGGCCCTGCGGCCCATCGCGCCCGAGCTCGGCCTCGTGGGTTAGCGGGGGGAGGCCAAGCCCACGGGGTCTCCCGCGCCCCGGGCGTGGTACAGGGCCGCGTCCGCGGCCGCGATGAGGGAGTCGACGTCCCGGGCGTGCTCGGGAAAGCCGGCCACGCCGATGGTGACGTCCAGGGTGGGGTCCTGGGACCGGATCCGGTCGTAAAGGGCCCGGGCCAAAGCGTAGGCTCCCCGGGGATCCGTGTTGGGGAGGAGGACCGTGAACTCGTCTCCTCCGATCCGGAAGGCGAGGTCGCTGGTGCGAAGGCGGCTGCGGAGGGCGTCGGCGACCGCGCACAACGCCGCATCCCCGGCAGGATGCCCTCGGGTGTCGTTGATGCGCTTGAGGTTGCGGAGGTCCAGGAGCAGCAGGGAGAGGGGCTGGCCGTAACGGGTGTGACGGCTGAACTCCCGGTGGATGAGGTCCATGAACTGGCGGCGGTTGTACAGGCCCGTGAGGGGATCGGTGCTGGAGAGCTGTTGGAGCTCCGCGAGGGCCCGCTGCAGCCGCACGTTGGCCCGGTGGAGCTCCAGGAATCCCTTGAGGGCCATGGCCACGAGCGCCCAGATGGACACCACGAGCACCTCGGGGGCGGGACCGGCTTGGGCGGCGAGGACGAGGAGGTACGAAGGTGGCCCTGCGACGAGGAAGAGCAGACCAACGGTCCTCGCCGCCCTGCTGGCCCGGAGGTGGGCGGGGTCGCCCGTCGCGAGGAACCGGTGGAGGGCCACCATGAGGGCGTTTCCCGCCGCGAAGGCCGCGCAGGAGCAGGAGGCCGCCAGGAGGTCCTGCCACGCGACGCCGGGAGGCGAGCTCGGCCGGAGGCTCCAGAAGAGGAGGCCGGCCGCGGCGCTCCACACGGCCCCGTTGCCGAAGGAGAGGAGGGCGTCCCACCCGGTGCCCCGGCGGAAAAGGAGGAAGAGGGGGAGGGAGAGAAGGAAGAGGGGAGGTCCGGCCTGCCAGCCGTAGGCCCACACCGGGGCCAAGCCGAGCTGGAGGGTGAGGAGGCCGGAGGGCAGGCGAACGGCGACGAAGTGGCCCGCGAGCCCGAGCGCGAGGAACAGGAGGGAGCTGGACGGAAGGGCGGGCCACGCGGGCGCGGCGGCTGCACACGCGAGGACTCCGACGGCTCCCCACCCGGCGGCGAGGATCCGGTGGGCGCGCGGGGCCCGCAGCCCCGGCGTTTTCGCAGGCGGGCGGGCAAAGGACAGGATCACGGCGGATTCTTCCCGACGTCCGGACGACTACGGGAGGGCTGCAGATGGGCGAGATTCGGTCGCAGGGAGCGCTCTTCCTCCACGGGCTCAGCCAGCTCGGTTCGTGGATCGCGGACTACCTGGACCACAGCGAACGGTACCCGGTTCTCGCCCGGGTGCGGCCCGGTGAAATCCGGCGTCACCTCCCCCCTTCCCCTCCCGAGCACCCGGAACCCTTTGAGCGGATTTTTTCGGACTTCCAGGAGATCCTCCTGCCCGGGGTCACCCACTGGAACCACCCCGGCTTTTTCGCGTACTTCGCCATCACGGGGTCCGCGCCCGGGGTCCTGGGGGAGCTCCTGTGTGCGGCCCTGAACGTGAACGGGATGCTGTGGCGCACGTGCCCCGCGGCCACGGAGCTGGAGGAGGTGACCTTGGACTGGCTGCGCCAGCTCCTGGGCCTTCCGAGCCGCTTCGGCGTGATCATGGACACCGCCTCCGTGGCGTCCCTGTGCGCCCTGGCCGCGGCCCGGGAGTCCCTGGGCCTGGGGATCCGGGAGCGGGGAATGGCCGGAAGGCCTGACCTCCCGCGCCTGCGCGTCTACACCTCCGAGCAGGCCCACTCCTCCATCGAGAAGGGCGCCATCGTGCTGGGGTTCGGGCAGGAAGGAGTCCGGAAGATCCCCGTGGACGAGGAGTTCCGCATGCGGCCCGACGCCCTGGCGGAGGCCATCGAGGAAGACCTCCGGGCAGGCTGGCGTCCCGCGTGCGTGGTGGCCACCGTGGGCACCACCTCCACCACCAGCGTGGACCCCGTGCCGGAGATCGCGGAGATCTGCGAGCGGTACGGGATCTGGCTGCACGTGGACGCGGCGTACGCGGGGGCGGCGGCGATCCTCCCGGAAAAGCGGCACGTGCTGGCGGGGTGCGAGCAGGCGGACTCCTTCGTGGTGAACCCCCACAAGTGGCTCGCGGTCCCCATCGACTGCTCCGCCTTCTACACCCGCCGGCCTGAGGTCCTGCGCCAGGCCTTCAGCCTCGTCCCCGAGTACCTCCAGACCTCGGAGGCGGAGGCGGTGAACTTCATGGACTACGGGATCCAGCTCGGCCGGCGGTTCCGGGCCCTCAAGCTCTGGATGGTGCTGCGGATGTTCGGGGCCTCAGGGCTTCGGGAGATGATCCGCCGCCACATCGCCCTCGCCCAGGAGTTCGCGGGGTGGGTGGATGAGGACCCGGACTTCGAGCGGGTGGCTCCCGTGCCCTTCAGCACCGTGTGCTTCCGGGCCCGGCCACGGGGTGTTCCCGAGGACGCCCTGGATTCCCTCAACGAGCGCCTTCTGGAAGCCGTGAACGCCACCGGCGAGGTCTTCCTCTCGCACACCCGGCTCAAGGGGCACCTGGTGCTCCGGCTGGCCGTGGGACACCTGCGCACGGAGCGGGCCCACGTCCGCCGGTGCTGGGAGCTCCTCCGGGAGCACCTCGACCGCCTGATCCAGGAGGCGGGTGGGACCCGGTAGGACGCCTCGATCAAAGGGCGAACTCTAGTAGGGAACGCCATGCGGGAGCCTGTGCTGGTGTGGGCATTAGGAGCTGCGGTCGGGGTCCTCGTCATCCTGGTGGGGATCCTGACCAGTTGGGTGCGGCGGCTCAGCCGGTTGGTGCGAAGGAGCACAGAGGGTTCAGTGGCCCACCAGCTCGAGGAGCTCGAGCGGGCCTTCGGGGCGCTCCGTTCGGACCTGGAGGAGGTGCGCACCACCTTGGCGGAGCTGGAGGAGCGGCTTGCGGGGTGCGTCCAGCGGGTGGGGCTCGTGCGGTTCGACGCCTTCGAGGACGTGGGCGGCCGTGTCTCCTTCTCCTTGGCGCTGCTCGACGGCCGGGGCGATGGCGTGGTGCTGAGCGTGCTCAACGGCCGGGAGGCGGTGCGGGCGTACGCGAAGGCCCTCGTGGGCGGAAAACCTTCTCACCCCCTCTCGGAGGAGGAGCGGGAGGCCATCGCGCAGGCCCGGGATGCCCGGTACCTCGACGCCCTCCGGTAGGAGGAGGCCGTGGTGTTCCGGGATCGCCACC
>FWWM01017686.1_pt1 | contig 10301 bp, 4 predicted proteins | sample 2228351 | NCBI WGS metagenome assembly FWWM01 (sample SAMEA103939774, study PRJEB20133) | metagenome
AAAGAAAATCTTTATTTTGTCTTTCTTAATTTTCTGGGGCTGTGCAGCCATAAGCGTCCATTTTGAGAATGGAGAGAGGGAGCTCTTAAACCGAAATTATGAAAAAGCAGTTTTTTATTTTGAAAAAGCTGTGAAGGAAAATCCTAAGAATCCTCTTTATAGGGTCGCTCTTATGAGAGCTAAGTATGAAGGCTCGCTTTTTCACCTTGAGAAAGCAAGGATTTTGAGAAAGGAAGGGAAAAGGGAGGAAGCAATAGAAGAATATAAAAAAGCTCTAAATTTTGATCCATCCAATACAAGTTTGATGAGAGAGATGGAATCCTACCAAAAGGGCGAGCCAGAAAAAGAGACCCCACCTCAAAAGATTGAGTTTCCTGTTAAACTTTCAGTTAAAGAAGAAAAAATAAAGCTGAAATTTCAAAATGTCTCTTTAAGATCCATTTTTCAGAGTGTAGGAAGATTTTATGGAGTTAATATTTTGTTTGATCCACAATTTCAGGACACAATTATCTCCATGGAGCTCGAAGATATGACACTCGAGCAAGCTCTAAGCTCCATATGTTCTATTTCGAGAAATTTCTGGACAGTGGTCAATCCAAATACTGTTGTTATTGTTCCGGATAACATTGTTAAAAGAAGACAATACGAGATTCAAGCTATAAAAACTTTTTATTTGAAATATGCGGATGCTGAGCAATTAAGGCAGATTCTTGCCCAAGTAGGAAGGACTCCGAGGATAGCGGTGGATAAAGCATCAAATTCTTTAACTGTAAGGGGGACCCCCTCTGACCTGGAAGCCATTGGGAATATCATTGCCAAGATAGATAAACCAGGGGGTGAGGTGGTTCTTGATGTGGAGATAATGGAAGTGAACAGATCAAAACTTCTTCAATATGGAATAGATCTCAGCCCTTACGCTGTTTCCACAAAATTAAACCCTGCTAAACTAAAAGAGGGCTATATAAGCTGGCCTGATTTGAAATCCTTACCATCTGAGGACATATTTCTCTCTATCCCCACACCCTTGATCAACTTTCTCCATTCCGAGAGCTCCACAAGGATTATAGCTCAGCCCCGATTGAGAGGTGTTGATTCCAAAAAGATAAACTTCAATATAGGAGAAAAAATACCTATTCCCATTACCACATTTACTCCCATTGCTGCTGGTGGTATTGCACAACAGCCAGTTACTACATTTGAGTATAAGGATGTGGGAATAGGGCTGGAGATAACCCCAAGAATTCATTCAAAGGATGAGGTTTCTCTTGAGCTCAAATTATCCATTACATCTCTCTCAGGTTATGGGTATGCAAACCTACCCATCCTTGGAAGCAGGCAAATTGAGAACTTTATTCGCTTGAAACAAGGGGAGACAACCCTCCTGGCTGGTCTTCTGAGAGAGGATGAGAGAAAAGCATTAAAAGGAATTGCAGGCTTGAGAAACATTCCAATTATTGGTGACCTTTTTTCTGCTGACGAAAGAACCATCTCACAAACAGATATTATTCTCACCATTACTCCTCATATAATAAGGTCTCTCCCTATAGAAGCAAAAGACCTCGAGCCATTCTGGGCAGGGACTGAAGAAGGAGGAATGATGCCAGGAATTCTTCCTTCTGAAAGGGAAATTTTGGAAAAACCAAGTATTGAGATAGCAGAGGAAGAGAGACCTTCCGAGAATATTCTCTCTCTTGTTCCTTCCTCAGTTTTCTCTGGCGTTAACGCAGACATTTTCTTAGAGGTTTTTCTTTCTTCTTCCACACAAGTTTCCTCTTTGAGTTTTCAGATCAGATTTGACCCTTCGGTTTTGAAGGCAAAGGATGTAAACCCAGGAAACGCAATTATTTCAGGTGCGAGACCTCCCTCCTTTCTCAAGGACATAAATAATTCTACTGGAATTATAACTATAGGAATTACGTCATCAGAGCCTATGAGGGGAATACCCGCTTCAGGAACAATTTTGACTCTTTCCTTTCAGACATTGAGAGAGGGTGGCTCAGATATTCTTATAGAGGGTATAGGTGCCACAGATACCAGAGGAAAACCTGTCCAATTCAGCGCTTCTTCCTCATCCGTTAGAATTGGTAGAGATTAAACTAAATCTTCTATTCCTTGCAAAATCTTTCTTCAGCTGGAAAAATATAATACTAATGATTTTGAAAAATGTATATTAAGAAAATAGAGATTCAGGGATTTAAATCCTTCTATAAAAGATCAAAAATAGAGTTTCATCCTGGAGTGACAGCAATAGTGGGTCCAAATGGCTGTGGGAAGTCAAATCTTGTGGATGCTATTATTTGGGCGCTCGGAGAGGGAAGACTCAGGGCTTTAAAAGGTGATAGGGTGGGAGAGCTGATATTCAACGGTTCTCAGAAGAGAGAGCCTGCGGGAATGGCTGAAGTGGTTTTATGGGTGGAGGACGAGAGTTGGGAGGAACCCCTTTCAGTGGGAAGGATTATCTATCGCTCAGGGGAGTCGGAGTTCAGGATTAACGGAAAAAAAGTAAGACTTAAGGATGTTCAGGACGAACTATGGAAAAGGGGCCTTGGAGGTAAGGATTATTTTGTAATAGAACAGGGGAGTATTGGAGCTATAATATCTTACAAACCGAATGAGAAGAGAGCCTTGATAGAAGAGGCAGCAGGCATAGTCAAATATAAAGAGAGGAAGCGAGAAGCGAAACAGAAGCTTGAGGATGCTAAGCAAAACCTTGTAAGAATAGAAGATATAATTTTGGAAGCTGAGAAACAGAAAAACTCTCTTCAGAGACAGGCTTCTCTGTCAAGGAAATACAAAAACTTAAGGGCGAGGTTAAGAGATCTTTCCATTCTTTTTTTCCATCTAAAATCCAGAGAACTTACCTACCAGTTTGAAGAGATTAATTTGAAAATCGCAGATTCAGAGCTCAAGGAAAAGAGCCTAAAAGAAAGAATTCTTTCCCTTGAGGAAAAACTCAAGAAAAGCAGAGAGAGTTTTCTGACTTTAGACAAGGAGATCAGGGATTCAAGGAGTGAACTTTTCGGAAAGAGAACCAAATTTGAAAAAGAAAAAGCTCATGTGGAAAAAGAGGAGAAGAGAAAAATTCTTCTTTTGAGGAATATTGAGGAGAGTCAAAGAGAGATAGGAAGTATAAATAGGGAACTTGAGGAATGGGAAAAACAGGAGAAAAGAATATTTGAGGAAATAGATAAAAACAGGGAGAGCAAAGAGAAATCTCAGAAGAAATTGAGAGAGATGGAGAACCTTCTAAATTTGGAAAGTAGGGATTATGAGGAGTTTATGAAGGGTTACTCTGATTTGAAAAAGGAGATTTCAGAGCAAATGAATTTGAGCTCAACGTTTTTAAATCAGCTGAAAGGGTTTGAAAAAGAGCTGGTATTGATAAAGAAATCAAGGGAAAGGCTCTCCTCTGAAAAAGATGGTTATTTGGAAATTTTGAATAAAGAATGGGATGATGAGAAGTTAACCTCATTAAAGGAAAGTTTAAATTCATTGAAAGAGGAACTCAAAAAGAAGACGGAGAAAATAGAAAAACTCAGGGATGAGATAAAGGAGATGGAGAGAGAGGGTCAGTTCTTGGAGATAAAAAGAGGAGAAATATCTGTAAGGCTTGAGATGCTGAGTAAAAATAACAACTTAGAGAAGGTGGAAGGAGTATATGGAAGATTAAAAGATTTTTTAAAACTCGAAAAGAAATATGTAAAGGGTGCTGAGAAAATATGGGAAAAGGAACTTTCCTCCTTTGTGGTGGAGGATAAGGAAAGAGTCCTCTCTCTCATTAAGAATGGAAAATTGAAAGGAGACTTTCTGTTTCCTTTGAGAAAAGAAAAGGTGGAAAGGTCAGACCTTCCACAGGTGAGACCCGAGATTGGACTTCCTGAAAAGATATCCCTTCCAGAAATTTTAATGGTAGAGACTATTGAAGAAGCTCTTAAGCTTCTTGAGAACCCAGGAAATTTCAATTTTATCACCCCTGATGGTATATCCATAACCCCTCATGGTCTTCTTTCAGTTCCTTCTGAGGAAGGCGCGCTTTCTTTAAAGGAGGAGATAGAATCTCTTGAGAGGGAGTTAAAGGGTATTTCTGAGGAACTGGAAAGAGATAAAATATTGATTAGCTCAAAGAGGAGGGAGATAAATTTGCTGGAGGCAGAGAAGGAAAATATGGTTGAGGAGATTGAAAAAAATGCCGGTCAAATCAGCAATCTTGAGATGGAAAGGAATTTGACTACAAAGGAAAAAGAAAGAGCACAAGAGAGCATAAAAAGACTTCAGGAAGAGCTTGGTTCCCTTGAAAAGGAGGAGAAAAAGATATTGGAAGAAATTGATAAAGTTAAGGTTTTACTGGAGGAAACGAATAAAAAAATTGATGTTTTGAAAGAAAAAATCAGACCTTATGAAGAAGAAGCAAATAAAAAAGAGGAGAAGATTTCGAGATTAAAAGAAGAAATTACATATGAAAAAGGTATGGCTTCAATTTTTGAGGGTAGAGAAAAGGATATGCTTAAAAACCTTGAAAACATGAAATCGAGAAAGGATTCTCTTCTTAATAGACTTAAGGAATTAGGAGATAAAATAGAGCTTCAGAAAAAGGAGGTGGAAGAAATTTCCACAAGTTGTGGAGAAACTGGAGAGTCTCTGAAAAAGCTTGAATCGGAAATCGCTGATATCGAATCAGTTTTACAGAATAAAGAGTCTCAGCAAAAAGAGATAAAAGAAGAGATCGAAGCTCTTGATAGGGAGTTTCATTCCATGAAAAAATTTTTGGAAGAGGAGAGGGAGCGAAAGAATACATATGAAATAAGAAGAGCCGAAATCCGTAGAGATCTTCTTCATATTGAGGAAAGGGTTTGGAATGAAACCTCCCTTACAATAAAAGAGATAGAGCAAAAGGTTGAAGGAATGAAAGCAGGGGATCCAGATAAGATGGCAGATGAGATAGAAAGAATTAAGAAGGAGATCGATAGATTTGGTCCTGTAAATCTTCTTGCTGAGCAGGAACTGGAAGAGCTCAAACAAAGGTTAGCTTTTTTAAAATCTCAAAGAGACGATGTGAAAAATTCGATAGAATCAATAAAAAAGGCAATTGAAAAGATGGATGAGGAGTCGAGAACACTCTTCATGCAGGCATTTGAAGAGGTAAGAGAGAATTTTAAAAAGACCTTTTCAATGCTTTTTGAAGGCGGCAATGCGGATCTTAGACTTCAAGATATGGATAATCCTCTGGAGACAGGTGTGGAGATATTCGCTCAACCTCCAGGCAAAAGGTTGCTCAACTTAAACCTTCTTTCAGGCGGAGAGAAGGCTTTAACATCCCTCGCATTTCTTTTTGCTCTTTTTCTTTTCAAACCCTCACCTTTCTGTGTTTTTGATGAGGTGGATGCTCCGCTTGACGACGCAAATCTTGGAAGATTTCTTAAATTTATTGATGATATGAAGCCTTATACCCAATTTATAATAATAACTCACAATCCTAAGACGATTGAAAAAGCGGACTATATTTATGGAATTACCATGGATGAGCCTGGAGTCTCCACAGTGTATTCCATGAGACTTGATATAATAAATAAATCTCCCAAGCCGTAGGAATGTTTTAGAAACCCTGTTCCATTATCCATTTTTTAATATCTGTCAATGCCCTCTCCACAAGAGCTGCTTTTTTGAGTTTCTTAGGAACTTTATCTTTTAGGGGAGGGAGTAGACCGAAAGTAAAATTGATAGGGTCAAATTTTTTTATCATAGGATTGGATAGGGCATGGCAAAGACTTCCGATAGCAGTGGTAGGAGGTGGAGGAAAGAAGGGTCTTCTCTTTATTAGAGCAATAGCTGAAAGAGCTGATATAAGACCAGTAGCAATATTCTCGCAGTATCCCTCTGCTCCTGTTATCTGTCCTGCAAAGAGTATCCTTTCATCTTTTTGTAATCTGAGAGAGGGTGTGAGAAGAGCTGGAGAGTTAATGTAAAAATTTACATGAAGTTTACCAAATCTCACAAATTCCGCATTCTCAAGGCATGGGATCATCCTGAAAATTCTTTCCTGCTCTTTCCATCTCAATCTGCTCTGAAAACCAACAAGTTCGAACCAATCCCCTTTAAGATCATTTCTTCTAAGCTGGACCACAGCAAAGGGTAATTCTCCTGTTCTTTTGTCTCTTAAACCCACAGGTCTTAAAGGTCCAAATCTAAGGGTGTCAAAGCCTCTTCTTCCCATTTCTTCAATGGGAAGACAGCTTTCAAAGAAGACCTCTTTCTCAAAGGGATGCACAAATGCCTTTTCACCTTTTATCAGCTCTTTCCAAAATTTTTCGTATTCTTCTTTTGTCATGGGGCAATTAATGAAATCGTCTCCTCCTTTGTCATACCTTGAGCCAAAAAAAGCTTTTTCCATGTTGATAGAGGAATAAGTAACAATGGGAGAGGAGGCATCGTAAAAATAAAGATTTTTCTCCCCTGTCCATCTCTCAATGCTCTTTTTCATTGGCTCTGAGGTGAGAGGACCTGTGGAAATCACTACTATCCCGCTCGCGGGGATCTCTTTTACTTCTTCCACCACCCTTTCAATGAACTTGTTCTTTTCAATTTCCAAAGTTACTGCGTGTGGAAAAAGGATTCTGTCGACTGCTAAGGAAAGTCCTGCTGGCACTCTTGTTTTTTTGGCAATGTCTATAAGAAAAGAATTAAGTGTTTTAAGCTCCTCTTTTAAAAGACCTGAGGCGGAATTCAGGTCTTCAGAGCCGAGAGAATTACTGCAAACAAGCTCTGCAAAGTATGGAGTTGTATGAGCTTCAGTCATTTTAGTGGGTCTCATCTCAAAAAGCTTAACAGAAATCTCTCTGCTTGCAATTTGAAGAGCGCATTCAGAGCCAGCAAGACCTCCTCCAATCACTGTGATCATAATTCTATCCTTTTGGTTTATTCTTTTGAATAAATATTTTATCCAAAACTCTCTTTCCATTAAAGCTCTGGGATTTTCCTTCTCTGATTTAAGATCTTATTAGATTTTAGGTCTTTTTTAGCTAAAATAAAAAATGATAGCCCTGAATGTCAAGGTTTGTAAGTCCAAACTCTTTCGCCCATTTTATAGCGTCACTATATTCCTTTCTTTTCAACCTCCTTGAAATCTCCGGGTAATCAAAAGCTTTGTAAGCGGGTCTGTATTGGGACATAATATTTACATAAGTATCCTTTGGAAGATTATTCGCTATCCATTCGAGAACTTCTCTTGTCCCACTCACATTGTTCGGCATGACAAGATGCCTTATCATGAGACCTCTATAAACAAGCCCATCTTTATGAGGCTCTGCTTTTCCCACCTGTCTTTGCATTTCCAATATGGCTTTTTTTGTTATCTCGGGGTAAGTGTGAGCACCGGAAGAGTATTTTGAAGACATGTTGGGATCAGCATATTTGATATCAGGAAGATAAATATCCACAATCCCATCAAGAATCTTCAAGATTTCCATCCTTTCCCATCCAGATGTATTGTAAACGATAGGAAGTCTTAAACCCTTTTTTGCTGCTAGGTCAACTGCTAAGACAATGTGAGGGGAGTAATGAGTGGGAGTGACAAGGTTGATGTTATGGCAACCCATTTTCTGAAGATTTAGCATCATCTGGGCAAGCTGTTCGATACGGGTTGGAGCTCCTTTTCCTTCCTGGCTAATCTCCCAATTTATGCAAAAAACACATCTCAGATTGCAATTTGTGAAAAATATTGTTCCTGAACCATTTTTTCCCACAAGAGGTTTTTCCTCTCCGAAATGGGGATGATAAGCAGACACCATTAGTTGAGATGTGGCTCCACAAAAGCCTTCCTCTCCTTTCAGTCTATTTACTCCGCATTCTCTCGGACACAGCTTGCAGCTTCTCATAATTTCCCAGAGTTCCTCTCCCCTCTTTTTCAACGCTCCTTTTAAATGGAGCTCGAGATAGGATGGTTTAAAGTAAAAAGATTCTTTGTTTTCTTCTTCAAGAATCGAGGATTTACAGGAATAAAAAGATGTAAAGTAAGAAGAGATCGTCGAAATTAAAGAAAGGGTAGTGATCTTCAAAAACTCTCTTCTATTTTTCATCCTATTCCCACTTATTTTATATCAGAAATTAGATGAGAATTAAAGCTCAATTTGCAAACTTAAACTCCTTACTGAGAAATAAAGTTCAGAAGCATTTGAGAAATTATTCTGCCTTTTTAAGGTTTAACCCAGCTCAGATAATTGCAATTGGGGTAGGAACTACATGTATAAAATTTTTTTCCTTTTTTTGAGAACCTCTCGATTAAGAAGCCACCGCACCCCTTCGGACAGGGTATTTCCGTTCTCTTTTGATTCTTTTTAATATAATTACACTTGGGATAACTTGAACATGCTACAAAAGAACCGAATTTGCCCCTTTTCCTTACAAGAGGAGAACCGCAAAGAGGACAATTTTCGCTCAGAGTCTTATCTTTCTTTTTTTCGAGACTAATGGTGTAATCACAATTTGGATAAGAAGAACATGCATAGAACATTCCAAATTTGCCTTTCTTTAAGAGAACAGAGCTTCCACATTTCGGACAAATCTCATTGGTGGGTATGCCTTTAAGACTTGCCATCTCTTTGTCAGCATCCTTAAGATTTTTTTCCAATATGGAATAGAAATTTTGAGGAACAGAGCCCCACTCTTTCTTTCCTTCGCTTATTTCATCAAGTTCTTCTTCCATTTTTGCTGTAAAATTATAGTCCATAATGGTGGGGAAATACTTGACAAGGGTATCCACAACAAATAACCCCAGCTCTGTAGGAATAAATTTGCCTTTGTCTTTAATCACATAAATTCTTTCCTGCAGAGTAGAGATAATTGTGGCATAAGTGCTTGGCCTTCCTATTCCTTTAAGTTCCAGTTCTTTTACAAGGGAACCCTCTGTGTATCTTGGAGGGGGTTGGGTAAAATTCTGTTTTGGAATTATTTCATGAAGATTAAGTCTTTCCCCTTCTTTCAGATCAGGGAGAGTTAATTTTTCCTCTTCTTCCTCTTCTTCGATGGAATAAATTTTAAGAAAACCAGGGAATTTTACCACCTGTCCTTTTGAAGTAAACTCGTATTTTCCTGCATTTATTGTAAAGACTGTTTCATCAATTATAGCAGGACTCATTTGGGAAGCAAGAAATCTTTCCCATATCAATGTGTAAATTTTAAGCTCATCTCTTGAAAGAAAAGATTGAACAAATGAGGGGGTTCGATAAACAGAGGTGGGTCTTATGGCTTCATGAGCATCTTGTGAACTCTTTTTTGTTTTCCATCTGTTGGGAACGCATGGAATATATTCTTCTGAAAAATTCTCCTTTATAAATTGTGAAGCCTCTCTGGAAGAAACAGGAGATACTCTTACAGAGTCTGTTCTCATGTAAGTGATTAAACCTACAAATCCTTCCTCTCCCATCTCTATACCTTCATAAAGTTTCTGAGCTATAAGCATTGTTTTTTTAACAGGGAACCCGAATCTTCTAAAAGCTTCCTGTTGAAGAGCGGAAGTAATAAAAGGTGGTGGAGGGATCCTCTTTTTCTCGAATTTCTCTATTTTGAATAGTATAAAAGGAAGATTCTTCAATTCCTCTGCAATTTTGTCGGCAGATGATTTGTCAGGTATTTCAGGCTTTTTTCCGTCTATTTTTGTAAGTTTAGCAGGAAATCTCTGGTCACTGGAAGAAGAAAGAATTGCAGATATTGTCCAGTATTCTTTCTGGACAAAACTGGCAATTTCTTTTTCTCTTTCACAAATCATTCTCAAAGCTACGGATTGCACCCTTCCTGCGCTTAATCCCTTTTTTATCTTTTTCCAGAGAAAGGGACTTATAAGATATCCTGCCAGTCTGTCCAGAACCCTTCTTGCCTGCTGGGCTAAAACAAGAGGCATATTTATATTTTTTGGATGGGCAACTGCTTCCTTAACTGCTTTCTCAGTGATTTCGTAGAAAAGGGCTCTATAAATATTGGGGTTCTTTTCCTTTATAATCTCAAAAAGATGAAAACATATTGCCTCACCCTCTCTATCAGGATCAGCACAAAGAAAAACTTTTTCACTTTTTGATGCGAGTTCTTGCAATTCTTTTAGAGTCTTTCTTCTTCCTGGAATAATTATATAATGAGGTTTGAAATTATTTTCTATGTCAATTCCAAGTTTTGATTTGGGTAAATCCTTTACATGACCCATGGAAGCCTTTATAATATAATTTTTCCCCAGATATTTCCCTATTGTCTTTGACTTTGCAGGAGATTCAACTATTACTAAATTTTTTCTCATTTTTAATTATTCAAACAATATA
>FWWM01017687.1_pt1 | contig 10301 bp, 10 predicted proteins | sample 2228351 | NCBI WGS metagenome assembly FWWM01 (sample SAMEA103939774, study PRJEB20133) | metagenome
TTGCGGAGGTAATCAAACATCAGTCCGTTAGCTCGGCCCGCTTCGTCACTCAGCCCCTGACTGTGGAAACGGGAGACTTTTAAACATCTACTCGACCTGTTAGCGGCATCGTGAACTTCTGCATCCAAAAGTGTTTGGATCATAAGGCCACCTCATGTGCCAGCCTGCATCACGTCGCATACGCAGAGTGGAAATCCAGCTTTGACTTCGACGTGGTGGTTCCACTTCGCCTGACAGGTCGACCTGAACATGCCATCTATCTACGAGGCCAGAGCGATACGCTTGGAACTTTGGGGCTATAATGACAAAACAGGCATTTACAGGTTCCACGGAAATGCTATTCAGATCCTCATCCGTAAAGGAGAGTACCTATGGCTCCACTCGTCATTACCGAGTACCAAGAGCTGCGCTACATTCAGGACTGGCAGAGGGTAAAGCGAAGGTTAGCGAAATCATCATCCCAACCTTTAAAGACAGAGCGAACGTCTACGTGCCTTTCAAGCGGGAGGTGGGGCAAAGCCTGCAGAAGGTATCTACGACATCGATGTGGACGAGCGAGGCGTTGACCTGTGTATACTGAGACCGAGCGACCAAAATACATCAAGCTAGACACTTCGATGCTAGCATCGATAGCTCACTCGATGGAGCTGAAGCAGAAATCCATTCAAGAGAGCTCTACGCGCCTCCGCAACGACCAGTTCAGAAGTATAGGCTCAGGCAAAGTATCAGCGCCTAGACGCAACTGAGCCAAAAATCCTGCACATAGTTTCCAAAGAAATCGCTGAGGTTTTGTAGAAGGAAAAAGTCAAGCCGTTATTCGAAGGATCTGACGAACATTGCCAGCCGATGCGCTCGAGGCGGAAGGACATACGACGTCGCTTGAGTCGTGGCCGTTCAGGAAGCCCCAGAGCTACGTTGAATACAAGATGTTGCAACGTGGATATGAAACCAACTACATGCCACATGAGCGAGTAAGGGGAGCCTCAAGCATGTGCCCTATATGTGGTCGCAAAACAGATCGGATGACACATGTTCTCATGTAGGGCGTGCGGCTTTGTCATCGACCATCACTTCGTCGGTGCGTACAACGGCCGTGGGATTGTGGACTAAGGATGTGGGGAGCAACGCTCCCCCGAATGGCACCAGATGCAGCCTCCAGTGGAAGTGACTGTGCCATCCGAGAAACTGAGGTCGAGGCGCAAAAATTCCGTCAAGCTGGTGTACAGTTATTAGGACTATTATTTACGCTCTTATCTCCTAACACCGAGGTATCTGTAGAGTATCTCGGTGTTGTTTGAGAGCTGGTCTGATGTTGCCTCGTATTTTATCTGGCCGTTCTCCATGACCGCCACCCTGTCAGCCACCTTGAATGCTGCATCTATCTTCTGCTCAACCAGCAGTATACCTACGCCTAGGCTCTTTAATTCCCTAATCGTCTCCAGCAGCTTCGCCACCAAGGTTGGCATGAGCCCCTCCAGCGGCTCATCTAGGAGAAGGTACTTTGGCTTGCAGCACAAGGCACGGGCTATTGCGAGCATCTGCTGTTCCCCTCCGCTCAGTGTTCCAGCACGTTGCTTAAGCCGTTCATGTAAAGCTGGGAAGAGCTGGAGGACCTGCTCGTATATCTTCTTATCATTCCCGCCTACCAGAAGGCCCATCCTTAGGTTTTCTTCTACTGTGAAGTTTGGGAAGAGTCTCCTTCCTTGGGGGACATATGCTACCCCTAGGTATGGTATTATATGTGGTTGAACAGCTGTAAGCTCCTTCCCGTCAATCTTTATGCTTCCCGTCTTGGGCTTGACTAGGCCCATGATAGCCTTGAGGGTCGTAGTCTTCCCAGCACCATTTCTACCCAGCAGGCATAGGACCTCCCTAGGGGAGAGGCTTAGAGAGACGTTCTTTAGCACATGTGCCTTACCATAGTAGCAGTTTATTCCGCTCACAGTGAGCGTCATAGACCGAGATACACCTTCTGCACATCAATATTGCTCTCTATCTCCTCCGGTGTACCCTCAGCTATTATCGATCCCTTATCCATGACTGTTACCCTAGTGGCCAGCTCTAGAACGACCTGCATGTTATGCTCTATCAATAGGATGGTTCTCCCGCGATGGAGCTGGCGTATCATGCGCACAACCTCCTCTATCTCGTTCATCGCCAGCCCCTGCGTTGGCTCATCCAAGATGAGGAGCTTCGGGTCTAGCGCTAGCGCAAGTCCTATGTCTAGAAGACGTTGGTAGCCATAGGGTAGCGAGCCTGCCTCCTTCTCAGCCACATCCAGCAGCCCTATACGCTCTAGTACTGCATTAACCTCTTGGTGAAGGTTTTCTTCATCGACCCCAAACAGCGCGCTACCACGCATCAGCCTACGCTGAACAGCCAAGCTAACATTCTCATACACTGAAAGATTTCGGAAGATGTTGATTATCTGGAAGGTGCATGCTATCCCCATATTAACTCTATCATGTCCCTTCATCTTGGTTATATCTCGTCCTTCGAAGATTATCCTTCCTGCCGATGGTCTTATCCTACCACTTATCATGCTGACAAAAGTAGTCTTTCCAGCGCCGTTTGGACCTATTATCGCCTTGAGCTCGCCTCTCTCTAGCTTGAAGTCAACAGACCTAACCGCTTCAAGTCCGCCGAAGCGCTTTGATAAAGCCAACGTCTCCAGCAGTATGTTATCTATGGAAGTCATCTAAGCCACCTTTTACGCAGGGCACCAACGATCCCAGATGGGAAAGCTAGAATGAGAAGTATAAGTATTACATCTACCATTGCCATTAGATAACTTGAGGTTATACCGATCATCTGGCCTATAGTAGTCCAAGCTCCTCCTAAGAGTGTCCAAAAGCTGACGCTGGTGAAAACTTAGATAAGGATCAGCCGCCTGACCTTAACCGTTTCTCAAAATCGTCCCAGTTATATAAGTTAGACAATTTTCTGACGTGAAGGCTTTTGTGAGGTGAAGTATTCTAAATATAGTTGACGAGCTATCTTAATGCGAGACAAATTCCAGCTCACTTTTTATTTAAGAGCTAGTACTCTATTGGCATCGTTCGTTCCAGTACCCTAGTTATCGGGTCGACCTTGAAGCGTAAGATCTCCAGCGCTGTATATCCTAAGATTGGTTCTTCCCCTTCAGGCCCTATAGCAATAGGGACCGTTCTCTTTATACCATTAACCTCTAACTTAGCCTCTGTTAATCCACGCCGCCTAATGCTTCCATTGCTTAGCTTAACCTCTATGACTTCATCGGCTTTTAAGCCAATTGTAGAGGCTAGCGACTCAGGTATCTTTGTGAATGTTGCACTTGTATCAACTAGCATCTCTAATTCAGCATGACCCATAGGCCCATAAATCCGTACCTTAACCCTAGTCTCGCCCAAGCCTTACCCAGAGGCAATTGAGGTAGCCTCCATTATATCTCTATAGTTAGTAGGCATTATCTACCGAGCCTTCCTTAGTGAAGGTAGACTAATATGAATGTAGTGATGCTACCCTGGAGCTATCCATTTTTAGGTTCGAGAGGTTCCATGGTTATCCATTAACCCTGAGCTATAGTCAGTCGGACAATTTAATCCTCTTACCTTCAATCTCAACTTTCCTATACTTTAGAGGATAGGTTGTCTACATCGTTCCTAGTTGGTCATGTAGTTGAGCGCCAACATCCGACATTCCGTACATCTCGAAGACAATATCCTCAGGCCCGTGGCCGCGTAGCCATCGTAGAAGGAGAGGGCTCACTTAACGCTATCGCTACCAGATATAGAGCAATCCTCAAGCTCTTAGCAGTCGGCCTTCCAGTCAAAGGTATAATTTTAATTAGAAAAGACCTTGCAACCAATCCGAGTATATGCGTAAGATATAGCTATGCCCATAACTGCATCGTGAGTATCCGTGTCAACCTCTACCATTGTTGTCCCAGATTCTCCTCGTTCAAGCTTGAAGTCAACAGACCTAACGGCCTCTAGTCCGTAGAAGCGCCTTGCAGGGGCTTGTATTACGCATCTACGGTAACCAACGAAGCCATCTTCTCCTAACAGCACCAACAATCCCTGGAGGAAACGCCAGTACAAGTAGCACAAGGGTAACACCGACAATTATTAGGTAACTTGAGGTTAAACTGCTGGTGAAGTCTATTATGTATATCATCAACCCTGTACCGATTATCGGGCCTATCGTCGTCCCAGCCCCTCCTAAGAGTGTCCATAATAATGGATTAACAGAGTACAGTATTGAGGCCAGCGCTGAACCTATGTATGCGAAGACCAGAGCATAGGTAGCACCGGCCATACCAGAGATTGTACCTGATGTTGTAAAAGCGAGGAGTTTATACTTGTAGATGTTGTAACCCAGCATCTCAGCGCGTTCACCGTTCTCCCTTATCGCTACAAATATCCGCCCTATTGGTGAGCTGATGAGCCAGAGGCTGAAGAGGAGGGCAGAGGCGAAGATAATTAGGGCGAAGTTATACTTTACGGAGCTATCGGTAAGCTCAACGCTAAGAGGACCCAATGAGAGTGGCTTGAGGTAGCGTGTCAAGACCAACCCCTGCTCGCCACCTGTAATTACGTTGAAGTATAGCGTTGTTAGAAAGAAGATCTGCGAAAATATCATGGTTACTATTAGGAAGAAGGCGCCGCTTGTTCTAAGTGTTATAGAGCCAATAACTGCCGACATGATAACGCTCAGGAGTAACGCTATGAGGAGGGCCTCCAGCGGCGATAGGCCGTAGTAGATTACCGAGAGGCCAGCCGCGTATAGGCCTGTTGCGAAGAACATAGCATGACCTAAGCTCATCAAACCTGTGTAGCCGAGGAGTATGTTATAGCCTATCGTATACGTTGCAAAGACCATTACCCTAGTAAGCATTGCAACATGAAACGGCGGGACGATGAACTGGAGTATGAAGAGAGCAACTATAACTCCGAGGTGGAGAGCAAGTACTTTTATAACTCTCTTGTTTATCTTCATATCTAACGCTCAGCCCCGAAGAGGCCTGTAGGCCTTAGTAGCAGCACTGCGGCAACTAGGGCTGAACCAACTATCTTCGCTAGCGTTGGTGAGAAGAAGGCTGAGACGATGCCATCTATGACGCCTATGATCAGCGCCGCTACTAGCGTTCCCTTTAAGCTGCCCAGACCTCCTATGATTACTATCATGAATGAGATTAGGAGGGCATCTAGGCCCATTAGGTAATATGCCTGCAGGAAAGGTACCACCAGCACCCCTGCTATCGCTGCTAAGGCAGCTCCAAGGGCGAATGACACCGTGTAAACCATTCCAACTGGAACGCCGAAGGCTTGGGCCATCTCCCTGTCCTGCTGCGTAGCGCGTATGTACAGCCCTAGCCGCGTTTTGAATATGAAGAATGCGGTCAAGCACATTATGAGAAGAGAAACAACAGCTATCGAGAGCTTATAACCAGAATACCCGAACCAGGGGAAATCAACCCTGAAGTAAAAGGGCGGCTCAACATTATAGGCGTATGGACCGTATATCGCTAGGACTAGCTGCTGAATTATGTAAAGCAACCCTACTGTGGCTACTATAGTGCTCTCGGGGTTGTAGTTTATTTTTCTCAGAACTGTTCTCTCTACCATTGCTGCAAGCGCTATAACCGTTGCTGGCGCTATTACCAGCCCTAGTATGAAGTTTCCCAGGTATGTGGTCGTGTACCACGCTATAACAGCTCCCAGCATATAGAACTCTCCATGGGCTACATTCACTATGCGCATAACGCCAAAGGTTACTGAGAGGCCAAGCGCTATGAGCGCCATTATAAGCCCGAAGACAATACCATCTAACAACCCTAGAAACAGCATAGCCTCCATGTTCATACCCTCAACCCAGCTCTGGAGGGTTGGCTCGGAGATATAACGCTAAACCATCAGCACCTTACTCAAAGAATGGTGAATTTAGCCAGCTAGAGCGGTTGCTTTGTATAATCCACATCCGACTCGTATATGGAGTCTTCTATCTTTGTGCGGTAAATAGTCTTAAGCCTGCCGTTCTCTACACGTGAGATGAACTGCTGCCCGAAGCACTGGTGTATCCTGCCGTTGAAGAGCTTAGCTCCCTGCGGATGCTGGTTCCCCTCGTTGAACCACCTGAAGTTCTCAAGGGTCTCTATAAACACCTTATAATCCTCTGGGCTTCTCCTGCGATAGCCGCTCTGCTCTACCGTCTCCTTGATTACGAAGAGCGTCTCCCAGCAGCTAAACATATGCGAATAAGTGGAGACGCTCTTAGGGTCATTTACATCGGCTCCTTTTTCATCAACACCTACCTTTTCCCTGTAGAACCTATGGTACGGCGTGTCGTAACCATCAAGGTAACGTGGAAATGCCTCCCAGAAGTATGTCCCCTCAAGGAACTCTAGGCCTGGGCTGTCTATAGCAACCCCTTCTAACGAGTCTATGAACCCGAACATCTCAGGCCTCTTAGCTCCGAAGAACTCGCCCATCTCCTTAACAAACGTCAACACGGCTGGCCCAACCATAACATGGTATAGAACCTCTGTATCAGCTGGGACTTTGGTGAAATACTTTATAAACGTAGTCTCGGTTGGTGGTATTGGTATTAGCTCCAGTATCTTGCCACCTAGGTCTCTGACGGCCTTTCCAAACCAGTCGCGGTGGTCGTAGCCGAAGGCATAGTCTGGGAATATCATGGTTATCTTCTTCCCAAGGTTTTCTACTACCCAGCCCGCAATAGCCTGTGTCTGCGACCTAACATCTGTTATCGCTGGCTGGAAGCTGTATCTGTTAAGCTTCCCTGAAGCGACGTGGTAGCCTTCGCTCGTGGCGAAGTAAGGTATCTTTAACTCTCCAGCACGCGGAGCAGCGGCGAGAACAACGTGGGAGAAGAGCGCTCCAAGTATAAAATCGACCTTATGCTCAAGCGCAAACTTTTCAACGACCTGCGCACCACGCTGTGGGTCTGTACCATCATCTTCGATTATCAACTCTATAGGCCTGCCATCGATGCCTCCCATCTTGTTGATTAGATTAACAGCGGCTACAGCTGTACGCTCATACCACTTACCGTATACTGCTCCTATACCTGTGCGATGTACTTCAAAACCAATCTTTAACGGATTTTCCAAAGGGGTACCTACAGTTACAGTAACCGTTTCCCTCTTTGTTACAGTATATCCGCCTGCTGAGGTACCTACCAAGTAGCCGCCTAATCCAGCGGCCAGAGCCGCACCAGCTACAGCTCCAGCAGCTGCAGCGCTTATCGCCTGTCTCCTAGTATACTTTTTAGTGATTTCCATTTCACCATAGTATCAAACATCCTTGAATTAGAGTATTTGGTTGTGTGCTTAATAGTAACCTATGACAGCCAGGCTTGGGTAACGATTTATAAACTCTGCCACCAAAGGCTTGTATGTATATGGACCTTTATCACTTCGTGGTAGCACGTTAACATCCATCAGAATACGGAAGGCTTCGTCCTCGCTTCCATAGACACGTATTAAGTAAACTGATTCTTCGAACTCAACGCTCTTAATGAATATAAACGGAAGGTGGAGGTTTTCCAAAACTTCAGCCGGCAGCCTCTCACCTATTTTCCTCACCTCCTCCATGTTGAATAGATGTCTATCTCCGCCTATAGTCTCAACGCCGTCAACAGCTGACCTTGCTATCTCCATATATCTTACTACACGTTTAGGCAACGAGTAGTTTAAAGTCCGTAAAATGTTAGAAAGAATGCTGTCCGTCCTGTCCAACCCATTATGATTAGGCGGGGCTATTTTTAACGGTATTCCTTAATAACGGCTGGTTTGTTGTGGTTGCTGGGATGGGCGTCGAGCAGTTCATAGACCTCCTTTACGGAGGCTCTTACTGGCTGATTGTAGCTGGGTTCATAGTAGTTGCCTTGTTCGCAGTCTACAGCAGTATGAAAAAAGAGAGATGAGTTTTAGAAGCCCCTCTGAAGCCAGGTTTGTCCAACGTCTATTTCGGAGATACTATGAGAAGGAATACACCAACCCCTTCATCCCCTCCGATTTTGAAAAAAGAGAGTTTGGGTATATGCCATTCGGCCAGAAGATAATGGTAAGGCACATCTCTTTCAAAACCTTTGAAGAGCTGAAAAAGACTTTGGTGAATGAGGCTCCTTTACATGTCTACCGTTCAGCGGCTGTGTATATGTTTCCTCAGGCACCTATGGAGGAGAAGGGATGGGTTGGCTCTGAACTAATCTTCGACATAGATGCAGACCATCTCGAGACCAAATGTAAACGGATTCATGACTACTTTCAATGCCTGAGCTGCGGCTCTTTGGCTCCAGACAAGGCCAGTAAATGTACTACATGCGATGGGGAAATCATCGATGTAAAAATGGTTTGTGACCTATGCTTAAATAAGGCTAAAGATGAGATGCGGAAACTCATAGATTTTCTAACCTCAGATTTTGGTATGGATCCCTCAACAATGACGCTCAGCTTTTCAGGCAATAGGGGGTACCATCTTGCCGTAAAAGGTGAAGAAGTAATGGAACTTGATAGGGCAGCCCGTCAAGAGATAGTCGAATACATTACAGGTACCCATATAGATATGAGGTTTTACGGCCTACCTGGTGCTGGCCCTGGTTTCGAAGATCATGGGTGGGGTGGAAGAATTGCGAGAGGAAGCCTCGCCATATTGACAAAACTGGCCGCCGGAGACGATGAAACGGTTGAAAAAATCTCAACCTATCTAAATCCAAGGGAGGTTTCAAAGATGGCGGAGCTAGCACGTTATTGGAAGGACAGGCCTAGATGGGATCTGCTCAAAACCGGTAAACGATCATCCAAACTCGAGGCCTTAATCAAAATGGCTGTAGAATATTCGGCCTCGCACGTTGACACCGTCGTTACAACAGATGTCCATAGGCTTCTTCGGCTTTCCGATACATTGAACGGTAAGACTGCCCTTAAAGCCTGTACGATAAAGATAAACGATTTAGATACTTTTGACCCATTGAGAGATAGCGTGGCGCTGGACAGGATGGAACAGGTTGAAATAAGGGTTTTCAAGATGCCTGCTTTCAAGCTCGGAGGCGAAACGTTCGGGCCTTTCGGAAATGAGGTTGTAAAGCTTCCGATCTATGCCGCTGCTTATATATTGTGTAAGGGGCTAGGGCTTATAATGGAGAGGGGTTGGCGTCAACCGAGCCATTAGGATTCACCTGCCTTTAGCCGCTCTTGTTCGTCAGGCCCTCTCACCAGCACAGAGGCGCTTGGGAACGGCTTTCCCCATCCGATTGGAGAGTTTTGTCTTCAACAAAGTCATTAACTTTCATTTCCTCGCTAGTTTGTCGGAGAAGATATTACAGCTCCCCCAGTATTTACTACATATTTTTCTGGTCTAGTTTTTGTCTACGGTAAAGATATAATCATTTATGTTGGTTGGGTGGGTGTTTCCGGCTGATGGAAGAGGTTTACGAGGCCCTCGTCAACCTTTGGCAGAAAGAGAGGACCAGCTCAGAGCTCATAAGCCTGCCTGAAAGATTTCTCAACGAGCTGACAGAGTACTTTGCTTTTATAAGGAGGCAGATTAGGCTGAGCGATAAAGAATCCCTAAACACAAAGATAAGATCGGCAGAGTTTGGGATGATGCAGAGACTTCTCGAGTCCCTCCTTAAGATAAGAATGAGGAAGATAATGAGTTTGGTACATCAGCCAACCGAGTTGCAGAATTTTCTACCTTTTGAGAAGAAAACATTTAATATAATTCAGAGAGTTTTGTCACAGCACGAGTCGATGATCAAAAATAGCTTAAATAACCCTCGTATCCTTCAAAGGGATTTAAACCGTAGATATGAGGTTGTTGTCTTTCTCAAAGATTTTCCAAAGTTTGTTGGGGAGGACCTCAACAGCTATGGCCCGTTCAAAGCAGGGGACGTTGCCTCTATATGTTCTGAAAATGTCCCAGCGCTTGTTATGAAAAATGTCGTAAAACCAATCAAGTCAGTGTAGCAACAATTTCTCATCACCTTCGTCTGAGAGAATAACCCTCCCCAGAGCTACCTTACGGATGTTTGACTCCACCGAAGTTATTAATTTAACAACCCCTTTTTCCATGTCATAGCCGCAGAATATCCCTATGCCTTTATAATTTTCCTCCTCGTCGTATAAATACGCGATTACACCCATCCTGTGTTTGTATAGAACTTTTTCAACGCCATATTTTTTAGCGTCAGAAAGCCCTATGGCTTCAGCCGCTAGCCGTTCGGCCCTATGGAAAAAATCGATCGCATTTTGCCTTTCATTTCCAATAATGTCAATCTTAAGCCAGGAGAGCGGGGTG
>FWWM01015036.1_pt1 | contig 10299 bp, 6 predicted proteins | sample 2228351 | NCBI WGS metagenome assembly FWWM01 (sample SAMEA103939774, study PRJEB20133) | metagenome
AAGTTTGTTGCAAAACCCCGTGAATCAGCGACTTGGGCTCGCGTCAAGCTAACCCGCTGGCACCACTCAACTTAATTTCGGATCAGGCTCTAAATCAAAATTGATTTACCTTTTTGAATTCGTTTTCAAAAATATTCTAAATTTCATCGAAATGTATTGCTATGATGAAGTTGGGCATGAAATGGCGTGGTTAGGCTGCCAGCAACCCACGTTCCATCTCACCCATGAGGTCCACATCTTTCGCGGGATCATGAAAGAGGTGCCCATAGACATCATAGGTCATCGTGATCGATGAGTGTCCTAGCATAGTCTGGATCTTTTTCGGCGGCCACCCTTGCTCAATAAACAGCGAGGCGGCGGCATGCCGCAGGGCATGGAGCGAAAACTTCGGAACGCCATCGGCATCGACAATTTTTGCCTTGTGCATCAGAGGTATGAAAATGCGATTGGAGATGTTCGAGTGCGTCTCGACATTGCCCGCACCGTTGGGGAACACTAGTCCGAGTTCGCCCTTCGGGCATTGCAGCTGCCATTCTCGCAGCACTGTTCGAAGCTGGGGGCCAACGGGTATTTCGCGTCGTCCAGATTTGCTCTTGGTATTCCCCATGTCGCAATATCGGTCGGCGCGCTTCCTGACGGTGATGATGCTGCGTTCGAAGTCGATTGCGTCCCACGTCAGCCCACGCAGTTCGGACATGCGCATGCCGGTTAGAAGTGCGGTCATGATCAACGGCCGGTGCTTAGGTGGGGCATGGGCGATAAGGGCCTTGATCTCGTCCTTGGTCGGGAAGGCGCGCTCCGGCTGGTGGCGCTCCGATCGGCGAAGTTTCACATCCCTAGCAACGTTATGCTGCACCAAGCCTCGTTCCTGGGCCGCGCCGATGATCGAGCGGAGCGTCGTGAGGCATTTTTTTGTCATCGCACGCGTGCTGTCGCGGAGCATGGAGTCCAGAAAATCGCGAACATGGACCGCATTGAGCTCGGTGAGCAGCAGATGCCCTATCTTCGGCTCAATGTGGTTTTTCACATGGCCGCGATAGGAATGAAGCGTTGCCCGTTCGAGCTGTTCGAGTTCGCACCTTGCAAGCCAATTCTTGGCTGCGTCACTTATGGTAATCTGATTGGAGGCGGGATTCATTGAGTATGTCCTAGAGCGTTGGTTTGTCCCGCTATTCTAGGAGACGCGGAGCAATCTGTCGGGCTATTTCCCACTTCCGTCGCCAGATTTTTCCCGTTTCAGCTTCGTCAGTTCGGCCGCCACTTCTTTTAGAATGCGATTCACATCCTTTAGGTGCTTAGTGACAAACGCCTTGCGTTGTGTGTGATCAGCTCTTTCCCAATGATATGCCAGCTTGCCAGCCGGTGATGGAGGGAGTCGTCGTCGGTATCCTGCAATCTGCGTTGCACGGTAAACCGTAACTTCGCCAGCCTGAATTCTGGCGATGAGATCGTTGCGTCCGTCCTTCTCAAGTCGTTGCAACCAGTATGCGCTATCGCGTTTAGATTTGCTCACCATGGTCAATCTTGTAGACGCGTCTACGTAGGCTGGTCAATACGCTCAGCGCTCTCAGGTCGAGATGGTTAGGTTTCGTTAGTTTTTAGGCTGTTAGTGCCAATTATTGTCCACTTGATGATGGATTCGTGCTATACTGACGCCAAGTCAATGATGGCCTGTGACAACCGGTTAGCGACCGCGCGTTGCCATACGCACAAGGGAGATCGCCGCCTGCCCTGCGGCAAATCGAAGGCCGGGACGAAGACCGGAGTCGAGCGAGTGCGCGCAATGGGAAAATCGGTCGAAACCCGCGGCCGGTAAAAGCCCTGCCCCGTATGGGGGTGAAAGGTTGCCATAAAGATGAGGCCATTCGGCCTCTGCCCTGCAGGAGTTGAAGGTAAGCTTCGCAGGGTGCTTCTAGCGTGCGCTAGATAACCGGACGGGCCGAGAGGCCGGGTTTCGGAGCAGATAGATCGGTAAGGCGTCCCGCCGATCTCTGTTGTCGCTCAACACAATGCTCTTCACCACTTCCCCTGGGATAATCCAGAAAACCCCTTGCTTCCGCGTTGATCTCTTTGCGCGGGGCAGGGGGGTATAGAGTCTTCCTTGGGATGGGTTCACAGAGAAAAAAGAAAGAAGCGAGCTGCGAAGCAGCGAAGCTTCTGTAACCGAGCGCAGCTCGGTTACATCAACATAATCTTGCGAGAAAAGACGGAATGCCTGATATATTTCTGGAGCAAAAATAATAACACGAATATTGTTCGAGCAAGTGTAAATAGATAAAACAATGTCCTAGGAAAAATGTAAATACTTGACCCGGATGCTGCCGATTCGGCGGGCAATTTCGGTTCGTAGATATCTCCTCACGCTTTGCGCGACGGCTTCCCAAATAGAGTCATGCCTAACATTGTTAGGTAAAATTCAAAAAAATTCTGTAAAGGAGCATCCGATTCTGCCGAATCATTTTTACTGAATATCTGGTTCTCTAGAAACTTAAGAATATACCTCTTAGGAAGCATACGGGCTTATGAAGTATAGGATATGCGCAGTTTTTGTAAATCTTTGAAATTTTGCCCGGCCGGTATTTTTCGAGTTCAAAAAGCATGGTGGCTGATTTAAAATATTGATCTATTTTTATAATTGATAATTTGCATGGTCTGTAAATATTTTTCTAGATATCCCCTCTGGTAGATGTCATTTGGGAATATCTGTCGTCAAAGCTTCTTTCATCAATGCCAAAAATTCGCTGCTCGTTTCACATTTTTTAGTTCTAGCCTGACCTTAATTTTGTTTGGCGATTACGGTGTCATAGCCGCCGACCCTGGTCAGCCCCTCATGGCTATCAATCCCAGTGTAGCGCAGCGAGGCATCCTCATATCGGCGGAACGCAAACACGGCAGCGTTCATACGCTCGGTGTTGAACACCTTGAGGTCGACGAGCAGATTGAAGTCGGCGACCGTTAGTCCGGTGACGGTCCTGAACAGGTCTGGTTCGATCTTGGTGATCACATCCACCAGCGTGTTCTCGCGGAAATCGGTCAGGTACATGAAAGCCGGGATGCGAGTCGCGAACTTGATCAGCTTCTCCTGCACCTTCTTGCGGAGCGATTTGTACTCCTTCTCCTCGGCGGTCAGCTCCTTCTTCTGCTTCTCGGAGAGGTCCGCTTCCTTCGCCTTCTTCTTTAGGTCCTTGATCTTCTCGCTCTTGTTGATGATCGTCTCGATCACGTTGTCGCCGAGCGCTCGCCAGCCTTCGATCCGCTCAACAGCCGCCATCGCTTCCGCGTTCGAGAGCACGCGGCGCAGTGTGTCGTTGTCCACGTTGACCAGCATCGCGGATTCCCACTTGCGGGCGAGCAGGGTTGCCGAGGTGCCCGCCATCGCGATGTCGAGGATGCCGCCGGCATCGATCTGCACCATGTTCGCGCCGTCATAGGCGAGCACCGGCAAGAAGGAGACGAGGTCAGCCACCGCCTTCTCGGGGTTCTGCTCGCCGGGCGACAGGCCGATGCCATATTCCGAAATCTGCCGCAGCGCCCGAGTTGGCGCGAAGTCGAATACGAAGCAAACGGGCTTCAGCACGTCCTCGCGGTTCGGGTCGTCGCCGTCAGGGTTCTTGATCGACCACGGCGACTGCACGCGGAATGCGGCCTGAAAGTAGGTCTCGGGCGACCTGAGGTTGCGCAGCATCAGGATCGACGACCACTGCGGCACGGTGACACCCGTCGTCAGCTTGCCGCATGACAGGGTGATTGTCTGAGTGTCATGGCCCGATCCGATCGCGTCGCGCACCGGCGGAAGAGCGCTCAGGCCAATTCCTGCGTTTGCCCCTGCGGCAACGATCACCGTGTACTTGTTCCAGAAGACGTTCTGCTTCTCTTCCAGCAGGTTCTTCATGGCCTCACAGGAGGCGACGCTGGGCAGAAACCAGAAGGCATGGTTGAGATAGGGCAGCAGCCTTACATCCGAATAGGGAAACGGCGGCCTGCTACCGGCCTTCAAAGCATCAAGGTTCTGAGGCGCGTAGCTACCCCGAATGATGTCGAGCCACTTCTGCACTTCATCCTTGTGCTTGAAGGTGGCCATCACGCCCTTGCCGGATGCCGCGAAGAACTCGCCAAGATCAAACTCGTCGAACTCCCCGCCGCTTGCGATGGCGAGCAGCTCATCGGGCATCTGATAGGTCAGCAGCCGCATCTGCGGTAGCGCGCCGTAGGGGTTGCGCTCCCCCGGATGATCCTTGGCGAACTCTGCCTTGGCCCGCTGCTCGTCGGTATAGGTCCAGTTGAAAATCTGCTCTTCGATGAACTCACCCGTGGCCAGCGCCTTGAACGGTGTGCCGGAGAGGTAGAGATAGGCGCGCGTGGTGATGGGCAGGAATTCAGCCTCGGCTTCCGCGTTGTCCTCAAGGTCTTCGTTCACGGTCTCCAGGCCGGAGGCGTAGGCCAGTTCCTTCTTCGCGACCTCGGCATCCTCCCCTTCGAACAGCTCCTTGGCGTTATCGCGCCATGCGCCGAAATGGTATTCGTCGAAGATCACGAGGTCCCAGTTGATCGCATGGATCCACTCGTTCCGCGCCTTGATGTTGCCATAGCGATCCGTGCCGAGCAGGTCCTGGAACGATCCGAAATAGACCAGCGGCGTATCCTTGGGCACGTCGAGCGGGCTGCCCCCGGCATTGCGGGAGATGTACTGCCAGCCATCGAAATCGACATGGTTCTTGAGGTCCGCCTCCCACGCATCCTCAACGGCGGGCTTGAAGGTGACGACCAGCACGCGCTTGGCATCCAGTTTCTTCGCCAGTTGATAGCCGGTGAAGGTCTTGCCGAAACGCATCTTGGCGTTCCAGAGGAAGCGCGGCACGGCCTTGGGGTCCTCGGCCCAGCGGGACTGGTAGTAGTCGTGGGTGACTTCCACCGCCTCGGCCTGCTCGCCACGCATCGGGAAGGTTTCGTGCCGGGCCGATTGGAAGCGCAGTCCCTTTCGCAGCTCAACGATCGCCGCGCGCACATCAGCCGGCGAACAGCGCATCCATTCCCGCGACGAGCCGATGGTGACGCTCTCGAAGCCCATCTCGATCAGGCGGCGGCGAACGTCGTTATCGCGGAAGATGGAGCCGTCTTCGCGCTCCGCAACTTCATCGACATGGAGCGTGTAAGCCTGCTGCATCTGGCCCTGCGACTGGCGGATGCGGTAATTGACGTCGGCCTGCGTGGTCTGCCCGACCTTGATCAGCCCTGCATAGGCGGGTGGCGGATCGTTGGGCGTCCACGCATAGATGCGCAGACGACCATCGGGCTTGGGAAGCAGGATTTCGTCGATGGACGGCTTGATCACGTCACGCCTCCATCGGGCGGATCATGCTTTCGATGAACGTGACCTCATCTGGTTCGATCTCATATTTCTCATAGAGCAGTTCGTCCGACCAATTTATGTCCCAAGCTTGCTGGGGCACCCACGAGTACGTTGAGCGCAGGGCGTGCTGCGTTATCTTCCTTAGTGAGACTAAAAATCGGAACAGTCGGGTACGGTAATAGCTTTGGAAACTCTGAGCATGCTGTTCGGACTCAAATGGCCCAGCAACAAGGTATGTTTGAGTGCAAACCGACGAAGGGACAGCAACAATAGGGGGACCAAGGACCATCGCTGGGATTGCGCCTCGTTCGCCGTAGGCCTCAGGCAAAAGAACCTTCCAACCGCCTATCAACTGACGGTTTTTCTTTATTTTGTTATCAGAGACCCAAGCAACTTTGCGCTGGCCTTTGACAGTCAGGTAGAGCGCAAGATCGCCTTCCCGTTTAGCCTCTACGTAGTTGGCAAAGTTGGTCGCAAGCCCGAAAGGGGTATCGCCGCTTACAATGCTTTCCAGCGTTCCCTCAGCCTTCTTGAGGACCTTGTCAAGAATTGCCAACGCTCGGCTGTCGCGGACAAAGATGTCGTGTTCGTCTAATTTCCGGTCGACCGCAGGCAGTTGTTCATCACCTTGGAAGAGGGTGTACCGGCAGGGTCCAGAGGTATCTCGATCCCACAAAAAGTAACCAACGCCACCTTCAAAATCGACACCGGGAAATGCGGTGCTCATCCTCGTGTAGTCAACGAACTCTCTAACGTGACCATCTGTGAACATCTTGTGCCGAAAATTTCCCATATCCCGTCCGCCAGCAAGCCAACGTGAAGGAATTACCATCACGAGGAAACGCGGTTCTAGGTCCATCGCTTGCTCGACAAAGAGATGGTAGATTGAGGAGTCGTTTGTTCCGCCGCCCCCACCTTTGAGCTGATAGGGCGGGTTCCCAATGATCACATCGAATTGCATTTCTTCTCCGAACAGCTGGCCAAGCCACTTCTCGACGTTCTCGGCATGCAAGAATGCATAGGCATAGTTCTCGCTGTCTTTGCCCCTGTCAAACAGCTCGCGAGGCGCTCCACAATACTTACACTTCCCACCAACCCAAGTGTGCTCGGTCCGTTCAAACCAGATATTGCCATCATCGCTCGTAAAGGATTTGGCGACCGAATGCTCGCCCGTCGCGTGTTTCGAACAATAGAGGCTCCGCCGAGCCAGCAATGCGGTAATCTGCGTCACGGCGATGCCAAACACCTGCTTGGTCAGGATATGATCGACCCGCTCCTGCAAGTTGGGGATTTCCGCTTCCAGCCCCGCAATCAGCCGCTTGGCAATTTCGCGCAGGAACACGCCTGATTTGGTGAAAGGATCAAGAAAGGTGACGGTCTTGTCGGCCCAGATGTTTGCGCCGCCGTTGCTGGCGGCCCAAGCCTGTTCCAACGTGTCGAGCATCCGGTTGGCGAACTCGGGCGGGGTGAAGACCTCGTCGTTGGACAGGTTGGCGATGCAGCTCAGCACATCCGGGTTGCGGCCCTTGAGGGTGAAGGCCACCTGTTCGTTCATCCCTGCACCTCCGCACGGTCCAGCGCCGCCAGCGCGCGCACCGTCATCGGCGGGTAGCTCTTGGTCGGCTTGAAGATTTCATGGTTGCCTAGCCCGGCAAACAGCGAGCGCTCCTCGCGAAAGCTAGCCATACCGGTGAGCACGTCGAGCCGGAAGTCGCGCCGGTTGAACTTGCCTTTTCCGAGATAGCTCCATTCGACAACCGTAATCGGGCCCCCATCTGCGTCCTTCATCGTCATCGCATCGCCGTGGATGAGGTTCGTCGAAAGGAAGTGGCTGGCGGTGCGGTAAAGGTCGTCGTCCTCGGTCAGCCCTAGATATTGGGCGAAGACATCGAGCATGTTGGCGCGGCATTCGGCGATGTTGTCGGCAAGCAGCTCGATTCCGTAGAGGCTTGCGAGGGCGACAAGCGCGTAGTGGCGCTTCTCGAAATCGATCTTGCCATACCGAGCTTCCACCGCCGCCAGCTTGCGCTGGAGGATCGGCACGAGGAAGTTGCCGCTGCCGCACGCAGGTTCAAGAAAGCGGGAGTCGATCCGCTCGGTCTCACCCTTCACAAGATCGAGCATCTTCTCGACCAGCCAGGGCGGCGTGAACACCTCGCCATGATCGGCGACGCGTTTCTTGGATTTTATCAGGTCGCTGCTGGCGGACATGCGTTTTGGCGTAGCTCTCGAATTTGGCACTAGCCTGGTGATGGGCAGTGAGTCCCCCTTAAACGAGGGGGCGCTTGCCGCACTTGCGCCAAAACGCTCAATCAAATCAAGCGAGCGAAGCACATGGTTGGGGGGCGCAATCAGACCCTGCTCCCAGTCGATCACCTTGGCAAGGGGAACACTGAACTCGCGAGCAGCATCATCTGGCGAAAGTCCAGCCGCAGCCCTGCGTGCCGCAAAAGAGAAAGGTGACATCGCGCTCAATTGTCTCTCGCTCCCGAAGCGCTGCGCCAGATATCGGCTTTGACCCAGCCGTCGCGCCCATTCAGGTGCCAGTCGCTCCAGCCATTGCGATTTGTCTTGGTAATCGCAACCGATGCGCTGGAAAATGACGTGAAAGCGCCTTCAATTCCCTCAACATCCAGCTTTCGGGTTTTTACCACGGCGTTGTAGACTTGGTTCCCATAGGTAAATCTGCAAACAGTGCCCTCACGCGGGAAGTTTCCATTCTCTCCGTAGCGACCAAGTTCTGGATAGTCGGTCTCGATCGCTAAGGGTGGCGCCCAAATCTTGCGTGCGATCTCAAAAAGAGCGCTACCGCGCTTGGTGATGCAGTCCTCATCCCAATGATCATAGACATTGAGTTCGCGATTGAGCGCCAGGCTGGCATGCGCTCTGAGGGCGGGCAGCTTTGCGGAGAACGGTCCGTTCGACATGGTCGAATTGAGGGGCGACGTGACCAGCGTAAGGTTCCCGAGCTTGTTGATATGCGTGTCGCGCTGGCTCTCGGCCATCATCTGGTCGACGTTGAACTCGCCTTCGCCAACATGCTCAAAACCGGGTAGAGGCCAGTGCTCACGCCACCTTTGTGGCATGATGTGTTCCACGGTAAGCAGCGACTTTATCTCGATTTGCTCGCTCAATGCCGAACGTTTTGCCGTCTCGATGTGCTGGAAAAGATAGCGCAATCGGGGCTGGCGGGCAGATTTGTATTGGTCGCGCCCCAGCCAGCCGCGCCGGAACTCTTCGTCATCTGGCCAACGATCGGTGTCGTTGGGTCGCGTCGAGAGCCAGCGAGCCAAAGCATCAACCTTGCATCCTTCGCTGTCGCGCAGGCGGTCAATCGTCGCCACGAAGAAGCGGTTGTAGTTTTTGGTAGACAGCCCGGCGATGTCCCGACGCAGGATGTAGCTTTCCAGCATCGCCAAAGCCTCAGGCAGCCTTTCGCCGAGCGAAGCTTCGGTTGCCAGGTATACCACGAGCGGGAAGGCGGTGCTGACATCAAAAGCCTCTGCAAAGGTACCAAATTTGCCAATGGGATCATCGATGTCCTGTTCAAAAATCTTCTTTTCGATCTTTGCCGATGCCGTGATTTGTTCGAGCTCGCCTTCGATAGATTCGAAGGGTCTTTCGTCCATGATCCAGCGGCGATAGGCTTCAAACAAGCTGTCCTTCGATATTATCTCCGCTGTCTTCATCGAGAGATGGTCAATCAACATCCAATCAAGCCGCGTCGCACCCTGACGGCCTCGGTTGGTTTCAGTACCCCAGAATGGCCCATCAAGCGGGAGCCAATGTTGCTCATAGAGCTTGTCGATATTGAGCGATCCATCGGATTGACCCTGACCCTTGGCGCGCTGGAAAATGAAATTCCGCATGAGGTCTGCGGGCGCGAGATCGACGCCGCGGCTATTGAGCGTTTCGAAAATCGTCTGCGGATCGTCGCCGCCCTCAAGCTCGATTGATACGACAGCCAGGCCCTCCTTCATGGCCTCAAACAGCTTCTCCAATTTTTCCTCGTCATATTGGCTGCCATCGCCGACGTGGCTCTTGATCTGAGACCGAAACCACTCATGCGCATGCGAAGCTTTCCGGACGTGCCCGTCCTCGCCCAAAGGCGTTTTTGCGATTTCGTCTAAGTCCGTTGATGCATCAATCACTTGCGCAAACGCTCGTCGGTCCATCAGAGACGGCCACACTTTGAACCGCTCGACTGCTGGGGTTTCCATGATCCCTTCATTCACAAGGTGCTTCTGGATTTCGTCAGCGTATCTGGACCCATTGGCCGCCGCGACATCTCTCAGAGCTGCAAGCAATAGCTGAAAGGTCGTCAGGCGCTGCTGACCATCGATCACCTCAAAGGCTTGCACTTGTTTCCCATAAGTCTTGATTTGAGCGATTACCAACGCCCCCATAAAATGAGGGGACATCGCTGCACGGTCTGAAAGTAGCCGTTGGTTGGCGCGCTCGATATCTTCCCAGAGTAAGCGCAACTGCGGCTCGACAGACCAGGCATATTGCCGCTGATACAGTGGGATGAGATAGCGCTTCTTACCATCGAAAAGCTCTATGATTGAACGTGTATACGGCTTCATCTCCATCCCCACGGATTTATGCTCTCAGGCGGACAGCTTTCCATTTAAACGTGACATGGTCAATCATCCAATGCGCTGCGGAAAGGAGAAATGAATGGAAATCAGGCGAAGTGCCCATGCCCGTTCGCAGGATGGCCTTAAACCAAGGCTTCTTCATCGACGGATTGGCGAGGAATGGGTGAAAAGGCACCCTTTTCAGGTGCTTGGTCAGGCTGACACCAATATCATACAGGGAGGGGAGATGCGCAGGCGAGCCGACCGAAAGGATGGTAGCGGAGGAGGGACTTGAACCCCCGACCTACGGATTATGATTCCGCCGCTCTAACCAGCTGAGCTACTCCGCCATCCCGGCAGGCACGGGCC
>FWWM01017704.1_pt1 | contig 10289 bp, 8 predicted proteins | sample 2228351 | NCBI WGS metagenome assembly FWWM01 (sample SAMEA103939774, study PRJEB20133) | metagenome
TGAAAGACCTATTTTCATTGATGTTTTCTGGCCAGCAAAACCAGTTTCAGACGCTGTCCCTATGAAGAGGGAACTGAAAGGTCTCCAGGCCAGGTCATCCCCGATGGCTTCCTTGAGTTTCAGACGCTGTCCCTATGAAGAGGGAACTGAAAGCAACTTATTCATTTCACTAACACTTGATGGCCTTTTTGTTTCAGACGCTGTCCCTATGAAGAGGGAACTAGAAATTGTAGTCAAATCCATCCTAAAGTCAAGAAAAAAATGTTTCAGACGCTGTCCCTATGAAGAGGGAACTGAAAGTGGCCTTGCCATTCAGGATCAGCTATTCTGATCCCGAAGTTTCAGACGCTGTCCCTATGAAGAGGGAACTGAAAGGCTCCACCTGCTCATACACCCTAAACTTCCCCAAATCCGTTTCAGACGCTGTCCCTATGAAGAGGGAACTGAAAGATCTTTTTGAGGATGCTCTTTTCCACCTCGGGTTCCGGTTTCAGACGCTGTCCCTATGAAGAGGGAACTGAGAGAATTTTCGTGGGTCAACCCGGTGTCGATTTCTTCGGTTTCAGACGCTGTCCCTATGAAGAGGGAACTGAAAGCAGAATGTTCTCCTTGAACTCCTTCATGGAACTCCAGTTTCAGACGCTGTCCCTATGAAGAGGGAACTGAAAGGATTCTATCTTGAGAAGAAAGAAGTGGCTAGGGACGGGTTTCAGACGCTGTCCCTATGAAGAGGGAACTGAAAGCTAGCTCCTTCAGCCTCTTTAGGGCCTCATCTCCCGTTTCAGACGCTGTCCCTATGAAGAGGGAACTGAAAGATTCAACCAATTTCTTTGTGCAACATCACTCACTCTAGTTTCAGACGCTGTCCCTATGAAGAGGGAACTGAAAGCTGCGTTAAGTATGCCGTATCAGAGTCGGCAAGCAGTTTCAGACGCTGTCCCTATGAAGAGGCATCTGAAAGTTTTCCCAGGTGGAAGTGATTAACAGATTGGCTACCGTTTCATGCGCTGTCCCTATGTAGAGGGAAGTGAAAGCAGATCACAACGAGTGTCTTTCAGGTGGTAGGAGCGGTTTCAAAGTAAGCGGTCGGGGAACCACACCTTTCGGTGTCAAGCCTTTTGATTCATGATCTCCGAAAAACGAAAGGAGGGTATCCATGAACCGAAAGGACAGCAATCACGAGAGTAAACATCTGCAAGAGTGGCGTGCCCGGATTGCCTCATGGCAAGCCGGCGGCCTCAGTCAGGCGGCTTTTTGCCGAAAGCACGGATTGACAGAGAGCCGGTTTCGTTACTGAAAACAACGAATCAAAAAACCGCAAAAGACTGCGCCCCTGGTAGAAGTCGCCGGAGTCATGGTTATGGGAAACAGCACACCCGCTTTTCGCGTGACGTGCCCAAGCGGTTATAGCATCGAAGTTCTGGCCGATTTTGATCCTTGTTCCTTGGAAGTCCTTTGACGGCTGGTGCAAAGACAGCCATGATGCTTCCCTGCACCGTTTGTGGCTTCTTAGCGCCGGGCGCCACCGATCTTAGAAAGTCGATGGAGCGAGGCGTGTACAATGTGTTTGTAGATCAAGGAGGATCTGGGGAACAATCCGTGGCGCTCGTGGCATGATAATAGTTATCTTTTAAACAGAACTTAAGACAAAGACCTTTTCCAAAGGCCACTTTCATCAAGCTCAAAAGTTTCGTCAGAGCAAACACTTGACCCCGGCACCCAGCATACTCCCATATATAAAGTTTTTATTCCGAATCTATCACTCTTGTCGGTTTCTCTCCCCACGTAAGGTTCAATCATTCCCTTGGCCTTGAATCCTGTTGATATTGCATGGCCAAGCAACGGGTGCCCTCCTTTTACTTTTACCTGAGGCCTCGGGGTATGTTTTATGAATTCATAATTTTTGTCATTGGTAGCTTCCGAGTAGCGTTTCAAAAGCAACTTGCCGAAACCGTAACGTCTTTCTCCGCCTATGTAAAGTTCTTTGAGCCAAGAATTCCAGATATCTTCTTTTCCAAGCTCCTTTATCGCCTCATCATGCACAATGACCCAGCCACCCATAGATGTCCTTTGACCGCTGCTTGTGTAAGCAGCAACAAATTCAACCTCATGGAGCGATCCTGTAGCAGCAGATGTAGTGGCAGACTCAAGGGCTGTTGTAACAAGGGAAGAGACGTACAGCCTTTCGAATTCAGCAACCTCAAAATTTCCGTATTTCACTTGCCCAGATTCATAAGTGGGGTACAATAATGTGCCGTCGTCATGCACGAACCAGTAACCAAAGGAAAAGTGCTCTTTTACCCAGGTGCCTACTGGCCGATAGTTATTTTCAGTGGCATTTGGCGTTCCTGCAAATCCGCAACGGCTAAAACGTTCCGTGACTGCCGCCCAGATGTTCCGCGCGGGTATATAGTAGCGGGTCTGCTGAAGGTTTCCGATTTTTCGGTAGCCGATGTGCAGAGGACTAACCAGTTCATAAATCACGTCAAAAAAGTTCCAGCCCATATCAGTCCCCCAAAGTTTTGGCATGGTACCGGGCGTAGATAAGGGCCTGCTCCAGCAACCGCTTGGCGAGCAGAAGCTGGTCCAGGTCGCCGGCCAGATGGTCGCGCACCGCCGCCAGCGGGTCCCTGACGTTCTGGAACGCCTGGATGCCCGCTTCTTTCAGAAAGGCCACAGCCTGCTCTGTGAGCCGATCCGCGCCGGGTTTTTCACGCTGGCCGCGCGAAGCCTGGTACAGGAAAAAGGCATACAGGCCGTCCCCTTGCAGGACGCCGAGCGATTTGGTGATGTGGTTTTCGGCGTTCTTGCCGATCGCCTGATGGACCTTGTCGGCGATCTCCCAGCCATATTTGGCGCAGAGTTGATCCAGGTTGACGGTGCTCATTGCCCACCTCCCACCCGCAGTTCCAGGACGCGCAGCCGACCCATGCCCCGCGTGCCCATCCCGCCGATGCCCAGAGATTCAAACAATTTCATCCCACTGGCAACCGTGGTTTTCAGCTTATCCACATCACCTTCAGGATGGGCCTGCTCACTGAGCGGGATGTGATACTCGGTATCGGTCTTGTGGTTCTTCTTGACCTGCACAGCTATACGGTAATACTTCGGATGGCTTATCACCACCTCAAACATCAACACACTGCCGCGCGGCAGGGCTTCGTAGGTGTAGAGCGCTCGATCGGCGGCGGCGCCGGTCTGCGGGTCAATGCTCACCGAGGTGCGCACCTCCAGGTTGTCGTTGACGATGTGGCCGAACATCTTGTCCGAGACCAGCACGGCGCGGGAGAGAATCGCCGGCGGCACGCCCGGAAACTTGCCGGCGTCCAGGTTCAGCCCAGCGTTCGCCACCGTGAGCATCAGCCAGCCCAGGTTGAGCCGGCCGCTCGTCTGGATGCTGCCGGCGACACGGACCTCCCCATCGGCTGGTTCGGTTTCGGTCACCTCCAGGTCTTTCAGGACGGACGGGCAGGTGACCCACACCGGGCCGGCCAGGGAGTGGACGGGGAAAAAGACCAGGCGGGCATCGGAGAACTGGGCCAGGCCCTGGAAACTGCCGCCCTCGCCTTTGGAAAAGCCAAAGGTGACGCAGATGGGGCAACCGGGCTTACCACAGTGTCCCTGATAAGCGCCCCTGGTCTGTCCCTGCCCGGCGCAGTGCGGCCACTTGTCCTGATGCTGCATTGTCGCGTAAGTCCGGCAGGCACCCGCAAGGCTGGTGCCGGGGATTTTGGGCAAATTTGTCCCCGGCTCGCGCACGATGCACATATCCACCCGCCCCAGGCGCATCCCGCCCGTGCCGACGTGGATGGGGTCCAGCGCCAGGGCGAAATAGCGGAGCGATTCAGGGAATTGGGTTTTTTGATCGTTGCTCATCTCTTGCCTCCTTTTATTTCTACGCAATCCGTTGCTTGACAACGGTTAAGTACAAGTGGAGACAGCGAAACAATCTTCCGTCGGTGACATCTTCCGACGTGACGACATCCGGCAACGGACTGCCGCTCTTGTCTCTCCTTCGGAACAAGTGAGCTTCCACCAGGGTTGTCTCTGCCAGGCGCTTAAATTCAGGGCTTTGAAGGCCCCAGGCCCTGCCTTTGGCCTCCAGCAATGCCCATACGCCATGCAGGGCGGTATTGGTGATGCCGCTTCCTTTCAAGTTCTCCCACATCTCCATCAGACGCTGGAGTTCATCCAGCAACAACACGTCCTTTTGCGGATCGAACCGGAACCGTTGCGCCGTGTTTTCCAGCCAGAGATAGGCAAAGCGGGAAGGAGTCACGCTCACCCCATCGCCCGGCTGCACATCGCCGACGTGAACCCACCACCCTCCCTTGTGTTTAAAACGGCGGGAATGGTGCGCGGCCGGGTTCCCGTCCAGCGCAAAGTAGGGATACCAGTTGTCGTCGGTTGTTCTGTCGCCCATTTTGGTGGGCACGGTCCAATCAATCCGTTGATCACCTAAAGACAAGCTAAGACTCCGCATAGCGCCGCTGGAGTCAGGGCAGTTGCACTCCACTCGCCACTTTTCGTCATCTAACTTCGTTTGCTCCAGCATCCGCCGCCCCGCATCCATCACCGCCGCCAGCGGCATCTTGCGCGGAAAAAAAACCAGGCCCAGGAAAAGGGGCAGGCGGTTCTGGACCTTGCCGAACTGATCCTGGTACTTCTGGTGAATCTCTTTTGCGATTTCCAGCGCATCACAGGCCGGCACCAGGGCGAGGAACTGGTCGGGCGAGGCCAGGAGCGAGAGACAGGGGGTATACTCGCGCTTCTTATCCGTCAGCACATCAACCCTGGCTACCGTGAACTGTCTCCGTTCATCGGGCCTGTCCGACGCAACAACCTGGACAGTTTTCCCGTGCCATTCCGCGACCAGTCCGATCAAATCCTGCGCCTTCCCGGCGCCCAGTTGCAGGTTGAAGACGGTCAGGAAGCGGCTTTGGCTCGCCATCCAGAAAAGGCTGATGGTCTGCCCGTTGATCGTACCGTCATAGGGAATGCCTTCTCGCCAGCCTGTGGGGGAATCCGGGACGAGGGCGACGCGGGCGCGGCGCAGGGCAGCGCTGGCCGTGCCTTTGGCATACTGGTGATCGGCAAGAATTTTCTGTGCCGTCTCCGTCCAGAAGCGTTGACAGGTCTCCCAGACGCGGCGCAGGCGAGCGGGGGAGGGGTTCTTGGGCGTGAAGGTGTTATTGGCCTGATCGCAGCGCACCAGCATCGTCTGCACCAGGTCGCCGGAGAGCCAGTCGTCCAGCCCGAAGCGGCCGACGAGGAGCGCGACGCGGTCGTTGTGGTCGGCGAGTTCGTCCACCCAGATGGTCTGGGCAGGGTTCTGCAGCCACGCGGTAATGCGCGAAGCGCGCCGGCCGAGGCACGTTTCACAGGCCTCCCGGCCTTCTTCCATCGGTCGCAGGCGGCAGACGGGGCAAACTTCCCACTTCCCAGGTGGAAGGTTATCCCATTGCTGTTGCCAGCACGGACTGAGGTTTTCGGGCGCGAAGGGTTGGGCGAGCGCGCGATGGGCGGTTGTGCGCGCATCGGCCAGCATCCGCTTGAGTTGCTCGGTGGCGGTGTTGCCCTGCGGCCGTTCTACAGCAATGCGCGGGGCCAGTTCCAGGTCAACCATTTCTACGCGGCGGCGGATCTCCTGGGCCAGGTCGGCGGGCAGATCCAGGTCGGGGAAGGTAAAGTAGATGCCGGTGGTATCACGGTAGATTTCGTTGCCGAGCGGGTATCTCCATTCCACCAGATGCTTTACAACGTTACAGGCGACCCTTACTGCCCGTTGGTATGCCACCAGGTCGGCGATTTTGACCGCTTTGGCATACAGACCAAGCACGTCAAAGTTGACGCGGAGAATGCGCCAGCGGAGGTCATGGTCAATGATCTTGTCTGGCCAACTCTTCCATTGCCTGATACCGAAGTGCTGACCTTTGAGCAAGGCACCTGCCAATGTTGATTTGAACAGAGAAGATACGACCCACGCCCAATCTGACAGCAAGACTTCGTTAATCGGCCGCCGCGTATCTCCCAGGCCATAGACAAAATTTTCCAGTATGACTTTTCGGTCAGGCTGCAAGTTTTTTAGACGATTATCCAGGCTTTCAGAAGAATTATCTACAACAACCCTATTTCCCTCAAATCCAAAAGCAGTGCTGATGTATACCTTCGGCCAGGATTGCTGTCCCTCGTTTCGACTAGGCTCCTGCTTATCCACATGGGCCTCGTTGTGGCAAACTCCCAAGGCCGCGGGAAGCCAGCCCGTTTTGCCGCTGAGAAGAATAGAGCAATTGCCATCAGTAGCAAACCCTGGCGTCCCCAACACGATAAGTTCTGCAAGGGTATATGTCTCACCAAACAGGCTTACAGAGTTGTTGCACAAAAAGTCTTTTAGATATTGTCCAAGAAAGTCCGCTGCCTTTGGGCTTTGTGCATTTAGAACATTGTTCAGCGCAGCAGGTTTTCTGATCGAGGCAGCCTGGGGACTCAATTGAATCTGACTGGAAGGATTGTCTACAACGGCTTTATAGGCATGGTCATTCGACCATCTTCGCGTTCCGCCTTGACTGTGCGCTTCAATATGCAGGTTGCAGAATTTGCCCACATCATGCAATAGTGCTGCCACCTCTGCCAGCAGCAGCGCATTGCGGTTATCCGCCAGAACCTGCAAACTAGAAACGGGCATTTTGCACCTCCTCCGCCAGTTGGCTCAGGTGCGACACCTTACATTCCCCGTCGCGTGTCCTGACCACGCCTGTCATCTTATCCTCCGCCGTCCCGTAGCCGCTGGTGCGCTTGGCGGAAAAGCCGTAGGTGAGCATCATCCCGCGCACCGCTTCGGCCACGCGCTGGAGATCCTCCTTGGCCTGCTGCACGGCGTTGTCCTTGCCGATCAGGTCAAAGGGGACGTAGAGCAGGCTGAAGGTGCCCTGCGCGCCAACGGGGACGCATTCCAGGTAAATCGGGTGGGTACCAGCTTTGGTCTGGCGCCTGTGGGGGTTAATCACCTCCACGTCTATACTGTCGAAAAAGGTGGGGTAGAACGTCAAACGTCCACTATGATGGGGAAGTGGATCATCGCCGCTGAGGCCAAAGCGGGCGCGTACCATTTGCTCATACTGTTTTCGTGCCTCCGGTCCGCCCAGGTCGTCCAAATAAGCGGCAAAATCTCCAGCCTTTCCCGGCTCTTCCCCTTTTTCGTCGCCGAAAAGCAGGGTCTGGGCCAGCCGCTCGCGGGCAAATTCCTCCAATTTCTCCAGAGATGGTTGTGCGTTCCGGGGTGCCAGGCGGATGTGCATCATCGTCCAGCGCAACAATCCCTTCCAGGCCGCCGCCGACATCACTGGTATCTTAAAAACCTTGTCCTTACGCACCGGGTTAACGCTTTCGGCCACATAAAAGATGTCGTCATCTTTGCTTATCCACGGTTTGGCGAGGGTGAAGGTGAATTGTAGGAACCAGGAGCCATTGGGGAGACCCTCAAATACCGACACCGACGGCTTGAGCCAGCCAAATGTGTTAAGCGTGTTCTCAATTTCCCTGTTGTAAGGGGCTTGTTCTGGCTGACGCCCGTGAATTAAACTCTTATATCCGCCACCACTCCTGCGGTCGCCGCTTAGGGCGTAATTCCTGACATTTTCATTACGCGCAGCGATGCCCCCCAGAAGACGGATACGGGTGGCGATGTCCAATATGGTAAAATTGCGGTAGTTACCACCCACAACGGCATTGACATCGTCCTGCGATTCACCACCGAGATCTATGTAGAGGTCATAACTCATGGAGCACCTCCCAGCAGTTCTTTCAAGTAAGCTGGACCATCGGTTTGTGAGCAATCCAGCGCGTGCCATCCCTTCATTCCCGGAGCAATTCCACTCCTCTCGCCAAACACGAGTTTCCAGATATTCTCTGATTGGAATTGCTCTTTTAACGCATTGAGAAAGCTATCGCGATCATCAAGTTCTGCACAAGGTAACCAGCCCCAGAGGCGGAATTCCCATTGACTATTATCAAGACGATAGGCGTACGACACATTAATCTTGGAAGCGGTGGTGGGTACCTCCTCACCTTTCTTGAAAGAGCGTTTGCAGTTGGGACACCAATTCTTGCCGGAATTGTTCCTGTCCGGGCGGAAACCCGGTTGATAACATAATGGACAAACGGCCTGTGCTTCTCCAAACACAAAATGCGTTTCTCTGGCGGAGAGTCCATGTTGCCAATGAAAACGCAGCCAGTTCCTTATAGCAGGCGCAACAGGAAGAACGCCCTGATTGTACATTTGCTCAAGTTCTTGATAGGCAGATCGCAATGGCCGCGGAGATGAGCCATTTGGCAGTTTGCCATTCACCGCTTGTTGAATACCGTCAATCTGTCGCCACCAGTCCGTGCGCTTCGGCGCCTGAAACCGAAAGCTGGCAAAGAAAAAATCCCGGAAATCGGGCAGAGAGTTATTTCGTGCAGGTAAACGGTTGCTTATTCCAACCATCCACTCAACATCGGGTTGAACATTTTCCACCTGGATAATTCCATATCCGCTTGCTCCTTTCGGACCCAGACTCGCATGCTGGTTAATCAGCGTTAGAATCGTATGCAAAGGACGCAGATCGGCGTTGCACAAGGGGATTATTCTGATTCCGATAGTCCCCACGCGGCTCTTGCCAAACACGTACCAGCCACCAGCACGCTGGCCTCCCTTTGACTGGTGAACTCTTCCGCTCGGAATGAGAACGTTGTCACTCTGCTGGAGCAAGGTGTTCCCCTCGCTCTCTACCTGCAGCCGAAACCTTCGCGTCCAGCCCGTGCAGCCAAAAACATAACACACCGCACAGAGCTGCTTTTCAGGTGGATCCGGTTTTTTAGGATCGTACTCGCAACGACTATCGCCCGTGGGATCGCACGCGCTCCCCCCCAGTCCCCGCACCAGCGCCTCGTACCACCAGCGCAGCGAGCCGATCAGCCCCGTCTCGTGCAGGCGGTCGCAGGTCTGGTCCACACCACCTGTCCACAGGGGGGTCAATGTTCTCATCCTGATCTCCAAGGTGGTCATGATCCTCACCCCCTATACCTACCTAAATTGTGCGATTTAATGCTGGAAAAAACCTACCCTTTGGTCTATATTGTTGAATCGAAACGAGATTTGCTGGATCCAATTCCGATTCAACGCAAACCCAAAGGGTAGGAGGAGATCATCCCATAAAAGAAACAAGCTGATAAGTGTAAAATGGATCAGGTTGAATCCACGTCGGATACCATCGGGCTGGTCTGAGCCTTTTCGTCCGTTATCTGGAAAACATAGGGACTTTGGCCTATCTGGTGAGGCTTTTTGGCGGTGTGAGAAAGAGCCGGAAGGGCCTTCCGGTTGATGAGGTTTTCAAGCAGCTGTTTTGCTTTTTCCTGGATGACACAAGCTCTAGCTTGTCCACACTCCACGATCTGCAAGAGGATCAGGGTTATGCCGCGGCCATTGAAAGTCGCAAGGAAAATCTTCTTTTCCGGGCTTCTGTGATACGTTTTTTTGACAGCAACCACTCGGACACGGTTGAGAAGATGGTTCGCCATGGGGTGCCAAGAATCCGCAGGGGCTATCGAAAGGATGGAGCGATTGTGGTGCCACTCGATGCGGGATTCTTTGATCAGAAACTCTTTGAGGTCTTTGAGGAACTGCAGGTGGGCACCATCTGTTCGGGTTGCATGGACAAAGACGTTGTGGAGTAGGCTCGGGCCACGCACGAGCACCATTGGAAGCGATTCGTGCGAGACAAAAAGGCACGGGAGTCCACTGAGTTCGGGCGTCGCAGAGAGTCTTGGACTCGGTTTCGAAAGGCCATCTATTGTCGTCCCGTAGGGGCCAACAGGCAATTATGGCTCCCATTCGTCAGCCCAGAAAGGATTCTTTACACGAATCTCGGAAGGAGAGGAGCGGTTGACCAACAATTCAAAAAAAGGTTTCAGACGCTGTCCCAATGGAGAGGGAACTGAAAGAAGTCATACATAACCTCCATGTAAGCGTTCGGGGAACTGCACCTTCCTCCACCAGCCAGAATGACCCATAATGGTTGAAAACAGGATGCGATCCAGGCAAGGCTCATGATTCAGGCTGATTTCTTATGGGGAAAGAGAGTCACGAAAGGGCGGCTTATGAGCGTCGGGCGAATGGAGGCGAAGCCGGAATCCGCCGCCGTACCTAGAACGGCACAGCCGACTCGAAGTGGCTTTGAAGGAATGGCACCACAGAGACGCAGAGGACACAGAGGCGGGGCGCACGCTGAGGCGTGCGCCCCGGACTGTGG
>FWWM01004394.1_pt1 | contig 10287 bp, 9 predicted proteins | sample 2228351 | NCBI WGS metagenome assembly FWWM01 (sample SAMEA103939774, study PRJEB20133) | metagenome
CCTGGGGGTGGCGCGGGCTGGCGCGTCGGGACCTTCGCTGGCCCCGCTGGGGATGGGATTGGGCCTACGGGCTCTTCCTGGGCTATGCGTTCCTCTCCCTGGCCTGGGCCCCCGCGTGGGAGGATGGGCTCCCCGAGTGGATCAAGTGGGCGCAGATCGGCCTGGTCGTGGGGCTGGTCCTCACCGCCTCCCCGCAGGCGCAGCACTTCCTCCTCGGGGCCGCCCTCCTCTCCGGCGCCCTGCAGGCGGGGATCGGGCTCTGGCAGGCGTTCCTGCGGGGGACGGGGCCGGAGCATTTTCAGCTCCCCGGCCTCCCGTTCTACCGGGCCTACGGGACGTTCCAGCAGCCGAATCCCTTCGCCGGGATGATGGGCCTGATCGCCCCCGTCGCCCTGGGCCTCGGCTTCGGGCTCCTCCGCGATCCGCAGGGATCCGCCCGCGGGCGGATCCTGGGCCTGGGCGCGCTGGGGGTCGGGGGGCTCGCCCTCCTGGCGCTGGCCGCCTCGTGGTCCCGGGGCGCGTGGCTGGGGGCGGCCGTGGCCGGCAGCGTGCTGCTCCTCATGCTGCCTTTGCGGATCCGGAGGGGGCTGGCCGCCTGGGCGGCCGTGCTCCTCCTGGGCCTGGCGGCCGGGGCGCTGGGGTGGATCCCCACCCCGATCCAGGCCCGCCTCGCCGGGGTGTTAGAGGAGGTTCAGATCACAGACGTGCGTGGCGTCGAGGTGAACGAGGCGAACTTCGCGGTGATCGAGCGGCTGGCCCACTGGCAGGCCGCGGTGGAGATGTTCCGGGCCCATCCGTGGTTCGGGGTGGGGTTCGGGAACTACGCGGCGGCCTACCCAGCCTACGCCACGATCCGCTGGCCCAACCCGTTGGGCCACGCCCACAACATTTACCTGAACATGGCGGCGGAGGGCGGCCTCGTCGGCCTGCTGCTCTACCTGTTGCTCTGGATCGTGATCGGGGTCCGAACCGGTCGGGCGTGGCGGCGGAGCGCCGGGTGGCGGCGGGGGTTGGCCGTGGGGCTCATGGCGGCGTGGGCGCATTTGCACGTCCATCAACTCTTCGATAATCTTTACGTGGCCAACCTGCCGCTCTTGATCGCCCTGTATGGGGCATGGGTGGAGCGGCTGAACCTGGAGCCGGGGAAAGGGGGCGGAGGCGATCCCGTGGAGAGAAGACTGCCCCTTCGGCCGACATGGGCGGACCTCTATCGGGCTTACCGCAAGGAGATCGTGCGGTTTGCGAAATTCTGCGTGGTGGGGACGGTGGGCTTCGCCGTGGACACGGGGATCCTGAACGGCCTGATCTTCCTGGGCGGATGGGTCCCGGTTCTGGCGAAGGCGGTCTCGTTCACCGCCGCGGTGACGAACAACTTCCTGTGGAACCGCTACTGGACCTATCCCGAATCCCGATTGAAGCCGCTCTGGCGGCAGATCTCCCAGTTCTTCATCGTGAACACGGCGGGGTTGGGGATCAACCTGGCCGTGTTCGGGACGGCCTCCGGATGGCTGATCCCCCGGCTGGGGATGAAATGGGGGGTGAACCTCTCGCAGGGGATCGCGGTGGGGATCGCCCTCTTCTGGAATTTCCTGGCCAATCGCCTCTGGACCTATGACGACGTGCCGTAGCGAAGATCCATCCTGAAACCCACGGAGGCCCCTATGCTTCGGGTGGAGATCGAGTATTGCGCGGTCTGAGGGTATCTCCCTCGCGCGGTCAGGTTGACCGAGGCGCTGCTGAAGGAGTTCGAGGACCGGGTGGCCTCGTGGACGCTCATCCCGTCCAGCGGGGGCGTCTTCGAGGTGCGGGTAAACGGGGAAGTGGTGTTCTCCAAGAAGCAGCAGGGGCGCCACGCGGAGGTGGAGGAGATCCGCCAGGCGCTGGCCGCCCGGCGGCGGTGACCCGGGCGCGGGGTGGGCGGGCTCGCCTGCTGCAGACCCGCCCACTCCACCTCCCGGCCGGGGCGAACGTTCAGCGCGTCCGGCCCGCGGGGAACGATCCCACCCCGAAGATCTGGGGCGACAGCCGGATGCCCGCCGCTTCCAGGCGGGGCATGAAGTGGGGGCGGATCCCGGTCGGCCGATGGACCCCCTCCACCTTTCCCTGCTCCTCCCCGATCGCCTTGGCCTGGAAGACGAACAGGTCCTGCAGCACCACCGTGTCTCCTTCCATCCCCTGGATCTCCGTCACCCGCGTGATCTTCCGCGAGCCGTCCCGCAAGCGCTCCTGCTGCATGATCAGGTCGATAGCGGAGGCGATCTGGGTGCGGACCACGCGGAGGGGGAGATCCATCCCGGCCATCAGCACCATCGTCTCCAGACGGGAGAGGGCGTCGCGGGGGCTGTTGGCGTGGATGGTGGTCATCGAGCCCTCATGGCCGGTGTTCATCGCCTGGAGCATATCCAGGGCCTCCGGCCCCCGGCACTCCCCCACGATGATCCGATCGGGCCGCATGCGCAGCGCGTTGATCACCAGATCCCGGATGGTCACCCGGCCCGTCCCATCGGGCAGGGCCGGCGCCGCCTCCAGGCGCACCACATGGCGCTGTTGCAACTGGAGCTCCGCCGCATCCTCAATGGTCACGATGCGCTCGTCCTCGGGGATGAACGCCGAGAGGACGTTGAGCAGCGTCGTCTTCCCCGAGCCGGTCCCGCCGGAGACCACGATGTTCAACCGGGCGATGACGCAGGCGCGCAGGAACTCCGCCATCTCCGGCGTCATGGTCCCGAACCGGATGAGGTCCTCCACGGTCAGCCGGCGGGCCGGGAACTTCCGGATGGTGATGGTGGGCCCGTTTAAGGCGCAGGGCGGGATGATCACGTTGACCCGCGAGCCGTCCGGAAGGCGGGCGTCCGCCATCGGCCACGTGCGGTCCACCTTGCGCCCCAGGGGCTTGAGGATCCGCTCGATCACCTCCATGACGTGCTGATCATCTCGGAACCGGACTTCCACCTCCATGAGCTTCCCGCCCCGCTCGACGTAGACCTGATGGGGGCCGTTGACCATGATCTCCGTGATCGTGGGATCCCGCACCAACGGCCCGATGGGCCCGTAGCCGATGACCTCGTCCCCGACCTCCTCGATCAACCGCTCCAGCACCTCCGGAGGCAAGGCGACCCGAGCGGTGGCGAGCAGCTGAGCGGCCCGCTCCTGAACCCAGCGCCAGCTCTCGGGGTCGCCCCCACCGGTGGAGGCTCCGGGCCTCTCCGCAACTGCTGGATCAGCCAAGCCCGCAGCCGCGCATAATGCTCAGGGGGCAGTGGGCGCTCTTGCGCGCTCAAGGCGAACCCTCCTCCTGGTTGGCCCATTGAAGGATCCCCTCCGCCCATTCCCGGATCCGGTTGGCCGTCGGGCTCTCCGGCTCGATCTCCTGGATCGGCCGGCCCTTCTGGAGGGCCCGATGGGCGGTCACCGGATCCACCGGCCAGACCCGGATGGGCACGCCGCCCAGGCGGTTCCGGATGTCCGTCTCCGTCCATGGCTCGGGGAGCACCCAGCGTCGCACCCAGACCGGCTCCACCCGGGGATGGTGCAACCCAAGCTCCTTCAGCCGGCGCAACACCGCCCACATCCGCCGTATCCCCGGCGCGTGGCCTTCGAAGGTGAGGAACACCCGCTGGCAGCGCGGAAGGATCTGGGCGGCCACCCGACCCATGGGATCGCCGACCATCCAGACCACGAACCCGGCCTGGGCGGTCAGCCGCTCCGTGACCCGCTGCACGGCCGCGGCGTTGGGCGTTCCGTAAACCGACCAGACCTGGAGCCGCTCCTGGACCGGGATCCAACCCTGCGCGGGATCCCGGCCGGCTTCCAGATCCTCCGCCGTCAGACGGGGCTCCGCATCCCAGACCAGCGCCCCTCGCCCCAGCCCCTCCAGGTCAATCAAAACTGTGGAGGCGTGGGCCGACAGGGCGGCGGCCAGCGCGGGCGCCAGCAGCTCCCCGGCACAGCCGGGCCAGCTCTCCCCACAGCCGATCTCCCACACCCGCCGCTCCGAGGACTGGAACGGGCGGACGGCTTCCAAGACCTCCTGCACGGTCCGCAACAGGGCTTCCGCGGAGACCGGCTTGGTCAGGTAGGCGTGGACGTTCATGGGCTTCTGCCCTGCCGCCGGGGTGATCTGCGCCTTGGCCGTCAGCACGATCACCGGCAGGCCCGCCAAGGCCGCCCGCTGGCGCATGGCCTCCAGGACCTCGAAACCGTCCATCCCCGGCAACATCAGGTCCAGGATGACCAGGTCCGGCTGCTCCCGGTCCATGACCTCCAGCGCATGGGAACCGTCCTCCGCGTAGAGGGTTTCATGACCGGCGCGTCGGAGGACCAGCCCGATCAGCCGGCGGGCGTCCGGATCATCGTCCACGATGAGCAGCCTGGCCATGGATGCCTCCCGTGCGGGATCCACGTCGTCCGGCGCGGGCCCATCCCGCCCCCTATAGGAGCAACCGGGGTTGCCGCGTGGAGGAGATGACATCCGCCCCTCCCGCGGCCAGATGGGCTAAGCGGGTGGGCTCCGGGAGCCGATGGCCGCGGACGCAGGCCATCACGGTGGCAACGGCGTTCTCCAGGGAGATGCGGTGGCCGATGGAGACGAACAGGGGGCTCGCGCCCGGCTGGGTGCGGAGCACTGCGCCGATCACTTCCTCCCCATCCCACAACGGCGTCCAGCGGCCGGGCTCGTCCGGCGGGGCCTCATATCGCCCCCACAGTTTTGACTTCGCGCACCCGATGGACGGCAGGTCCAGGTAAACCCCCAGATGGGTGGCGATCCCCATCCGCCGGGGATGGGAGATCCCATGGCCATCGACCATCAGCACCTCCGGGGCGACAGTCAGGCGATCCAGGGCGGCCAGGATGGCCGGGGCCTCCCGGAAGGCCAGCAGGCCGGGGATGTAGGGGAACGTCACGGGGACTTCGGCGACAGCCTGGGCGAGCGGGATGAGATCCGGGAACCGCACCGCCACGGCGGCGGCGCGCGCGTTTCCCCCTCGGAACCCGACATCCACCCCGACGACCACGGCCCCGGGCTTCGGCATCGGGCCCTCGCGGATGACCAGGTCGCGGAGCCGCTGCTGGATCGCCACGGCCTCTTCGGGCGGGACATCCCAGGGATGGGGATGGCGGACTTGGATCGGCACGCTCACCTCGTGAGCGCCACCAGACGTCGGGCGAGTTCGCGGAACTGCTCGGCCAGCAGGCCATCCGGCTGGAGCGTGACGATGGGGAGGCCCTGATCGGCGGCCTGGTGGGCCAGCTCGGGGGCCGGGGAGATGAAGCCGATGGGCTCCAGGGCGAGCGCCTCCTCGATCTGGCGGCGGGTCAGGGCGATCGCCGAGACCGCGCGGTTGACCACCACCAGCCCGAGTTGCTGGGCCGCCCATCCTAACTGCGAGAGCACCTGGATCAACTCGCGGGCATGGGCCACCGCGAGGGAGGTGGGCTCCAGCACCAGGACGAGATAGCGCAGCTCCCCCAGCAGCGCCCGGGCCCCATCGTCCAGCATGTGCCCTATCTCAAACAGCACATAATCCCCCAGCGTGGCCAGATGACGGGCGAGGGTGCGGATGTGCGCCGCGGAGAGCATGATCGGCCGCGGCGTGTAAGGGGTGAGGAGCATTTTCAACCCGCTGACGTGGGGCGTCAAGTATTTCTCAATGGTCGGGGGATCCAGCTCCTGGGGCGGATAGGCCAGGACGTTCGGCAGGCCCAGGGCCTGGGAGAGCCGGAGCAAGTAGGCCAGCCCGCCGTGCGGGGCGAGATCGGCCAGCACCACCCGGGGAACACGGAAGTCCGGCGGGGGGGTCCGAACCGTGGGGGGCAGGTGGCCGGCCCCCTGGGCCAGGGTCACCGCCGTGTTCAGGGCCACCGTGGAGGTCCCCACGCCCCCCTTCACCCCCAGGAAGCCGATGGTGGCCGCCTGGGTCCGCGCGGTGGCCTCGGCCCGCAAGCGGGCGGCCCGTTGCAACAGGGCCTCCACCCGGGAGATCAATTCCGCCGGGTGGACCGGCTTGGTCAGGTAATCATCGGCGCCCGCCTGGAACCCCGCGATCTTGTCCGCCACCGCCGCCTTGGCCGTGAACATCAGGATGGGGATCCCGGAGGTCCGCGGGTTGGCCCGCAGGCGCCGGCAGACCTCCAGCCCGTCCATGTCCGGTATCATGATGTCCAGGATGATGAGGTCGGGCTGTTCGGTCTCCGCCTTCGCGAGGGCCTGGGCACCGCTGGTCGCGGGGGTCACGCGGTAACCTCGGCGTTGAAGCAGCAGGCTGATCAGCTTAACCGTCTGCAGGTCGTCGTCCACGACCAGGATCGTTTCCGCCATTCCGGGGATGCTCCGGCCGTTCTCCTGGGGCCATTATGGGCGGAAGCGGCCTCACGCAGGTTGCACGCCCCTCAACGATCGCATCCTCCTCTCCTGGATGCTCGGGCCGCGCCGGGGTGGCGGGAGGGCGGAGGCTCGGATGTCCGGTCAGTGTTGCGCCTCGCCGGTGGAGAGACGCGCGACGTAGAGCGCATCGGTTTTCGCCGCCATGATGAAGTCGTTGCGATGCAGCCCGCGGATCTTATGGGTCCACCAGGTCACCGTCACCCCTCCCCACCGGGTGATCAGCACGGGATGGTGTCCCTCCGCCTCCGCGAGCTCCCCCACTTCCTGCGTGAACCGCAGCGCCTCCCGGAAATTCGGGAAGCGGAACGTCCGCTCCAGCTGAGGGATCCCGTCCCGGATCACCACCTGCCACTCCGGGACATGGGGGAGCCAGGCGGCGATCTCCTCCTCTGTGAGGGGCGGCTCCCCCCCGCGGCACGGGACACACTTCATCTCCTCCAGTTTCATCCGCTGCTCCCTCTGGCGAATTCGACCCGGAAACCGAGGGAAAAGATCACCTATCATTAAGTTAACACCGGACATCCGTTGCGTCAAACGGATACGCCCTGGCCCAAGGGGTGCTTCCCACGTCCTGGATCTCCCTCCAGCGAACGGGGAAGGGCAGGCCCGGCGCATGTCCGTATCGGGCGCCCGCCCGGGTTCCCCGGCGAGGTGAGCCTGGGTTAAGATCGTAGCGGAAAGGGGATCCGCTCATCCTCATCGGGACGAGGTGGACGATGCGCCAGCCGCTTATCGCCGGGAACTGGAAGATGAACAAGACCGCCTCGGAGGGGAAGGCGCTGGCCCAGGCGATCCGGGAGGGCCTGCGGACGGATGCGGTGGAGGTGGTGCTCTGCCCGCCGTTCACCGCCATCCCGGCCGTCCACGCCGCGCTCCAGGGCTCCGCCATCCGCGTGGGCGCCCAGAACATGCACTGGGAGGACGCCGGGGCCTTCACCGGGGAGATCTCCCCGGTGATGTTGAAGGAGTGGTGTCGCTATGTGATCATCGGCCACTCCGAGCGGCGGCAATACTTCCACGAGGACGATGAGATGGTCCGCCGCAAAGTCGCCGCCGCCCTGCGCCACGGCCTCATCCCGATCCTCTGCGTCGGGGAGACGCTGGCCCAGCGCGAGGTCGGGGAGACCGGGGCCGTAGTGGCCGCCCAGACCCGACGGGCGCTGGAAGGGCTTGCGCCGGAGCAGGCGGCCGGGGTGGTCATCGCCTACGAGCCCGTGTGGGCCATCGGGACCGGGCGGGCCGCCACCGGGGCCGATGCGGAGGAGGTGATCCAGCGCTGGGTGCGGGGAACCCTCGCCGCGCTCTTCGGGGCGGAGGCGGCGCAACAGGTCCGCGTCCTGTATGGGGGCAGCGTGACCCCGGAGAACATCGCCGAGTTCGTCTGCCGCCCTTCGATCGATGGCGCGCTGGTCGGCGGGGCGAGCCTGAAGGCGGAGAGCTTCCTGGGGATCATCCATGAGACCGCGCGGGTGAAGATCTGAGGCCGTCGCGCCGATGGCGGGCCGATCCACCGGGCCGACCGGCCCCTGACTCAGGTGCGGCCTGTTATAATTAATAGTGCGTGCGCGCGGAGGGGTGGCCGAGCGGACGAAGGCGCGCGCCTGGAGAGCGCGTAGGGGTGTTTCCGCCCCTCGTGGGTTCGAATCCCACCCCCTCCGCCATCCCCCGGCCCCCGGATGCGCCGCCTGCCCCGGGGGCCGATGGCTTCCGCCACCGGGCAGACCGACGGCGGAGATCCCACTTCAGTGCCACGTCCCCAAATCCCCCAGCGAACACCCCCGCCTCCCTGGCTCCCGCCATTGACAACCTTTGTCCGACTTGGATAAAATATTTCAACCAACTGGGATCCAACTTCAGGGGATCCGGGATGGGGAAGGGGTGGGTTCGGAGAGCGGTTCTGGGGCTGCTCGGGATCGGTGGGGGGCTGGCGCTGGCCTTTCCGGCGGGGGCGCCGCCGGATGCCTCCGGGATGCCCGCTTGGGAAGCGCGCACCCGAGGGAAGGCGGCGGAGGCAAGCGCCTACCAGATCTTTCTCCCGTTGGTGCTCCACGCGCCGCTGTCCTGGCCTGCCGAATGGCTCGCCCGCCTGAACGCCTACCGCGCCCTCGGGGGGCTGCCGCCGGTGACGGCGAACCCGGATTGGAGCGTGGGGTGCGAGCGGCATGCCCGGTATATGGTGAAAAACGATGTGATCACCCACGCGGAGGACCCCAACAACCCCTGGTATACCCCGGAAGGGGATGCGTGTGGGCGCCACGCCAACGTGATGGTCAGCTCCAGCGCCACCGCCTCCGACGCCTACGCCATTGACGTCTGGATGCAAGCCCCCTTCCACGCCGTGGCGATGCTGGATCCCCGGCTGATCCAGGTCGGCTATGGCGCTTACCGGGAGGCGGATGGCGGGTGGCAGATGGGGGCCGCCCTGGATGTGCTGCGTGGGCTGGGGACCAGCGCCATTGGCCTCGCCTACCCGATCCGCTGGCCGGGCGATGGGAGCGTCATCGGGCTGCGGGCCTTCCAGGTGGGGGAATATCCAGACCCCCTGGCCCACTGCGGCTACACCGCCCCGGCGGGCCTCCCCATCCTCCTGCTTCTGGGGAGCGGCTCCCTGACGCCCGCCGTGACCGACCACCAGGTATGGCGGGATGAGACCCCCGTGGCGCATTGCGTGTTCGATGAGACGACCTACACCCATCCCACGGATCCGAACCAGGAACAGCTGGGGCGCCGGATCCTGGACAGCCGGGACGCCGTGGTGATCCTCCCGAAAGATCCCCTCGCCCCCGACGCCCGCTACACGGTCTCGCTCACGGTCAACGGGCAGACCTACACCTGGTCGTTCTCCGTGGCCCCCTCCGGCGCCCAGGCGGCCATCCCCAGCGGGCAGGACACCGAGGTCCGCTGAGGGCGTGCATCGGGACAGCCCTTTACGGGCGGTCGAAAGGGGAAGGACATCGCCAGAGGAGGTGCAGGATGCGCCGGCGCAGCGGATGGCTGGCAGGGACCGGATGGGCGGCTTCCCTGGGGCTGGCTGGGATCCTCTACGGGATCGTTGGGGGAGGCGGGGTCGCCTCCCTCCCGAAGGCGGGCGCGCCCGCGACCCCAACCCTATCCCATCGGGTCTACCTTCCCCTCATCGCCCGCAGCGTCTGCGAGCCGATCCCGGGCGTCTCATACGAAGTCTTCCCCGTGATCTCCCCCGTCTCTTTCAACGTCGCCGACAACCCCGATTACAACCTGCTCCTCCTGGGGTATGTAGAGGTCAACGAGTTCAAAGGGCTCGTGGATTACGAGGGAGGGTCCGATCCGGGAGCGCCCCAGTTCCGCTTCCTGTTCGGCGACCATCGGATCCCTGTTTTCCGAAGCGTCTATAAGAACAACGGATGGGATTGGGACAACCATCAGCGCCTGCCCCCGCCCCCGGGCTGGCCCCCGGTCGCGGTGGCCGGCTTCGCGGTCCACCCGGGGGAGATCCTTTATGTCCCCGACAGCGGCTACGACATCGGAAACGGGTTCGATGCGCTGGTGCTGTATGCGGATGAGAACCAGATCACTCTGAAATACACTGGCGAGGACAGCACCCAGCGTGGCTACACGGTCTACATCACCCGTGTCTGCGTGGAGCCCTCGTTGCTCCGTCTCTATCGGCAGTGGAACGCCAACGGCCGGGGGCAGCTGCCCGCCCTGCGCGGGGGGCAACCCCTTGGGCGGGCGTGGGGTGTCCAGATCGATGTGGCCGTGCGGGACAACAACGTATTCATGGATCCCCGGTCCCGCAAGGATTGGTGGCAGCGGTGAGCAACGCGTGCCGCTCCAGCGGCGGCGTTCTCAAATGGCCTGGCGGACCCCTTCTCCCAGACCGATCCAAGAGGAGAACGCTCATCCTGGAGGGATCCCCATGC
>FWWM01017710.1_pt1 | contig 10287 bp, 7 predicted proteins | sample 2228351 | NCBI WGS metagenome assembly FWWM01 (sample SAMEA103939774, study PRJEB20133) | metagenome
CGTGGGTAGAATTATGTTGACTGACCAGTCCGTCTAAAGGATGCGACCATATGCCTGAGCCTGTCTGGCAGCGCCCCCGTGGCCGGCCCGCCGACTTGGCCCTCCGTAAACGCCGCGAGGAGCAGATCCTCGATGCCGCCGCCCGCCTCTTTGCCCAACGAGGGTTTGAGCGGGCTAACACGCAGGAACTGGCCGATCGGCTTGGGGTGGGCAAGGGGACTATCTATCGGTACTTTTCCAGCAAGCGCGATCTTTTCCTGGCTGCCGTGGACCGGGGGATGCGGCGCCTGAGGGCGTATGTGGATGCGGCCATGGAAGGCATCGAGGACCCCTTCCAGCGCGTGGCCGCGGCCACCCGGGCCTACCTCGAGTTCTTCCACTCGCACGCCGAGTTCGTCGAGTTGTTGATCCAGGAGCGGGCCCACTTCAAGGACCGGCCCGTGCCCACGTATTTCGTGTATCGCGAGGCGAACATCGGGCGGTGGCGGGCCCTGTTGGAGTCGCTGATCGCCCAAGGACGGGTCCGCCCCCTGAACGTCGAGCGAATCACAGAAGTCATCAGCGACATGCTCTACGGCACGATGTTCGCCAATTATTTTTCCGGACGCACGCGGTCGCCGGCCCAGCAGGCCGAAGACGTCTTGCAAGTGGCTTTTCTGGGAATCCTTAGCGACGCGGAGCGCAAGGCATGGATCGCACGCTCGTAGAGGACCATGGCGTGGGCCTTCGCCGCGGACCGGCCGGCTCGGCAAAGGCAGAGACTCGTTGACCTCGTGGATTGCGGCAAGCGTCGGGATTGTGGTGGAGACAGATCACCCATGACGGGTCATCGACCGCGGCGGAAATATCGGTGGTTGGCACTTGCGCTGGGATTGCTTTTGGTGTTCGGCGCCGGGGTGTTCGGTGCCGGGGTATTCGCGTGGCGGGGAGGAGCCGGCGGAGAAAAGCCGGGCTTGGGCGGTTCGGCCGCGCCGCCGAGCGACTCGGCCGGGCAAGCCGAGTTGCCCGGGGGGGCCGGCTCGGACCGGGCCGCCCTTCGAGCCGTCCCCGTGACCGTCGGCCGCATCCAGGTCCGCGAGGTGCCGCGGACCGTCGAGGTCGTGGGGACGTTTTACGGTTATGACGGCGACGTCACGGTCCACGCCGAGGTCCCGGGGCGGGTGGTGGCGATCTTTCACGATGTGGGCGATCTGGTCAGGCCCGGGGATCCGCTTTTGCAAATCGATCCCACCGATTACGAGCTGGGCCTGGAGGAGACCAAGAGGGCGTTGGAGCTGGAGGCGGCCCGCATCGGCTTGCCCCTGCCCCCCCCGGAAAAGTTCAACCCCGAGAGCATCCTGGCCATCCTGAACAGCGGCAGCTTCGATATCAACAAACTGCCCACCGTGCAGCGGGCCAAGGACCAGGAAGACCTGGCCAAGATCCGCCTGGAGCGGACCCGCCGACTCCGCGAGCAGAACACGGTCAGCCAGGAAGAACTGGACCTTCGCGTGACCGATTATCAGGTGGCGATGAACACGCGGGTCCAGGCCCAACTGGATGCTCAGGCGGTAATCGCGGGGATCAAGCATCGGCTGGTGCTATTGAAGATCGCGGAGAAGAAGCTCCGGGACACGCGGGTGGTCGTTCCCGCCCCGGCGGCCCGGGGGCCGGTGCTGCCCGACGACGTGCCCCTCGACCAGTACGAATATGCCGTCACCCAACGCAAAGTTTCGGTAGGCGAGTTGCTCAAGGATGCTCCCGGCAGTTCCACGGCGGCGTTCGAACTGGTCATGGACAAAGTGCTGAAGCTCAAGGCGGCCGTGCCGGAACGCTACGCCGGGCAGGTCCGGGTGGGCCAGCCGGCCGACATCCGCGTGGAGTCATACCCCGACCGCGTGTTTGTCGGCAGGGTCCAGCGGATCAACCCGGCTGTGGACCGCACCAGCCGCACCTTCGAGGTCGAGATCCGGATCGATAACCCCCGGCGGGAGTTGAAGGCGGGGGGCTTTGCCAAGGCCGAGATTCTCCTCGGCAAGGAATCGAACGCCTGGACCGTGCCGGTGGAGGCGGTGGTCGGTTTTGCCGGTTCGACCAAGGTGTTCGTGGTCCGCGACGGCAAGGCCCACGCCATCGCGGTCCAGCGCGGCATTGAGGGGCGGCCGGCCCAGCCCGGCCAGGCCGGCGACCTCCGCGGCGTGTGGGTCGAGCTGGTGCGGTCGGCCAGCCCTGACCTGCGCCTGGACGACCAAGTCGTCCTCACCGGCCAGGAAAAACTGGCTGAAGGCGTGCCCGTGCGGATCCGCTCGCCCCAGCCAGCGTCCAAGCCGGACAACCCGGAGAAATCCGTTCAACCGTGAACCATGCTCTTTCCCACGGGCAAGCGTGAAGACTGAGGCGGGATTGCGATGACGCTTTGGGACCTGTGTATTAAACGCCCGGTATTCACGGTCATGCTGGTTTCGGCCCCCATCGTGATGGGGGTGGTGGGGAGAAGCCGTTTAGGGGTCGATCTGCTCCCTAACGTCGAGATCCCCGTGGTGGTGGTCACAACGACGCTCAAAGGGGCCAGCGTCGAAGAGATGGAAACCAGCGTCACCAAACCGCTGGAGGAGATCATCAACACCGTTTCCGGCATCGACGAGATGCGTTCGACCACCAAGGAAGGCTTTTCGCAGATCGTCGTGCAGTTCGTGCTGGAGAAGGACCGCGATGTGGCGGCCCAGGAGGTCCGCGACAAGATCTCCACCATCCTCTCGCTGTTGCCTGTGGGGACCGACAACCCCATCATCGACAAGTTCGACTTCAACGCCTCTCCGGTGCTGCAAATCGCGGTGGCGGCCCCCCGGCCCATGCAGGAAATCACCGAAATCGCCCGCAAGCAAATCAAAGAGAACCTGGAGGGACTGCCCGGCGTGGGTGCGGTGATCCTGGTGGGGGGACGGCAGCGGGCCATCAACGTCTATGTCGATGCCGACAAACTGACCGCCTATCACCTCTCGATCGAAGAGGTCCGCGCGGCCTTGATGCGGCAAAACCTGGAGCTGCCCGGCGGCCGGGTCGACCAGGGCACCCGCGAACTGGTCCTGCGGACCATGGGGCGCGTGCCCACCGCCGAGGGATTCCTGGACCTGATCGTCGCCGACCGCAACGGCTATCCCGTGCGGATCCGCGACATCGGCCGGGTCGTCGATTCCTTTGAGGAGCCCCGCAGCCTGGCCCGGCTGGACGGGCGCAACGCGGTAAGCTTGATCATCCAGAAGCAGTCGGGGGCCAACACCGTGCAGGTGGTGGACCGGGTGCTTGCCCGGATGGACCAACTCCGCCAGGTCCTGCCGCCTGACGTGGAAATGCTGGTCGTGAAGGACCAGTCACGGTTCATCCGCGCCTCGATCCACGAGCTGAACTTCCACCTGGTGATCGCCGGCGTGCTGGTGGCCTTCACCGTGCTGTTGTTCATCCAGGACTGGCGGACCACGATCATCGCCAGCCTGGCCATCCCCGCCTCGATCATCGCCACCTTCGCCTTCATGTACTGGATGGGGTACACCCTGAACAACATGACGATGCTGGCGCTGATCCTGGCCATCGGGATCGTTATCGACGACGCCGTGGTGATCAACGAGAACATCTTCCGCCACATGGAAGAGCACGGCTTTTCGGCGCGCAAGGCGGCCTCGACGGCCACGCGTGAGATCGCCCTGGCGGTGTCGGCCACCACGCTTTCGCTGCTGGTGATCTTCCTGCCGGTGGTGTTCATGGGGGGCCGGGTAGGGCGGTTCTTCAGCAGCTTCGGGGCCACCGTGGCCTTCGCCATCCTCATGAGCTGGTTCGTCTCCTTCACCCTGACCCCGATGCTCTGCTCGCGGTTTCTCAAGCTGCGGCGCAACCACGCCAGCACCCGCGAGAAATGGTTGTGGCGGGCCATCGACCGCTCCTACGGCTGGATCCTGGCCTGGTCCCTCCGGCACCGCTGGGTGATCGTGGTCACTGCCGCCGCCACGTTGGTCAGCACCGTCTTCCTCTTCCGCATCGTCGGCTTCGACTTTCTCCCCCGCGACGACCAGAGCGAGTTCGAGGTGGCCATCACCCTGCCCGAAGGCTACACCCTGGACCGCGCCGACCAGGTCTTTCGCGAGATCGAAGAGCGGATTGCCGGCCTCCACGGGGTGACCCACGTCTTCTCGATGATCGGCGATACCACCGGGCGCATGACCCGGGGCCAGGGGGACGTGACCTCGGGCACGATTTATGCCCGGCTGGTCGATCTCCACGAGCGGACCCGCAGGTGGTACGACCCGCAGTTCTGGCTCCAGGCCATCTTCCGCACCCCGGAGCGCGACCCGCGGTACTTCAGCCAGTTCGATGTGCAGCGCCAGGCCCGCCAGATCATGGCCGAGTATCCAGAACTCCGCTCGGCCGTCCAGGATGCCGCCGTGGTCTCCGGTGCGGGTTTCCGCCAGTCGATGATCGACTTGAACCTCCGCGGCCCGGACCTGGCCAGGCTGCAACAGTACTCCGAACAGATCATGGCCTACATGCGCCGCAACCCGGCCTATGTGGACATCGATACCAGCCTGTCGCTCCGCAAGCCGGAACTGCGGGTGGAGATCGACCGCGAGCGGGCTTCGGACCTGGGCATCCCGGTGCAAACCATCGCCTCGACCCTGAACATCCTCGTGGGCGGCGAGCCCGTGACCAAATACAAGGAACTCGACGAGCAGTACGACGTGTGGCTGCGCGCGGAACTGTCCTCACGCGACCGTTCCGAAGCCATCCAGCGGTTGATGCTCCCCTCGCCCAAAGCGGGGCTGGTGCAACTGGCCAGCCTGGCGCGCCTGGAGCCGGCCCGCGGCCCGGCCAGCATCGACCGCTTCGCCATGCAACGCCAGGTGGTCATCACCGCCAACCTCGAAGGGGGCGTGGCCCTGGGCGATGCCGTCCGAGACCTCAGCCAGTTCGTCGATTCGCTCAATCTGCCGGCCGACTACCACTATGAGTTCATCGGCCGGGCCAAAGTGATGGGCGAATCGAACCAGAACTTCCTGATCGCCTTCATCACCGCTTTCATCTTCATGTACATGATTCTTGGGGCCCAGTTCGAGAGCTTCGTCCACCCCATCACCATCCTCCTGGCCCTGCCGCTGACGTTGCCTTTTGCCCTGGTCTCGCTGTTGCTGCTGCGAACCAACCTTAACCTGTATGCCATGTTCGGGCTGTTCATGCTCTTCGGGATCGTCAAGAAAAACGGAATCTTGCAGGTGGACTATACCAACGTGCTTCGCCAGCGGGGCATACCGCGCGACCAGGCGATCCTCGAAGCCAATCACACCCGTTTGCGTCCGATCCTCATGACCACTGTGATGCTCCTCGCCGCCATGGTCCCCATCGCGCTGGGGCAGGGGCCCGGGTCTGCCAGCCGGGCAAGCCTGGCCAAGGTGATCCTCGGCGGCCAAACCCTGTCGCTGCTATTGACCCTGCTGGTCACCCCTGTGGCCTATTCCCTCTGGGACGACCTCAGCCAATGGGTGGCCCGCAAGTTCGCGCGAAGACCCGAACTGCCCGAGACCCCGGAGGAAGAGGTGGAAACGGAACGCCCTGAGGCCGAAGCCCTGGTACCACCCGAAGCCGATCAGCCGACACCCGTGGAACTGCCAGCAGCCGTGCGGCGCCAGAAGCCCCGGCTGGCCGAAGACATGGCCTAGGGCCAGTGCTCGGGTGCCAGGGGACAGATTCAGGTGTCAGGGGACGGGTGACGGCTGAGAGGTGACAGGTGACGGGCGACGCGCGACGGGTGACGGGTTACGGGTGACGGGTGACGGGTGACGGGTGACGGGTGACGGGTTACGGGTGACGGGTTACGGGTGACGGGTTACGGGTGACGCGGGTGCCAGGGGACAGGTGGCGGGTGTCAGCTCCCAGGTAACGGGTATTGGGGCGCGGGTGACGGCTCACCGGGGGGCAGGTCACAGGGGGTAGAGGTAACAGGTCCCAGGTGACAGGGGGGCGACGTCGTTTGCCGCCCGAGAGGAGGCCCGACCCCTTCTTCCGACCTTTTTCCATGTTCTTCAGTCGCCCGCGGCCTTGGTGAAGAGCGAGACGAACACGTCCGGCGCCATCTCCGGCACGTGGAAGTGCACCGAGGCATCGCCATAGAGAAAATTGGCCCCGGCGGGGTGGAAGGCGTAGATCTCGTTGTTGTTGCTGCACCCGAACAACGCCGCCCCATTGCAGACGCTGTGGACCCAGAAAGGGGCCTGGTCGTCGGCCCAGGCCGCGCCGCTTGTGGTCCGCCCAGGCTCGAAGTGGCCCAGGCGCCAGGATTGCGGCCGGCCAGCACACTCGAACAGCATAAAGGACTGCGACAACCCGTCGCGGACCTCTGCGGCCGGCGTGCACCGGCCCGCTGTGGGCGAAAAGAGGTTCGTCCAGTCCGAACGCTGCCGGATCACTCCGGCGTTCACCAGGGGGTTCCACACGCCGGGCGTAATCAGTGTGCCGGCCGCAAAGTCGGAGACGAAGCGTCGGCCGGCGGGCGCCGTGGGGCAGATGAACACGGCCAGATCGACCTCTCGGGCGGACCGATTGGCCGCGGCGCTCCAATCGCGCCCCAGGTCAAAGCGGTCGTAAACCGCCTGCTGCTCCAGATGGGGGAGCAAGAAGGTGAGCACATTATGGTTGGGCCGGCGCGTGAAGGCTGCCGGGAAGACGCCCCGCAGCGATTCATACTGGACCATCGCCAGCCCCACCTGCCGCAACCGGCCGGCACACTGGGCCCGGCGCGACGCCTCGCGGCCCGCTTGCACCGCCGGCAGCAACACGGCCGCAACCATCCCCACAATCGCCAACACCACCAGCACCTCCACCAGGGTGAAGGCCGGCCGCATCCCTCCTCGCGAAACTGTGTGGCTTGGCCCCATGGCCCCAGATTGTAAACCGCAGTCCACAAAGTCGCTAGCCGCCCCCGGACGCAAAAAGGGGCAGGCGATGTTTGGAACTGGGCACGTGGAAGACCTCTCGCGCCGGACCCAGCGAAAGATGAGACTGGCACCCAGTTTTCATCTGTCCGCCCGGTGCGGCGTGCTATAATCGGCCAAGAGGGGCTGGCCAACGCTGCAAACCCCATCCAGAGACCGGCCTTCCCAGGCCGGGAGCATCATGACAGGCATTGTCAGTACCGTGTGGGCGATTTATCTGCCGGCCGCCGGTTTTGCGGCGACCGTCGAGGTGGAGATCTTCGTCGAGCCCCGGGCACCGATCACAGCGGCCCAGGAATGGCTTGGCGCGCTGGCGTCGGCCGGGCTGACCCACGTCCGCATCCGGGCTAAACAGCCTTCCGATCAAGTGGGGATCGAGGTCCGCGGGCCAAAAGCCCAGCCTACGTATCGAATCAGCGGCATGATTAATTCCGGTAACGAGCTGGTTTTGCCGTCGGGTCGCTACCGCCTGAGCCAGGCTCGCCTGGCAGTGCGGTGGATAGAAGAGGTCGCGCAAAAAGGCCCCGCCCAAAAAACAGAGACCGGGGAAAGTGGCACGCCAATGGGCCTTTCCGCCGGGCAACTCCAAAAGCTCCGCCAGTCGCTGGCCCAGCCGGTGGCTGCCCCCACAAACGGCAAAGACCGCGCCGAGGTGGTCCAGCAGATTTGCGCCCAACTGGCCCTTCCGGTTCGAATCGACCAGGGCCAGCGCAGCGTGCTGGCGGGCCGAGCCGTGGCCGAGGATCTGCAAGGCATTTCGGCCGGCACCGCCCTGGCCTACGTGTTGCGATCGGCCGGGCTATGCCTGGCAGTGTCGGGCAACGGGGCGGCGGGCGAATCGCTGATGGTCCGCCCGCTGGTCGAAGGGCCGGCGAGCTGGCCGGTCGGCTGGCCGCCGGACAAACCCGCCCCCGAGCTGTTGCCCGCCCTGTTCGAATCGTTCCATGCGAACCTTCAAAACGTGCCTGTCACCCAGGCTATCGAGGCGATCGGAAAGCGGCTCGGCACGCCCGTGCTCTGGGACCACTCGGCCCTGCGGCGGCACGGCATCGACCCGGCCAAAGTGCTCCTCACCGTGCCACGCACACGAACCACGCACCATGGCCTGATGCGGCGCGTGCTGGCCAAGGCCCAATTGCGCTACGAGGTCCGCGTAGACGACGCCGGCAAGGCCTTTGTATGGATTGCCGCGGTCAAGGATTTCTAAACGGCCTTTTCTAAAAAGAAATTGGGGCTAACTGCACGCTGCGCCCGGCACGATTCATTGCCCCATTGGCCGAGGAGGGTTATACTACTTTTGCCTGCCTCGGGCCTGCGCCGGACCGTGGGCCCGGTAGACCTCCCCCGCTTCGATACCAACCAAGGGTGTTTCCGACGGCGGTGCGTTGCCGTCGCCGCAGCCATTGTTTGTCCTTCCAGGGTTTGGGAGCAACCGTCATGTCGTTATCGCTACGACGCCGAGGGTTCACGCTGGTTGAACTGCTGGTGGTGATCGCCATCATCGGTATCTTGATCGCACTCCTCTTGCCCGCCGTGCAGGCCGCACGCGAAGCAGCCCGGCGAAGCCAGTGCACGAACAATCTCAAGCAGATTGGCTTGGCCATGCACAATTACGAAAGTTCGTACAAGACCCTGCCCATGGGCACGTGGTCGCTGAACTTCACGAACGTCTGGCCTTCCAACGGCACCAACTGGCGCACCGCCATCCTCCCCTGGATCGAGCAGGGGGGTGTGTACAGCCAGTTGGCGTTCACGGCCGACGCCTCCAACCTTTTCGGCGCCGGCGGGCCGGGCGCGGGCATCCCCGGCTTCACCGGCGCCTGCCAGGTGCTCCGCAGGCTGCTGATTTCGGCCTACCAGTGTCCCTCCAGCGAGATCAAGCCCTTCGACAACCCGCCCAACGGCAATAACCGCGACTTCGCTTTGAACATCCACTACGTGGGTTGCATGGGGGCGATCCCCAACCCCGGGCCGGACCCCAACCGCGGCATCTATTGTGCCGGCGCAATCTACGGCGGATCTGTGTGCGACACCGGAATGCTCACCCCCAACGAGCCCTGGGGCTTCCGCGATGCTCGCGATGGCACGTCGAACACCTTCCTGGTTATCGAGCAATCGGGGTTGGTCGGCGAGGACAACATCACCGCCAATTACTACGGCGGCTGGTACGGTGCCCGCCATCCCTCGCGGCCCAGCGTGAATTGTGGCGACCTGTGGCAAACCGGCACCACGTGCATCCGCTACGCGCCGAACCTCAAGGTGGCGCCGTTGGGCCGGAACAACGCGCCTGCCGGCGCGAACCGGCCCTACGCCAATAACACGATCATCAATTCGATGCACCCCGGCGGCCTCAACGCGGTGATGACCGATGGAGCGGTCAAGTTCTTCACCGAAACCATCGATTACGTCACCCTCACCCGCCTGGCTGTCCGAAACGATGCCCAGCCCGTGAACGTGCCGTAGCGCATTGGGCTGCCCCAACAGGCTTCGTCCTCACAGCCCCGCAGGGGAAAAGGGATGCTATTTTGCCAACCCAGGAGATCGCATCATGCAGCGCCGATCGATAAGGAACCCGCTTGCGCATCTGGCCGGGACCTCGCTAGTCCTGCTGGCCGTGCTTGCCGGCTGCACCAAATCCGAACCGACAGGCACCGTGCAAGGCAAAGTTACGCTCGCAGGCCAGCCGTTCTCCAACGCCCGGCTGAACTTCATCAGCAAGACGACCGGCATGGCCAGCGCGGCCGAGATCGAGTCGGATGGCTCGTTTAAACTGGCCACCCCCCTGAAGGCTGGCACCTACACCGTGTTCCTGGCCCCCAAGACGGTCGCCGATCCCGATCACCCCACGGCCGGCACCGGCCCCGATCCCAAGGTGCCGCAAGCCTATTGGAACGAGTCCACCAGCCCGCTGAAGGTGGAAATCAAGGCCGGTCCAAACGAAATCCCCATCGACCTGAAATAGCCCCGGGCAAACCGGGGCGCTTTGCGCGCCCGATTTGCGCCGCCCCACCATCAACCATCAACCATCAACCATCAACCATCAACCATCAACCATCAACCATCAACCTCCCCCCCACACCCGCCGCCGTTTTCGCACGACTATCGGGCTGTTTCAGGCAGCGAGTCCAGCGGCAGCCCGCGCTGCGGGTCGAACAGGTCGTCCCGCTGCGTCTGCGACAAGCGAATGACCACCAGCTTCTGCTCGAGTTTCCCAGACCGCTCCTGGGTGAAGAAGTAATGGCCCAGGCTGCCCAGCTTATGCGGTAGGCTGGTCAAAAGGACCATATGGCCCGGCTGAAGGGTCGCCTCCAGCGCTAACTCGTCGAAAGCC
>FWWM01017722.1_pt1 | contig 10282 bp, 10 predicted proteins | sample 2228351 | NCBI WGS metagenome assembly FWWM01 (sample SAMEA103939774, study PRJEB20133) | metagenome
TGGGAACTTCAAGAAAGCATACCCTTTACGACTTTGAGTTTCAGAGACACTTCAGAGCCCAGAGGGGAGAGCACGGAAAGGGTAAGAACCAATACGGAAAGGACGGAGAAGACCTGATAATAGAAGTGCCCTTGGGAACTGTGGTAAAGGATGCCCAGACGGGTCAGGTTCTGTGCGATATAACGCAGGAGGGTCAAAGGTGCGTAGTGGCTAAGGGTGGAAGAGGTGGAAGGGGCAACGCTCACTTCGCCACACCCACCAACCAAGCGCCCCGTTATGCGGAGAAGGGGGAAAAGGGGGAAGAAAGGTGGCTCATACTGGAGCTCAAGCTCATAGCGGATGTGGGTCTGGTGGGTCTTCCCAACGTGGGCAAGTCCACCCTGATTTCCAAGCTGACCAGAGCCAAACCCAAGATAGCGGATTACCCCTTTACCACCCTCTCGCCCGTGCTGGGTGTGATGGAGCTGGGCGATGAGATAAGGCTCGTGCTGGCGGACATACCCGGTCTCATAGAGGGCGCTCACGAGGGCAAGGGTCTCGGTCATGAGTTCTTAAGACACATAGAAAGAACTAAGTTTCTACTCCATCTGGTAGATGTCTCTGACGCAAGGGAAGAAGAACCGGTGCAAGCCTTTTTCAAGGTAAGGAGGGAGATGGAGCTTTACAGTCCGGAGCTTCTCAAAAAACCCTGCATCGTGGTGGGCACCAAGATAGACAGCCTTTCCGACAGGAGCTATCTGGATTACTTGAAAAGAGAGTTCAATAGGATGGGCTTTGAGTTCGTAGGTGTGTCCGCCATCACAGGTGAGAACCTACGGGAGCTCAAGGAGTTGATGCTAAAAGTCTATAGGGAGATGGAAGATGAGGATAAGGGTCAAGGCGTGGGAAAGCCCTCAGCAAGAGCTCTTTGAGTATGAAGAGTCGGGTCAGGTGGTGGACTTTTTGGAACGGATAAGACCCTACGATGGAGTCTACCAAGAGGGGATGAGCTTAGTTTTTGTTGACGGTGTAAGGAGGACCGAGTTTGCCTGCTATGTGGAGGAAGAAGGGAGCATCTACGAAGGTATCTTCGCTTCCGTAGGTGTGGGCGCCCTTTACCTTACCTTGGACAGGACCAACCACCTGCACTACTCTCTCCGTTATCCTCAGGTCTTGAGGCTTTTGGTTGTGGAGGGAAAAAACGCTCTGAGGGTTAAAAGCCTGAGGGCTGAGGACATAACCTTTGAGGTCAGGCACGCAGAGGACAGGGAACCCAGCCTTGAGGTAAACAGCATAATGAGGGAAGAACTGGAGAGTAAGATAGCAAGGAGGGCGTATCAGGAGCTAAAGCCCCATCTGACCATCTGCGATGGGACGCTCAGTCATAAGCTCAGGGGCACACGCTGTGTGGGCTATGTAAAGACCATCAAAAAACTCTTCCTCAGGCGCGAAGACCAGCACATACTCAACCTACTTCGCAAGGGTCAGAGGACGCCCATAATAAAGCTCCACTACCAGAGGAGCGAAGAGACGAGGGAGCACGTGGATAAGTATACGTGGTATGTAAAGCTCACGGAAGAAGGAGGCATATGGTCTCTGGCGCGCCTTGAGATGTTTGCGGATGTGGAAGAAGAGGAGGTCATAAGGATTGCGGACCTGACCGCCGGCATACTTCCCAGGCTGGCGAGCGAGCCCTTTTTGGATGCACGTTCACCCCAGAACCTCCTGCCCGTGAGGGAGCTGGAAAAAGCCCTGAGAAGACACTTAGGACATTACAGCCTTATAAGGAACAAGATACTGAGCTCTCTGGTGAATGCTTAAGGTCTTTTTGGTAGTTGCGGTCGCATACCTTCTTAAAAGGCTCGGTATTCTAAGGGAGGAAGACTCTAAGGTTTTGGTCTCCTACGTGATAAACTTTGCCCTACCACTGCTTGCCTTTAAGTCCATGCACGAGGTGGGTGTGGGCATGCACCTTCTCCGAGTTTCCCTCTCCGCATGGATTGTAATCCTCTCCTGTATGGCTTTAGCCTTTGTGGTGGGAAAGCTCTTGAGCATGTCCCAGAAGGACATGAGGACCTTCTTCCTCATATCCTCCTTCGGCAACACCGCCTTTCTCGGCTATCCCATAACTTACGCCTATTTTGGGAAGGAAGGTCTCTTTTACGCCATAGTCTACGACAGCCTCGGGTCCTTCCTTCTGGTGTCTTCGGTGGGTGTAGCGGTGGCGAGCTCAAGCCTTAGCCTCAAGCCTCTTGCGAAGTTTGCGCCCTTCTGGGGATTAGTTCTCGGGCTCATACTCAGCCCTTATGAGCTCCCACCAGCCTTTGAGGATTTTCTCGGGTTTGTGAGCCTTTCGGTCCTTCCAGTCATACTTTTTTCCGTAGGTCTTAACCTGAGCTTGGGCGGTATAGGGCAAAACCTCCGCCTGTCCTCTCTTGCTCTGCTTATAAAGATGGTCTTGGCTCCTTTAATTGCCTTATCTGTGGGCAAAGCGCTGGGGCTGTCCGGGTTGGAGAGGGATGTGGTAGTCCTTGAGTCCTCCATGCCCACCATGATAATGGCAAGCATAATAGCCATGAGATACGGGCTCAACCACCATCTGGCTTTTGCCAGCGCGGGACTTGGTATGCTTTTGAGCTTCTTGTGGTCTCCGCTGATAATCAAGCTCCTACGTGCACTCTCCTGACACGTGGCGCCCACTATCCAGGTTTATTATCTCACCGGTCATGCTCTCCACCTCCAACAGAAACTCGGTCAGGGAAACCACGTCCTTTAGGGAAACAGCCCTCCTTAGGGGCGTCTTGTCTATGTACTCTTGCCATCTCTCTTCCGAGAATCCATCGGGCTTGAGTGTGGGTCCCAGGGCTATGGCGTTTACCAACACGTGTGGAGCTAACTCCTTAGCCAATACCTTTACCGCGGTATGCAGGGCTCCCTTGGAGATAAAGTAGGCGGAGTAATGTCTGTAAGGTGTGGTGTTGGTAGCCCAATCGCCGAAGGCGACTATCCTGCCCTTGAGTTCGCTCGGATTGGAGAGCATGGCGCGGTAGATTAGTCTGCCCAGCATCAGGAACGCCTCCGTTGTAGGGACAAAGTGATGGTATACGTCCTCCCTCTTGAGCTCCTCCAAGGGTGTAGGGTAATAGGGTCCCGCCACATGGATAAAAGCGTCCAAGCCCCCCAGCCCCTCCAAGGCGGTGTTTACTATGCCTTCATAGGCATCGGGGTCCGAAAGGTCCGCCCTTATGGGCACCACTACAGAACCCTTCTCCCGAGCCAAAGCAAAAAGCTCCTTAGCCCTCTCCTCCGAGCTTTTGTAGACCACCACCAGAGAGTAGCCCTTGTCTATGAGCCTTTTGGATACCTCAAAGCCTATCCTCCTTATTCCCGTTATGAGAGCCCTTTTCATAACCTTATAATATTTTCCATGAAAGAGTTCTGGTATTGGGTAGAAGGTTTGGACAGAAGGCTCATAACCACAGCCCTTGAGTCCGGAGCCAAGGTTCTGGTAGTTGATGACCCATCCGAGGTGGAGGAGATAAAGGCTCTGGGTAGGGTAAGCGTGGTATCTCCAGGAGTGGACGTGGAGTATGTGCTAATAAAGAACAAAGAGGATGAGGAGCGTGCTGCCAAGTTTGCCCCCCACGTTAAGGTCATAGTGGAGACCACCGACTGGACCATCATACCTTTGGAGAACCTCATAGCCCAGAGGGAAGAGCTTTACGCGGTGGTAAGGAACGAAGAGGAGGCAAGGACCGCCGTAAGGATACTTGAAAAGGGTGTCAAGGGTGTGGTCCTAAGGTCCAAGGACGTAAACACCATAAAGAAGGTGGGAAAGGTTTTGGAGGAGAGCGAGGAACAGCTCAGTCTGGTCAGCGTCAAGATAACACGCATACTACCCATAGGTCTGGGAGACAGGGTCTGCGTAGACACCACCTCCTTGCTCTCGCGGGGAGAGGGTATGCTGGTTGGCAACTCCTCCGCGGGCATGTTCCTGGTGCATGCGGAAACGGAGGAAAGCCCCTACGTGGCGTCAAGACCCTTCAGGGTCAACGCGGGTGCGGTGCATATGTACGTTAGGGTGCCAGAGAACAAGACCAAGTATCTGTGCGAGCTGAGCGCCGGAGACCCAGTGATGGTTTACGACTACCGGGGCAGGGGAAGGGTGGTCTTTGTGGGAAGGTCCAAGGTAGAGAGAAGGCCCATGCTTTTGATAGAGGGAAAGACTCAGGATGGTAAGAAGGTAAGCGCGGTCCTTCAGAATGCGGAGACCATAAGGCTTACAAGACCCGATGGCTCTCCTGTGTCCGTTGCGGAGCTTAAAGAAGGGGACGAGGTCTTGGGCTATGTGGAGAGCGCGGGAAGACACTTTGGCATGAAGGTGGAGGAAACCATCATAGAGAAATGAACCCTGCCTGCCTAACCGCCAACTCCAAGGATGTAAAGCCGGGCTGTATCTTCGTTGCCATAAAGGGGACCAACTTGGACGGTCATGACTTTGTGGAGGAAGCCCTGAAAAGGGGAGCTCTAAAAGTCTACGTGGAGAGGGATGTGGGGCTCAGCGACCCGAGGATAGTGAAGGTGGAAAGCACGCGAAAGGTTTTGGGGGAGCTGTCTAACGAGCTGTTTGGAAGACCATCGGAGAAGCTAAAGCTCATAGGCATAACGGGGACCAACGGCAAGACTACGAGCACCCACATAGTGGAAGCCATACTGAACTCCGCGGGCATAGACACGGGGCTCATAGGGACCGTGTATTACAGGCTAAGGGATAAGGTGTATGAGGTGGAGGGGAGGACAACCCCGGACCCTATAAGGTGGCACTCCACATTAAAGGAGATGTTAGAAGACGGAGCTAAGGCGGTGGTGAGCGAGGTCTCCTCTCACGCTTTGGACCAATACAGAATTTGGGGAAGTTCCTTTTACATAGTAGGCTTTACCAACCTCACCCAAGACCATCTGGATTACCACAAGGACATGGAGTCCTACTTTAGGGCAAAGCTCAGGCTCTTTACCGAGTATGCTTACGAGTATGCGCTCATCAACGCGGATGATCCTTACGGCGGGAGAATTTTGAAAGAGGTGGGTAAGAAGGCTCTGTCCTACGGAAGGGAAGGAGACTTTAAAATACTGGACTTTTGGACAGGCTTTGAAGGCTCCTTTTTGAAGGCTTCCTTTGGCGGGAAGGTTTACGAGTTTAGGTCCAACCTTGTGGGCGGTTTTCAAGCTTACAACCTATCCTTGGGGATACTTGTAGGACTTATCTTCGGAGTGTCCGAAGAGAATATACATCGGGCTTTAGAAAACATCTACGTGCCGGGCAGGTTTGAGGTTTACAGGGGGCAAGGATTTTTGGTGGTGGTGGACTATGCCCACACGCCGGACGCCCTTGAAAAGGTCTTGACGACCGCAAGGCATCTGTGTAAAAAAAGGCTCATATGCGTCTTTGGTGCGGGTGGCAACAGGGACAGGAGCAAAAGACCGCTCATGGGCAGGGTAGCCCAGAAATATGCGGACCTTATCATCCTAACCTCGGATAACCCTCGCTTTGAAGAACCCATGGACATAATAAGGGATATACTTGAGGGTATAGAAGAAAGACATAAGGTCTTGGTGGAGGAGGACAGGAAAAAAGCCATACACATCGCCCTATCTTTGGCAAGGGAGGGAGACATAGTTCTCATAGCAGGCAAGGGACACGAGGACTATCAGGAGATAAGGGGCGTCAGGTACCCTTTCAAAGACTCCGATGTGGTGAAGGAGTGTCTTCATGTGCGATTTTGATACCCTTTTTTACAACCTTAAAAACGAGCTTTTGAACATCTTCAAAGAAGCGGATACACCCACGCCTAAGGTGAAGCTAAGCCAGCTTCAGAGCGCTAGGGTGTGCGGACTTTACAACTTGGCTAAGCTCGTGCTTTATCTGGAAAGGGATGGATATGTCTCTGTGCTAAACAAGGAGCAAAATTACAAAGATTGGGAGATTCAGATAGAAGCGGGCATACTGGACTTTTACTTTGGACACTAAGGGGACTCCAGCCTGTTCCTGTTGTCCCTGGCTTCCTTTAGGTAAAGGGTCAGCTCTTGGACCCTATCTTCCTCAATCAACCTTCTGAGCTCCTCCAAAGATTGGATGTAAACATCTATGGACTTGAGGATGTTTTCCTTGTTCTCCAAGAAGATGTCCCTCCACATCACGGGGTCCGAACCAGCTATGCGTGTAAAGTCCTTAAAGCCCGCTCCGGGATACTTGAAAAGGTCAAACCCATCGCTGAGCTTTATAAGGGCGTCTATGAGGGCAAAGGCTACCGCATGGGGAAGGTGGGAAACAGCTCCAAAGATGTAGTCGTGGAGGTAAGGGTCCATCTCCTCTACCAAAGAGCCAAGCCTCAGCCAGAGCTCTCTTACCATCTGTTTGGCTTGTGTGTCCGTGTTGGGAGTGGGTGTTAGTATAAACCTTTTGCCTTTATAAAGGTCAGCCCTGCTGTGCTCCACTCCCGACTTTTCCGTGCCCGCTATGGGATGCCCTCCGACGAACCTGCTTCCCAGCATACCCTCCAGCCTGTAGACCAGAGCTCCCTTTACACTACCTAAGTCCGTAATCACCGCATCCAAGCCTTTGAGCCTTTGGGCTATGTCGGTGAAGGTCCTCACGGGCGATGCAAGGACCACCAAGTCCGGTCCGAACTTCCTTATGTCCTCAACACTCAGGGAGCCCTCGTCTATAACCTTTAACTCCCGTGCTTTCTTGAGCGCATCGGGGTTTATGTCCACACCGAACACCCTTACACTCGGAAACTCCTCCCTAACCGCCAGCGCAAAGGAACCGCCCATAAAGCCCACACCCACTATAGCTATCCTCTCAAGCCTCATACACCACCCTTCCTTCAAAGACGGTAAGCCTTACCTTACCCTTGAGTTTTTGTCCCCAGAGGGGAGTGTTTTTTGACTTGGAAAGGTTGGTCTCCTCGTTGAGGACCCACTCCTCCTCGGGGTCAAAGGCGGTCAGGTTGGCTACGCTCCCCACCTTTAGGCTTCCGCAGGGTAGACCGAGCAGTCTGGATGGATTGCAGGACATAAGCTCCACCAAGCGCTTAAGGTCTACCACCCCATCCTCCACGAGCCTTATCATCAAGGGCAGTGCGGTCTGAAGTCCTATCATACCCGGCATGGCTTTCTCCAAAGAGGCTTTTTCCCATACCGCATGGGGTGCATGGTCGGTAGCCACGCAGTCTACGGTCCCATCCTTGAGCGCAGACACAAGAGCTCTCCTACCTTCCTCCCTCCTTAGGGGAGGGTTTACCTTGGCGTTGGCGTAAGACCTTAAAAGTTCTTTCTCCGTAAAGACAAGGTGGTAAGGGTTGACCTCACAGCTCACCTTAGCCCCCTTTTCTTTGAAGTGCCTTATCAGGTCAACGCTTAGGGAAGAGGAGAGGTGCTGGATGTGTATAGGCGCGCCCGTGTAGTAGGAGAGTATGCAATCTCTGGCTACCAGTATGTCTTCGGCAGATGGAGGTCTTGAGGAAAGACCCAGAAGGGAGCTAACATAGCCCTCGTTTATATGCCCGTAGGCTATCCTGTCATCCTCGCAGTGGTTCATCACCAAAAGACCCAGCTGGCTCGCAAGCTCTAAAGCCCTCCTCATAAGGAGGGAGTCCATCAACGGGCTTCCGTCGTCGGTAAGCGCCACGCAACCCGCCTCTTTAAGGGCGTAAAAGTCGGTGAGCCCTTTTCCTTGCCTACCCTTGGTTAAAGCCCCCGCGGGCAAGACGTTGCAAAGTCCCACCTCTTTGGCTCTTTGCACCACATACCTTGCCACCGATGGCTCATCTATAGGGGGTTTTGTGTTGGGCATGCAAACCAGAGTAGTGTATCCTCCCGCAACAGCGCACTTGCTACCGCTTTGGATGTCCTCCTTGTAGGTCTGTCCTGGGTCCCTCAGGTGCACATGCATGTCCACGAAGGCGGGGCATACGACCCAACCGGAGGCGTCTATGACCTTTGCCTCCAACTCAAAGAGCTCTTTTCCCACCTGCCTTATCCTGCCCTTCTCTATGAGGATATCAAGCTGGTCGTCAATGCCCTGCGTAGGGTCTATGACCCTGCCCTTCTTTATCAGGAGCTTTGACATCCTTTAAATTATAAGCTATTTCGGAAAGGGCTTTGTAGGGGTTGGTCTCGTGCGTCTCCCAGACGAACACACCTTCCTTGCTGAGGACTGCCTTTGCGTATGGGCTCTCGGGGTGGTGTCCTGAGACCACCACCTTTACCCCCTCTTGGGATAAGCTCTCGGAAATCTCCCTCTCCTCCATATTTTCCAGACTCAGAACCTTAGCTTTTTCCCCCTCTTGGAATATTATGGCTTTCTTGGCTGTGGAGAACTTACTCGCCACCTCGTCCACTTCGTCCACAAGCACCGCTATTTTGGTGCTGCAGTCATCGGGTTCGTAGTGTATAAAGACCATCTCCATGTTGTGAAAGGCTTCTTTGAGAGCCATCTCCACCGAATCCACCACCTCATGAGCCCGTATAAAGCTCTTACAGTCCAAGGTCAGTGTTATGTCCGCAAAGAGCTTACCACCGGAGGACCTCATGAACAGATGCTTTATACCCTTGACCTCCTCAAAGCTTAGTATGATGCTCCTTACCTCCTCAAGCGTCTTGGCATCCACCGACACATCCAGCAGGACCGAGAGCTCCCTCTTGAGGATGCTAAGCGCCGTGTATGCTATGAGGGCGGACACACCCATGGCAAAGTATGCGTCCAGCTGGTATCCCATGTAGACCGACAGGAGGCTCATCAGGACCAAAGAAGAACCCAAGGCGTCCGTCAGCGTATGGTAAGAGTCTGCCACCAGAGCGGGAGAGTTTAGTCTTTTGCCCGCCCTCCTCTCAAGAAAGGAAAGGCTCAAAGAGCTCAGGAGCGAAAAGACCACCACTCCCAGACCAAGCCCCAGGTATTCCTCCCTCACGCTTACCTGAAAGCTCAAAGCCCTTGAAAAGACCTCATAAGCCACGAGCAAAAGCACCACACCTATCAGGATGGCTCCCAGGTTCTCCAGTTTGTAAAGTCCGTAAGGAAAGCGCTTGCTCTTCTTCTCGGAAAAAAGGATTGCAAAGAAGGCGAGCAAGGACACAAAAGAGTCCGCAAAGGAGTGAAAGGCCTCACCTATGAGCGACAGACTGCCGGTAAAGATACCCGCCACGAGCTTTAGAAAGGATTGGAGCAGGTTTACCGCCAGAGAAAGTAGCGCCCAGTGTTCCTTTTTCATCGGTTAAAGGCTTGTTTACAACCCTGATAGGAGCCCCTCCTTTGGAGCTCCTCCTCTATGGCTCTTATGACCTCCATCTTCTTAGCATAGGTGCAGTAGTCCGGTGCTATGAGCCTATCGGGTTCTACCTCGCCGGTGAGCCTGTGAATGACTACATTGGGAGGCAAAAGCTCTATAAAGTCCACAGCCCTTTTGGCATACTCTTCCAGAGAAAGCACCTCAAACTCACCGGCCAGATACTGCTTAGCCATGACCGTGTTCTTTATTATATGCAGTGGGTGGATTTTCACACCGTCTATGGGCAGGCTTGCTATGAGCTTGGCGGTTTCTATGTTGTCCTCTCTGTCCTCAAAGGGAAGACCTAAGATAACATGGGCGCATACCTTGAGGTTCCTCCTTTTGGTTCTGAGGACCGCATCCACAAAGTCCGACACACCGTGAGCCCTGTTTATGAACCTTAGGGTCTTAAAGTTGGCGCTCTGAAGTCCGTATTCAACCCAGACCTCCAAGCCCCTTTGGGCGTAGCTATCCAAAAGTTCCAGCACCCACTCGGGAGCGCAGTCCGGTCTTGTCCCCACGTCTATACCCACCACCTCGTCAAACTCCAACGCAGTGTCGTATATCTGTCTGAGGTAGTCTTTCTCTCCGTAGGTGTTGGAGTAGGACTGGTAGTAGATGAAAAAGTAAAGCTTTTCTCCGTAGCGCTCTTTGGCTCTCTTTATGCCCTCTTCAATCTGGGTTCTAAGGGGTGTGTGGATGTCAAGGTGGGCGGGTCTTGTGCCTGAAAAACAGTAGGTGCATCCTCCCGTTGTTTTTGTGCCGTCTATGTTGGGACAGGTAAAGGGGAGGGCGACCGTAATCTTCTGCACCCGTCTTCCATACTTTTCTTTGAGGTAGTCCTTAAGCAAAAAAAGGTGCTTTGTGATGTTCATAAAACTTATAATATATACATGGAGGGGAAACGGTGAGGAAGAGGATAATAATCAGGTTTATTCTGGGTCTTGTGATAATCTCCGTGGGGCTCATAGGCG
>FWWM01017723.1_pt1 | contig 10282 bp, 11 predicted proteins | sample 2228351 | NCBI WGS metagenome assembly FWWM01 (sample SAMEA103939774, study PRJEB20133) | metagenome
CTACCATAAGGGGCGCGTGGGGCCGTGGCGCAGCTGGGAGCGCGCCTGAATCGCACTCAGGAGGTCACGGGTTCGAGTCCCGTCGGCTCCACCAGAAGCCCCCCTGGGCTGGATTGCCCAGGGGGAGCCTTACGAGGTTTGGCCTTAGTAGACCAGGCTATAGAGGAGCCGGTTCGGGGAGCGCCGCCCCGGGTTGGAAACCTTATTCAGGGTAGCCCCGTTCAGGATGGCTGAGGCCACTTGGCTGGGCGTGGCCGTGGGATGGGTCTCGAGGTAAAGCGCCGCGACCCCGGCCACATGGGGGGTGGCCATAGAGGTGCCGCTTAAGGAGGCGGTGGCCGTAGGGGAGGTGTGCCAGGCAGAAAGGATGCCAACCCCGGGGGCGAAGAGGTCGAGGCAGCTGCCGTAGTTAGAGAAGCTGGCCCGCCGGTCGCCCTGGTCCGTGGCCCCTACGGTAATGGCCTCGGGCACCCGGGCTGGGGAGAAGCGGCAGGCGTCTCGATTGCTATTCCCAGCAGCCACCACAAAGGTAATCCCTCTAGAGATGGCGTTCTTCACCGCGGTGTCCAAGGCGGTGGAGGCCCCACCCCCCAGGCTCACGTTGGCCACCGCGGGCCTCCGGGCGTTTTGGGCCACCCAGTCCACGCCAGCGATGACCGAGGAGGTGGTGCCGGAGCCGTTGCAGTCCAGGACCCGAACGGCGTAAAGGTTCACTTCCTTAGCCGCCCCATAGGTGGCGCCGCCTACGGTGCCCGCTACATGGGTCCCGTGTCCGTTGCAGTCCTGGCCGTTTCCGCCTAGGGCGTCGTAGGCCACTTGCGCCCGTCCGGTGAAGTCCTGGTGGTCGGTGCGGATGCCGGTATCTATGATGTAGGCGTGAACCCCCCGGCCCGTGGCGGTGTAGGTGTAGAGCCCATTTAGGGGGAGGTCCCTTTGGTCTATCCGGTCCAGGCCCCAAGGGGGGTTGGACTGGCTGGCTTGGATCTGGATCCGGGCGTCGGCCTCGATGAAGGCCACCCGGGGGTCCCGCCTTAGGGCCTCGAGGCCTTGGGGGGTAAGGGTGGCCACAAAGGCCTCGAGGGCCTCGGTGTGGACCTGTTGGACCCGGATTTCCTGGGAAGATAGGCCTAAGGGGGCCACCTGCCCGGCTTTGAGGCTTTGGAGAACGGGACGGCCCTGGTTCTCCTTAAAGACCACGATGTACTGCCCAGGGATGACCTCGGCCTCTTCAGGGAAGTAAAGAGGGGCCAGGCCGCTTGGGGCAGAGGTCTGGGGCCCACTAGAGCAGGCGGCCAGAAGACCGAGGCCTAGGGTTAGCCAAAGACGATTAACCTTCATACCTTGCCTCCCTCAGCGCTCGCTTGAGCAGGGCTAGCCTAAATCTTCAGGGAAAGGGTTGTCAAGAGGCCTGGCCCACCTCCTTTTTACCGCCTCCCGCTGGACCCGGAGGAGGGGCTCCGGGTCCCAGTAGCTCCGGACCACCCGGCTTACGAACCCCCCGGTCAAAATCGGGCCGGGCGTAGAGGGGGCGGTTGGGCCGGACGGCCTCGAAGGCCAGGGCTAGGGGGGCGGGGTGGGGGGGACCAGGTCCACCCGGTCCAGCCCTGCCTCCACCGGGGCCAGGTCCCAGCCGTTCCCAGGCCGGGCCCGGCCCCAGGTGGGGGAGGCGAAGAGGGAGACGGCCTGGACCTGGGGAGAGGTCTGGAAAACCGCCTTAAGGCGCTCTAGCTCAGCCTCCGTAGAACCACCCCGTATCCCACATGACCAGGGGCCTGGCCTCGTACCGCGCCCCGGCCTCCACCACCTCGGCCACCACCAGGCTATGGTCCCCCCCGGGGTAGAGGTGGCGCACCTCGGCCTCGAGCCAGTAGGGAAGCTCGGTGAGGAGGGGGAGGCCGAAGCGGGGGGAGGGCTCAAAGGGGTGGCCGTTTAGGGTATCCCCCTCCCGCTTGGTGGGCTTGAAGAAGTCCTGGGCGATGCCCTTCTGGTCCTGGGCCAGGGTCATGAGGGCGAGGCGGCCCGTCCGGGCGATGAGCCCGTGGAGGTGGCTATCCTGTTTGACCCCTAGGGCGATGAGGGGTGGGGTGAAGGAGGCCTGGGTCACCCAGTTCACCGTGCCTGCGGCCACCTCCTCCCCGTCCTTGGCCGTGAGGATGTAAAGCCCGTAGGTGAAGCTCCTTAGGACCTTCTTTTTGGCCTCGAGGTCCATACCCCTCCTATTCTAGCCCGAGGAGCCAGTTGAGGAAGGCGTTGACCACGTCCTCGTCTCCCAAGAGGGAGGGGTCCTCTACCACCGCCTGGTAAAAGGCCCGGATTGCCTCCAAAGGAGCCTTTTCCAGGAGGGCCCTAGGGGTTTCGCCGCGGTAGGGGCCCTGTTCCAGGGGGGCTTGGAGCCTGGGGCCGGTGGCCAGGGGGGCGGCCTCCCGTAGGGCCTCCTGGGTCCTTTGGAGGAGAAGCTCCTCCCCCTTCTCCTCGAGCATCTCCTCGGGCCGGAGGAGAGGGCGGCCGTCTAGGTCCTTGGGGAGGAGGCCCCGGGCGTAGACCTGCCGGGCCAGGCTGGGGGGGCCGATCTCCAGGGGAAGCCGCACCTCCTTCCCCCCGTAGCGCAGGACCAGGGTGTGGGGGCCGGGCTCCAGGGGGGTGAGGGCGGGGGCCACCTCCTGGAGGGCCACGGTAAGGGGAGGGAAGCCCAGGGGCTTGGCCCCTCGGGCCACCTCCTCCTCCCCTTGGAGGAGGAGGGCCTCCAGTTCTCCCTTTAGGAGGTAAGGCCTCCCCTCCAGCCGGACCTCGGGGAGGATGGCCTCCCCTACCCTAAAGGGCCGGGCCTCCCGGTCCCCCGGAAGGAGGGTAAGTTTGAGGACCTGAAGCTCTGTACCCCGGCTAGCCCCTAGGGCCCGCCGGGCCATGGGGGCCAGGGGATGGCGGGGGGCGGCCTCGAGGAAGGCCCTATAGAGTCCCTCCGCGGGAAGCCCCGCCTTTTCCGAGAGGTAGGCCCTGTAGAAGAGGGCCTGGGGCTCGGGGCGGGCCTCCAGGTCCTTGAGGGCCTCCTTGAACTCCTCCCCTTCGTCCAGCCTTAGGGCCCGGGTGTAGGCGGAGAAGGCCCCCAGGTGATCCCCCCGGATGGCGGCGAAAAGCCCTAGGTTGTAGTGGGCCGTGGCGTTGGGCTGAAGCCGGACCGCCCGCCGGCTTGCAAGCTCGGCCCGGGCCAGGTCCCCCACCAGGTAGTAGGCCCAGCCCAGGTTGGTCCAGTAGAGCCAGTAATCGGGCCGGAGGCTTAGGGCCCTAAGGAGGGCCTCCTTGGCCTCCTCCCCCTTCCCCTCCTCAAAGGCGGCGTAGCTCACCCATTCCCAGGCCAGGGCTAGGTCCGGGGCCTTTCCGGCCAGGCTCCGGGCCGCCTCCTTCCACCTTTCGTCCTCCGTTTGCCGGAGGAGGATCATCGCCGCTGCCCCCTCCAGGGCCCCCCCTTCCAGGAGGGTGGGGAGGAGGGCCAGGGCCTCTTCCCGCCTTCCCTCGGCGAGAAGCCCCAAGGCCCGGTAGGCCGGGGGGAGGATCTCCTGCCAGAGTTTGAGGAGCGGTTCGGGTAGAACCCCTAGGAGAAGCCCCGGTCCCCGGCCCTCCCGGAGGTCTAGGGCCGACTGGTGCAGGGGGTCGGGGTCCTGCCCCTGGGCTAAGGCCCGGAGCCGGGCCTCGGGGAGGGTGGGGACGGGGAGGGGGGTGGGCAGAGAGACCAGGCCCTGGGCCTTGAGCCAGAGCCAGGCGGTCTCTGGGCTTTGGAAAAGCCCTTCCTTAACCCCTCCCTTTTGGGCCAGGAAAAGCCTTAAGCTCCCCCCCTCCTCCCGGCCCAGGAGGAGCCAGTCTGCCCCCGTAATCTCCCGGGCCAGGAGGGCCCCGCCTTTGGTGTAAAGCCCCCCGGTGGCCTCATACCCCCCGGTCCAGGGGGGGTTGGGGAGGAGGAGGGCGAGGAGGCTTGGGGGTGGGGCCTTGAGCCCTAGGGCGAAGCGCTGGGCCAGGCTAAACCCTTGGGGCCCTTCAAAGGGAAGGACCAGGCCCTGGGCCAGGCCGGGGGCCAGGAGGAAAAGGAGCCAGAGGAGGGTCCGCATAAAGGGATTCTACCCCCTAAGGACCAGCCAAATGAAGCGCCAAAGCCTCGGGGCCCGCCGCCAGCGCTTAGGGTCCAGCCCCACCCTAAGGAGCCATTCCAGCCCGAGGCGCTGGGCCCAAAGGGGGGGACGGCGGGCCACCCCGGCCAGGACGTCCAGGGTGCCCCCTACCCCTATGGCCACCCGGGCCCCTAGATGGGGTTTGTTCCGGTGGATGAAGGCCTCCTGCCTTTCCCCCATCCCCACCAGGAGGAGGTCGGGCCGGGCCTGGGCGATGGCCTCCACCACCTTGGCCTCTTCCTCCGGTCCGAAATAGCCGTGGTGAAAGCCCACCACCACCCCCCCGAGCTCCACCACCCTTTTGGCCGCCCTTTCCGCCACCCCGGGCCGCCCCCCTAGGAGGTAGACCCTAAGCCCCGGGAAACTCCGGAGGAGGGCTAGGCTTAGGTCCACCCCCGTGACCCGCTCCTTGAGCTGGACCCCCAGGCGGCGCCTTGCGGCCCAGAGGATCCCCACCCCGTCCGGGGTCACAAGCTCGGCCTCGAGGATGGCCCGCCTTAGGCTGGGGTCCTCCTGGGCCCGGACCAGGATCTCGGGGTTCAGGGTCACCACCTGATGGGTCTTGGGCTCGGCGAGGAAGCCCTGGACCCGCTCCAGGGCTTCCGCCATATCCACGGGGTCCAGGGGGAGGCCGAGAAGGTCTAGCCGTTCCATGCTACGAACCGGTAGACCCAGCGGTCCTGGCTTAGGCCATACTCAGCCTTGGGAAAGGGGAGGACCCCGTCCAGCCTCGGCACCACCGGGTCCACCCCGATGAGGCTGGCCCGGGCCAGCTCCTCGGTGCGGCCCTGGCGGTGGAGGGCCTGGCCCTCGGGGCTTTGGAAAAGGGCCTCCTGGGGGTCGGGGAAGACCTTGAGGAGGGCGGTGGCGAGGTTTGGGGGGGCCTCAGGGCAGAGTCTTTTGCATAAAAACCCCGCCACCACCAGGGCGGAGAGGAAGGGAAGAGGGGCCCCGGCGGGCCTTAGGGTAAGGGCCTGCCCCCTTAGGGCCTGGAGGAGGGCTAAGGCGTTCCGGAAGCTTCCCAGGTAGACCTCCTTTTCCTCGGGAAGGAGGCTTCCGTTTAGGCTCGGGGCCACCAGGACAAAGCTTTCCCCCGCTATAGGGGCCCTTTCCAGGTCCAAAAGGGAAGGCCGGGCAAAAGCCCCCTCCAGGGGGAAGCCCTCGCTTTCCCCAAGGAGCCGCCTCCCCTCCTTTAAAAGCCCCGCCACCCTGGGCCCCGGGGCGATGAGAACCTCCCGCGCCCCCCGGGCCAGGAGGTAGGTGACCACCCCTCCTTCCAGGGCGTCCGCCAGGACCAGGGGAGTGGGGCTTAGTGTCCGGCAGAGGTCCAGCCTCACCCCTTCATCCTATAGCCTAGGGTGGGATGGCGAGGCTTGGAGCCATAGGGGAGCGGGGCCTGGTCCGCCTGGTCCAGGCCCTGGGGTATCCGGGGGACGCCCCCCTCCCCCCGGGGGACGACGCCGGGGGGGTCTGGGTGGGGGGGGAGGCCTGGCTCCTTAAGGTGGACGGCTTCCTCTACCGGGAGGTGGCCCTAAGGGGGATGGGGCCCTTTGAGGTGGGGTGGCGGGGGGTGGCGGCGGTGGCCTCGGACCTCCTGGCCAAGATGGCCGAGCCCCTGGGGTTTGCCGTGGGGGCGTTTTTGCCCGAGGACCTCGAGGTCCAGGCTGCCCTGGAGCTTGCCCAAGGGGCGGCGGAGGCGGCCCGGGCCCATGGGGCCCCCCTCCTCGGGGGGGATACCAACCGGGGGGAGGAGGTGGGCCTCATCGTGGCCGGGTTTGGCCGCACCCCGGCGCCCCTCCCCCGCCTGGGGCGGCCTGGGGACCTCCTGTACCTGGCCGGGGACCGGTGGGGGCTTACCGGGGCGGCGATTGAGGGGCATTACGGGGGGCGGGACTTCTCCGGTTTTGCCGCCATCCGGGAGGCGGCCTTCTACCCCAGGGCGCGGCGGGAGCTCCTGGCCCTAAAGGGCCTCCTTAGGGGGGCCTTGGACTCCTCGGACGGCCTGGCCGAGTCCCTCTGGCAGCTTTCTGAGGCCACAGGCCTTCGGGTGGAGCTTGTAGGGCTTCCCCTGCATCCCGAGGTCCTCCGCTGGACCGGGGGGGATAGGGCCTGGGCGGAAAGGCTTGTCCTCTATGGGGGGGAGGAGTACGAGGCGGTCCTGGTGGTTCCCCCTGAGAGGGAGGGGGAGGTCCTGGCCCGGGCCCAGGCCGTGGGCCTTCCCCTTTTCAGGCTGGGCCGGCTCGTCCTGGGGGAGGGGGTTTTCCTCCGGGGGGAGGCCGTGGCGCGGCGGGGGTACACCCATTTCTAGGGGCCCCGCCGCGGCCAGACTTGGGGCAGGGACCCCAGATGGGCCTTGATGGCGGACCCTGAAAAAGCGCCCGTGTGGAAGAGCCTGCGCCTGGGCGCCTGCCCCTTCCCGGGCTGGCCTGGGGGCTTATACCGCCTTGCCCTGGCGAAGCCAGGGTGGGGCCCAAAGCCCTTGGTGGGCCTATGCTCTGCTCTGGGGCTAAGCGGTAAAGGGCAGTGGGCTTTGGCCCACACTGCGGTTGTGGTACCCTGGACCTAGATGACCTTGGAGGACAGGCTCACCAAGCTCGAGGGCATCGTGGAGGCCACCCTTAAGCTCCTCCCCGACCGGGTGGCGGCCCTGGAGGCCGAGGTCAGGGGCTTGCGGCAGGAGATGAGGGCCGAGGTTCAGGGCCTGCGGCAGGAGGTGAAGGCCGAGGTTGAGGGCCTGCGCCAGGAGATGAGGGCCGAGGTGCAGGGCCTGCGGCAGGAAATCCAAGCCGCCCTCCAGGAGCTTGGCCAGGAGCAGAGGGCTGAAATCCAGGCCCTGCGCCAGGAGATGCACACCCTGGTGAACACCGCCTTCAACCGCCTCATGCTTCTCTTCACAGGGGTGGCGGTCATCCTGGCTCTTCTGACCCTTTTGCGCTGAGGCCGGAAGGGGAACCTAAAGGTCTCCTTTCGCACGCCATCCCATCCCCATCCCGGTCTAGCTGGAGGCGGCCTCGAGGCTCAGGGCCAGGCCCTCTACCTCCTGGAGGAGGGTTGGGGCGTCCTTTTCCAGGGCCTGGGGCCGGGTGGGGCTATTGCGGAAGCCGAAGTGGAGGAGGTCGTTGCGCAAGGGGGCGGTCTTGCCCCAGGCCGAGCGCAGGGCCTCGGCCTCGGGGTCTAGGGGGTCCTTTCGGTTCAGGAGTTCGTTTAAGGCCTCCTCCGCCTCTTGCCTGAGGCTGTTGTCCTGGAAGATATCCCCTTCCTTCCCCTGTCGCCAGAGGTAGTACCCCACCAGCCATTCCCGGGCCAGGCCCACGGCCTTTTCCCACTGCTCCCGGTCCCAGTACCACTTCACCTGCCCCCAAAGGGCTAGGAGCTGGGCCTTGGGGGTCTCGGCCTTGGGGACCAGGGGCTCTAGGGTCTCCCTCAGGCTGGGCAGGAGGAGGTCTAAGGGGCGGTGCTCGGGATCTAGGGCCTCCCCGGCCCGCTTCAGGTTCCCCAGGGCCACTTTGGCGAGCTTCATGGCCTCCAGGGCCCGGTTCCCCGCCAGGGCGGTGGAGAGGGCTTCGAGGTCCTTCACCGCCTGGTTCAGGGTGGGGTTCAGGGGCCGGCGGCCCCGCACCTTGGCCAGGGCGGCCATCCCCCGGGCGTCCCCTGTGTCTAGGAACCGCCGGGCGGCGACCGCCCAGTCCAGGAGGCTCAGGAGGGGGAGGAGGTCAAAGACCGGGGTCTTATCCCCGTCCCGGGCCTCAAAGGCCCCGTAGAGGATGTGCCGCACCTCCACCCTCCGGGCGGCCCGGAGGAAGGCCAGGGCGGCCAGGCCCACCATGGGCAGGGAGCGAAGCCCATGGGTCACGTCCAGCACCACCCCTTTCCCCGGCGGAATGGCCTCGGCCAGCCTCTGGTAGATGGCCCAGAGCTCGGCCTCGGACCGGCCCTCAGGGATCTCCTGGAGGTCTGCCTTTAGGCCCCGGGCCTCCAGGCGGGGCCAGGTCTTCTGGAGGGTCGTGGGGGTGGCCAGGAGGAGGAGGTCCTCCCCGGGGAACCAGCGGCTTAAGGCCTCCTGGATGAAGGGGGTCCGGACCTCGGGAAACCCCCGTAGGGTGTAAACGGTTTCAATATATTCCCCGCCGATCCGCCTGCCTAGACCCAGGAAAGAAGCAAGCATCTGTTCCTCCTTCCAGTCTATAGCATTTGGTCCTCCTTCCAGTCTATTATTATAGGCGTGTTGGAACCCAGGTTACCCTGCCCCTACTGCCAGGGGAGGGGGCAGGTCTATGAGGAACACCCCAGGTTCTGCCCGGACTGCGCGGGGTCTGGGGGGTGGACGGCCCTGGGCTGGGACGGGGAGACGCAGTGGGAGGCCTGCGTGACCTGCGGGGGCTTGGGCTCAGTCCTGGAGGGGGAGTATAGCCTCTGCCCCTACTGCGGGGGCCAGGGCTGGCTCCGGCCCGAGGAAGCCCAGGGCGTACCCAGCCCGGGGGCGGGGTGCCTGGTCCTCCTCCTCGCCCTGGTCCTTCTGGCCTGGTGGCTCCTCTAGAGCCCTAAGCGTTCTAGGCTTTGCCTTAGGGCCTCCTTCCTTTTGGCCGCTTGCTTCAGGTCCTTCAGGGCCATGCCCTGCAACAATCCTTTCTCCTCCAGGGCCTCCCGGACCTGCTGGGCCTCCGTGGGGTTGAGCTTCTGGAGGAGGTCGGCGTGGCCCTCGAGGAAGGCCTCCAGGCTTTTGTAAGAGCGGGAAAGCCCCTGGATCTTGATCAGGAGCCCCTCGAGGACCGGGGAGGGTTTGGGCTTGGGCGGGTCCTCGAGGACCATCCGCCCGTACCCGGAACCCGTCTTGCCCCCTATCCCTTCCTCGGCCAGGGCCCATTCCAGGATCTGCCAGGCGGCCTTAAGCCAGGGCCTGGGGTCCTTGACCCCTGGGGCCGGGGCCAGGGCCAGGAGGAAGGTTCCATGGACGCTCAGGAAGGGGACGGGTGTGGGGCTACCCCAGTCGGCTGGGGGTTTATCCCTGGTGTAGTAGTCGGCGTGGTGGGGGGTCATGACGTCGGGAAGGAGCCGCCACTTCCCAGGTAGGGGCAGGGCGTCCAGGAAGAGCACCGCCCCTCCCTCCTCCGTGGTTCCGAAAAGGGCCCTTTGGGCCTCCCCCCGGTAGAACTTGGCCAGGTTCCGCCGCCAGGCCTCCCCCTCCAGGCGTAGGTGGGCGTACCGGCTGGCCAGGCCCTTGAGGGCCGAGCCCGGGATGTAGGGCACCCCGTAGGTGCGGTGCAAGGTGAGGCTCGTCTCCAAAACCCCTTCCCCCCCAAGGCCTAGGACCATCCGGCCCCGGGTCTGGGCGGTCCGGAGCTCGGCCCCTATGGCCTTAAGCCCTTCCTGATACCGCTCAAAGAAGTCCTTGTACTCCTGGGGCTCCCCTAGCTCCTCCGCCACCTCCCGGACCAGCTTCTGTTTGGCCCCCTTGTCCTCCTTCAGGACGCTTTGGATGTACTTGTCCAACCAGAGCCCGGCATGGGTCTCCCGCTCCTTGTCCTTCGAGGGCTTCACCTCGGTTAGGGCTTGGCGTCGGGTTGAGGCCATCCCCACCCCCTCAGTCCTGGATGAGGGCCTGGGCGAAGCGCTTAAACCATTCCGCCGCCCCCAGGACCTCCCGGGTCAGGCGGAGGTATTCTAGAAGCTCCGCCCTCCGGGCCTCCTGCCCTAGCTGCCCTAGGCTCTCGTAGCCCAGCACCTGGGCCAGGTCCTCCCCGAAGGCCTCGTGCGCTTCCTTGCCCCGGGACTCCACAAAGGCCAGGGCCTGGGCCAGCCCCGCCTGCCGCACCAGGACGGGGAACTTAAGGGCCATGGCCTTGTACTCCTTGGCCTCCTTCCTTTTAGCCTGTTCCGCCACCCTCTGGTAGGCCGCTTGGGCCCAGACCTGTCCCCGGGTGCGCATGGCCTACCTCCCCAACCGTAAGGCAGCGAGCCCCCGACCCACTGTGGCCTTGCCGCCAAGCTGGAGGGGTCTTTCCACCAGCTGGCCTAGTTTTTCTAGGATCTGGTCGGCGGTCAGGTCGGGCGTCTTGCGGTGGGTGGCCTCGGCCCGGACCAGGGTATAGAGGAGGCTCTCCGCAGGCAGGTTCTCCTCGTAC
>FWWM01017728.1_pt1 | contig 10279 bp, 8 predicted proteins | sample 2228351 | NCBI WGS metagenome assembly FWWM01 (sample SAMEA103939774, study PRJEB20133) | metagenome
CACCCCCACATCCTCACCCTCCATACAACGCCCGCACCACCAGCGGCGTCAGCAGCCCCTCCACGACAGCCGCGGCGGCGATCAGCGGCAGCAGCACCAGCACCCACACCCTGGCAAAGGTCGCCAGGCTCCAGAGCAGGTTCTCGCCCACGGTGAAGCCACGCGGCGTTGCCAGCAGCGCGGCCCCGATGCGCAGACCCAGCGCGGCGCTCAACACAAAGGCCGGCAGTTCGATCACCCCATGGGGCAGGACGTAGGCCAGCAGAAATTGCATAGGACTGTCGGCGCCGAGGGTCAGCCAGTCGCCTCCTCGCGCCGTGAGCGCCCCGGCCACAAAGCCGATCTGCGTAAAAGCCACGAACGGCACCAGGAAGGCGAATAGCCCGAAGCTCACCGCCGAGAACAGGTTGGAGAGCAGGGACACCCGCAGATTATTGGCGAAGATCGCCAGCGCAAGGCTCGGCGATGGCGCCGGTGTATCGCCCAGTCCGTCCAGCAACCGGGCGAGGGGTCGCAACGGCGCCTGAGTCCCGGAGTACCAGCCCAGGGCCAGCCCGCAACCCACGGCCAGAAGGGCGCAGAACAGCGGCAGGCGCAACTCGCGCAGAAGCGCAGGCAACTCCTGGCGGTAAAAGCGGTGCGGCGAGAAGGGCAGGCCGGCGTAAGCGGCGGGCGCCACCCCTGCCGGCTGGTACTCGCAGAAGAAGAGCTTGAAGCGCGCCCGGAGCCGGGCCAGGTTCAGATCCTCGTGCTCCCGGGAGAGGATCTCCTCGCGGTTGAACCCCGCCAGGCCGCTGCGGATCAGCGCCAGCGCGATCAGCGCGAAGGCCGCCAGCATGTACCAGAGCACATCGTAGCGCCGGGCGATGAACAGCAGCGCCTGCAACTGCACCGCCACCGCCGTCGGCAACAACACCCCCGAAGCCAGCAGCGTCGCCGCGCGCACACTGCCGGTGTGGGTCGAAATCACCACCGCACCGGCCACCATCACCACACAGATCGCCACCAGCATCAGGGTGATCTGCGCCAGCACCTCTGGCGTCATTCCCGCCGCGTACAACGCCGGATGGGCCAGGCGTATCAGCGCCAGGAACACACCCATAGCCGCCAGGCTGCCCGCCAGGGGTGCCAGCAGGGCTGCCAGGAGCTTGCCCGTGTACAACTGCCGGTCATCGAGGGGCATCGCCAGCAGCGCCTCCAGGCTATTGCGCTCGCGCTCGCCCACAAACGACTCAATCGCCGTAATCAAGGCGAAACTGGCCGGCACGAAGCCAACCAGCAGGGCCACAAACGGCGCCAGCCGGCCCAGTACCTCCTCCTCGGCCACGAACCCCACCGCCCATCCCGCGGCAGTGACCAGCGCCGCCGGCAGGCCAAGCATCAGGATGCCCAGCGGCAGCAGCACCCGCCAGTCGCCCATGGTTTCGGCCAGTTCGCGCCGGGCGATCACCAGCGCCGGGGGCAACGGCGCAGCCGGCGCGCGCCACTCCAGCCGGCGTCGGCGCGCCGGACGCCACCCGCGCCAGCGCCACTGCCGCTGCTCGCGGGAGAGCAACTCCTCGCGGCTGAAGGTGCGCATCCCGACGCGGACCAGCGCTGCTGCGAGCACGCCGAGCGCTGCCGCGATCAGCCAGAGCTGCGACCAGCGCTCGTTGATGATCCACAGCGCCGCCAGTTGCATCACGCCGGCCATCGGCACCAGAATGAAACTCGACATAAGATTAGCGGCGCGCACGGTGGAAATATGCGCCGAGATCACCACGGCGCCGCTCACCATTACCAGCGCCATACAGCAGACCAGCAAAATCAGCAAAAGCAGGCGCGGCAGGGTCAGCATCCCGAAGTACAGCTCCGGCATGAAGCCAGACAGCAGGACCACGTAGATCTGCATTGCCGCCAGACTGGCGACCAGGGGCGTCAGCAGCGCGGCCAGAAACTTGCCCAGGTACAACTCGGCATCCGACAGGGGCATGGCCAGCAAGGTTTCGAGACTGTTCCGCTCACGCTCGCCCACAAACGACTCCAGCGCGGCGATCAGCGAAAAACTGGCCGGCAGGAAGCCCACCAGCAGCGCGCCGAAAGGCGCCAGGCGCACCGCAAGACTGGTATCCTCCAGAAAGCCGACGATCTGCGCTGCGGCGGCGACCAGCAACAGCGGCAGCGCCAGCGCCAGCAGCAGGATCGGCGTCACGATGCGCCAGTCGCCCAGCAGTTCGCGCACCTCGCGCCGCACGATGGTCATGATCAGGTCAGGACGAGTGGTTGCAGCTTCAGGAGCAGGCATCGTTTTTTCTCAGGTTGTCTTCTTCTACAGCTTCTCCGCAGGCAGGGGGATGGGGAAACCTGGTTTCCCCACGTCCCCTCGAGAGCGACGTGGGCGCAGCCCTCCCAGGAATAGGTATTTTCATTCCGGCGTTGCGCGGCGCAGCCGCATGGATGGCTGAGATGAAAATCGGGCAAACCGGGTTTCCCCGTGCCCGTGCCTATAGGTGCGTCAGGCGACCCTGATCGCGGTTGGGGCGTGGGGAAACCCGGTTTCCCCACGTCCCCTCGAGAGCGACGTGGGAGGGCGCAGCCCTCCCAGGAATAATTATTTTCATACCAATTTCACTTGAATACTCCGCAAGCGGAGTTCCGTCAAAGCGCATCAGAGCGCTCTGCTCGATAATCTGCAATCCAAAATCTAAAATGGTATCGTTCCGGGGTTGTGCGGCGCAGCCGGATAGACGGCTGAGGTGAAAGGTATCGGGTCTGACTGCGCCGGTGGTCTGCCGGGGCCCGGGGTCAGCCCCTCTGCCTCATAGATCCATCTGTTTCACCCGATCTGCTCATCGCGGCGACGCGCCGCCTCGAGCAACAACTCCTCCGGAGGCGCGGCCATAGTCGCCTGAACATCCACCGGCAGGCGCACCACCCGGAACAGCCCATCGGGCCAGCTAATCAGGCGAAACACCGCCTCAGGGCCCTCGTGACCCTCGCAGTGAGCGGCAATGACCATGCCTTCGTCCAGACAGATGCGGGCCGTAGCCTTCTCGCGCCAGGCTTCGATCTGCGCCGCGCGCCGCTCGGTACAGAGCGTCTGGATCAATGCTGCGGCGCTGATGGTGCTGAAGCTTCCTTGCAGAAACATTACCCGATCTCCATACCTACACAGCACGACGCACGGCTGCTACCACCCCGTTCATACTTGCTTTCAGCGTATCGAAAACACCATGACCTTTGATTGCGGACGCCTCGAAGCAGGGGCGTCCGTCAATCGGCAGACGCCGACGCAATTCCTGGACCGGCAGAGCGTGCGGTAGATCACGCTTGTTGAACTGCACGACAATCGGAAATGTCTGAAGGTCGTGGCCCAACTCGATCAAATGCTGCTCCATAGTGTACCAGGACTCCTCATTTTCCGTCATACGTCCAGCCTGAGAGTCTACCACAAACACCACGCCATCGGTGCCCTGCAGGATCAGGCGTCGGCTGGCAGCGTAGTACACCTGACCGGGCACGGTGTAAAGCTTGAACTTCGGTTTAAGGTTAGCGACTTTACCTATCTCCAGTTGCAGAAAATCAAAAAGAAGCGTGCGATCCTGTTGCGTCTTGAGAGAAATAAGGCGTCCTCGCAGATTAGCTGGAGTGCGAGCATAAATAAACTGCAAATTGGTTGTCTTGCCGCTTAATGCCGCGCCATAGTACACGATCTTCAAATTGATTTCGCCCAGCGCCCAGTTGATGAACATACCATCCTCCTACCAGATATTATCAAGGTGGGCGGCGAAATTATGCACAAAATCATCGTTCACAGCCGGGGGAGGCGGCGTCATAGCTGCTTTGCCAACAATGGCAAGGATGCGTTCCGCCAGGCGTTTGATCGCCAGCCTCGACCATCCCAGCGGCACATCTCTGGCCGTCGCCAGCAACACGAATAGCCCTTCCCCCACCCGTGAGACCAGGATGCTCATATCGTCGTGTTCCTGAACGATCAGATTACAGGTGCGCTTTCCTCCCAGAAGCTGGGCTATCTCCATCGTAGCCATCAGATCGCCTGCTGCCAGCGCAGCAAGACTTGCCACATCGAGATTAGAGCGATCTTCCCAGCTCGCCAGTTCCTGCCCGCTGAGATCGCCCAGAAATGCGCAACGAACCTCAGCCTGCTGACCGAGTTGCGCAAGTAAGTTTTGAATAGCGGCGAGATGAGACGGCGCTAGAACGATTGAAGAACGAGACATTACGACGCTCCTAGTCATGGTTCGTGATCAACGTGTCGCCGAACAGGCGCTCGAACTCGCGGTTAAGAGAGGCGCTAAGCTCGGCGGCTATCACTTCACCTGGCGTTCCTTCCACCAGGCGCATCGCGCTGAGTTGCTGAGCGCTGCGTTTAAGCTGGAGCCAGATGTAGCCCGGCCGGGGCTCAACAAACTCTTTCGCGCAGACAAGGGCCACGAGACGGTGACTGCCTGCGTTGGTGGCGTAGATGTCAAACTTTACCCCTTCGAGAACGACAAGGTAGCCGACCTGCCGGTCATGCAGGGCGCGCCCCAACTCTGCGATATTGATGGAACTCCCGGCGATCAGTGACGTGATAGCGTCTACATCGAGATTGGAGGCGTCTCCCTGCTGAGCAATTGTGTTCCCGAGATTATCGGTGAAGATGACAAATTGCGCCTGTGTCTGCCGCCGTAACACTTCCAGGAGCAGCAATACGTCGGCCATCGTCGCCGCTGGACGAGTGTCTGGTACGGGTGTCGGTCCTGTAGTCAATGATAAGTTAAGGGTGTTTCCTACCGCTGAGATAAGATCGGCTACCGAGCTCGGCTGTGGCGCCAGACTGCAACCTGCCAGCTCAGCTTCACGCAGGCTGACCGCATCCGCATCCGGCCCGTGCAATAACAGGGCGCGGAGGTTGGGCCAGCGTTTGCGAAGCCGGCGGATCAGACTCAGGCTTTCGACCAGCAGGCTCGCAATGATGAGATCGTAGGATTGACGCCCCGCAACCAGTTGTCCAGCGGCGACCGAACGGACGCTGTGAACCACGATGGTTACGCCTCGATCAGCCCCGGCTCTGGTCAGCGCCTCCTCCCAACCCTGGCTGAGCGCCGGATTCGGTTGAACGATCAGCACTCGATGTTTCATGGGTGTACACTCCCTGATGTAATCGCCTGCCTGATGAAGGTTGGGGAGGGCGCAGAGCTTCCGGGAACAGCCTGCGCTCATACCTGCGGTGTGCGGCGCAGCCGGATAGATGGCTAACGCGAACAGGGGAAATCGAGCGTTTCCAACCTCAATGGGAGGGCGCGAAGAGACCCGGCTTCCCCGCGTCCCTCCTCAGGGGGAGGGCTTGAGAAGGCAGTGCGCTCTCAGAAGCCTCGCTTTCATTCCAGTCATCCATGCCAGGGAGGGGTGAGGGGAAACCCGGTTTCCCCATGTCCCAACCGCTGTTGGGAGCGGCTGGCGTCCCCACAGGCAGGGGCGCAGTTCGACGAGCTCACCGCCTGTGGTGAGCTTGTCGAACCACAGGCGGGGAAACCCGGTTTCCCCGTATGTTCACTTCAGTCATCCATGCGGCTGCGCCGCACAACGCCCGAATGAAAATCATTATTCTCGGGAGGGCGTAGAGGCGCGGCGCCGCCGCGCCTCTACGCCCAAACCCTCCCGCGGGGGGGCTATTTTCACCTCAGTGGCGTGTGATTGAGCCAGTGCAGGCTGATGGCGAATCAGCTCTTTGTGCCGCCGGCATTGGTACAGGGCAAACGGAACGTAAACGTGCTGCCCTTGCCGGGACGGCTGTCTACCCAGATCTGTCCGCCGTGTTGCTCAATCACCGCTTTGGCGATGGTCAACCCTAAACCTCGGCCCGACACTCCGGCGCGCTCGGCGCTTTCGGCCCGATAGAAAGGCTCGAACACTTGAGCCACTTCGTCCTCGCTCAGCCCGTATCCGCTATCTTCAATCATGACAAGCACATTCCCAGCCTCCTCGTGCGCGGCAATGCGGATGTTTGCCCCGCTGGGGCTGTATTTGATCGCATTGTCAATCAGGGCATTGATAGCCCGGCCCAGGCCCTCCTCCGAGCCGATAACCCGCGGCAACCCTGGCGGCAGATCCACCGTTACGTGCTGGCCGCGGCGCCCGAACTCAGCATATTGCAAACCAACCGTGGCTTCGATCAACAGATCGAGTCGCAGGGGCGTTCCGGATTCATAGCTCTGGAGCCGGATCTGTCCGAGTGAGAGCAGATCATTGACCAGCATCGTCAATTCGCTGTTGAGACGGACAACCTGCCCGATCAATCGAGATTGTTGCTCGTTGAGTTCTCCTGCTGCCGGCACACTGGTTATCAGATTGCGGAGCTCACGGAGCGGGACGTGAATGATACGCGAAAAGTTGCTCAGGAACGTCTCTTGCTGCTCGCGCTCGTTGGGTGCTGGCCGGTGGGCTTCTGCCGCGGATGGCGCGCTTTCTGGTCCGGCGTCAGGGTGAATGATAAAGCTCCAGAGGGCATCGCCAATGCCGCGTACAACGACACTGGCGTGGCCGCCATGCGGCAAAGCTACCTCACCTTCCACCGACTCATCCTTCATCAGCGCTTCGCTGAGCAGCGGGGTCAGACACGATGCGCCACTCTCAATCAGGGTGTGCTTCCGCGCTGTCGGCCCGAGCGCCAGGGTCGTTGCTGCTGTGGGTGTGTAGCTGAGCAACCGGCCCTGATTGTCCACCAGTACTACGGCATCGCTCAAGCGTTCGAACACAGCCCCCAGGTCGCTGACCAGCGCCGCCTGGCGGCGCGCCCGCGACGGTTCGGTATTACTGGCTCGCGGCGAGGACGGCGCCGCGCCCGGGCGGGCAGGCGTCGAGGCCCATCCCGAAGGCGCGGTGTCGCCAATGGTTGGCGCGGCGATCCCGTGCGTGGCGCTGATGAGCGCGCCTAATCCGTGTAAGGCCGCTCGAGCAGCGGTCGCCAGGGGGCGCTGGCTGGCTGCCAGCAGCAATCCCCAGAGCGTTCCATCTCGTTGCAGCGGGACCACGGTCAGGGTTGAGTTTCCTAACCAGCGCTGGCCCTCAGTATCCAGGCCGCTCTCGGAGCTTGTAGAAGCGCTGCCGCTGCGTCTGCTTCGCAAGACGCTGCTCAGCAGAGTTCCCTGCACGCCAAGCATTGCCGGCGCCTGGCCCCCGGTGGCGGCCATAACCCGCACCTGAGTCTGGTTGGCGTTCAGCATCCCTACCAGGGCGCGCTCCACACGCTGCTCGGAGAGCGCCTGTCGCAGGTCGGGCGTGGCGAAGAGGGTTGCCAGATCACGCGCCCGGCCAGAGACGTGCGCCAGTTCGATCCAGCGCCGCTCGGCAGGCAGTAGACGAGTGAGATCAACCGATTTCAGACGCGGGTCGGCCACCAGAGCGGCTATCAGCGTGGCGATGAAGGTGCGCTGAGCCTCGGGCGCAGCCAGATCCGGCGGCGTTAACATCTCGTCGCCAAACTGCGCGAGGGCCATCGTTGCGTGATCTACCTGTTTCGGATCGCTCAGAATGACACACCGAAAGCCCTCAGCTTCACGCCGAGAGACCAGCGCCAGCGCGCCTTGCTCACCGGCAATCACCAGAAATGGCGCATTCTGCCAGAAATCGCCCCACGCTGTCCCTTCTTCCAGATTGCCAAGCGGCCCGCCGAATACCACTCGCGCATGCAGATCGTTCGGGCGATGCCGCACCGCGAGCGTCGCAATATGCCGTACCTGCTCGATACTGAGTAGACACCCAGTGCCTGCTGGAACGCCAAGCAAAGCCGGGAGCGAAAGAGGTGCCGCAAAACTGGTCATGAACGTCTCTCCTCGCAGCTAGGTGTTCTTGGGGCAGGGGAGTGGAGAAATCTGGCGTTCCCACTGTACTGACTGATCCTGGACAGGCGATCCTCTGGCAAGCGCGGGCAGAAGGCGGGACACGTTCGCTGCGCTGATGGCAGGCCCCGGGCAGCTTCGCCACACACGACGCCAGCGAAAAAGGGTTGCTCGTGCGAGGGCATAGCTTTCCCGAACGTTCTCCTCGGCTCTGAGCGCCGTTCGGCGCGCTCACAGGGGAGGAGCGTCTGCCATCTCAGCGTTGCTTGTCATGTTGAGAGCGCGCGTTGAGCGATCTGGAGCATAGCGAGCGCTTCCTGGGCGGCATGCTCCGGCGCCGTGCGGGTAATGGCCTCTGCCAGCGCCTCATAGCTGAGGCGGAGCGGGCTGTCGGGCAGGCCCTGGCGAGCGAGCCAGTATTGCATCCAGCGCGTGTAGCTGAGCAGAGGATCTGCCGCGCCGGTTGCGATACTGTCAATCAGGTAGCTAAGGTACCAGCTCACCTCGGTGGTGGTTTCTGGTCCATTGGGTGCGACGCCGGCCGCAATCAGCCGTTCTGCTGTTTGACTGATCACATCGGTCTGGATTGCCTGCAGCGCCTGGCAACTTTCCCGTGGATACGCCAGCGCTTCACTGGCTGCCATCAGCGCCTGTCGGGCCTCGTTGGTCGGCCCCTGGGCCAGTCGTGCTGTGAGCGCATCAGCCAGCAACCAGAGCGCGTACTGCACGTGACCGGTGCTCAGGCCGCGCTTCAGCCACATCTGGCGTTGCCACTGCACGTGCTGGCTCAGCGTTGTCGTACTGTTAACGCCCAGGGCGTCAATCAGATAGTCAACCAGGTACCAGTATTCGTATACCAACCTCGCACGCCCTTCGGAGCTGTACGCGGCCTGCCAGTGCCAGTGCCGGTCGTATGTCCCGACAGCGAGATCCTCGGCCAGTTGCGTTTGCTGCTCGCTAATCGCCCGTGGACCGGCGCCGGAAAAGGCTAATCCTCCCAGCGCCGTTTGCATGTAATTGAAAATGTAAGACTGCCACTGCTCCGGCACATGCCTGCTAATACCCCGCCACAGGTTGCCGTACATCTCGCGGATGTGCCCGGTTGAGCACCCGAAGCCCCGGATCTGATCACGACGCCAGCGAGTATGATCCTCGAAAATCATCGGTGAACGGTAGCGAATACTCTGGATCAGTACTCCCAGGTTGCGATCCATGTCTACATGTAATTGAACGCTGATCTCCTCACCATACCGCTGCTTCCAGAACGGTTCACGCATCGCCTGGCTGACAGTCTCTTCGATGATCGCCAGGCGCTGCTCTTCGAGCCGTCGCACGATGTCTAGAGTTTCCATGGCACTTTCCTGATCCGGTTTCGTCACGCCTGTCACCCGATTGGTGTATGCCGTCGAGGTTGAGGCAGCGCGCTCGTTATTCTTTTAAGAACTGTGCTGCCAGATGGCGCGCGATCGAGCGTGGATGGCCTTCCAGGAAATGCCCGCCCTGGACGCGCGTCCGCAGATCGGGCCGCTCGTAGAACGCCATACCCCCAAAGACGAACATCGGGCGCGGCGGTTCGATCCGGCTAAGGATCTGGCCAGCCTCCGTCAGACTGTGGGCCGCTTCGACGGTCGTGGCTGACAATCCCAGGATCTGGGGGCGGAGTGTGCGTACCACTGTCTCCAGGGTTGAGTTGGGCACCGTCTGGCCCAGATATTTCACCCGGAACCCGGCCCATTTCAAGAACAGAGCGATGGTGAGCGCTCCCAGTTCGTGCAGTTCGCCCTGGGCGCAGCCAATGACCGCCAGTGGCGCATTCGGGGGATCCGCATGCGCGCTGAAGAGGTTATGCAGCTTGCTCTCAACGAAACGGCTGGCGAAGTGTTCGGCGGCAACCGATACCTCGCCCCGGTGCCATGCTTCTCCGATGGCCACCTGAACCGGCATCAGCAACTCGGTGCAGAGCGCTTCTGCCGGGTAGAGGGCGGCAGCTTCGCGCCAGACGCCTTCGGCGGTGTGAGAGTCAAATGATACCAGCGACCCCATCAGTCTCCGCTGGAAGACCGGAAAGCCCTGACTGCCGGGCGGGGGCGGCTGAGGCGTCGCCGCGCCAGAGGCTGCCGGCGCGCCTGCGAAGCTGGTGGCGCCACTGTGCGCCGAAGGTTCTCCCACGCTTGAACGTAACCAGGGCGGCAAGCCAAACTGTGGAGCTGCGGGTGCGGGGGAGAGATCTGTGCCGGAAGGCGCTGCCGCGAAGGCGCTGCTTCCCCCGAATGTTGCCGAGTTGACTGCTCCCGGGCTTTCGGCGCTGAACCCGGCTGCGACAGGTTCCACGGAGCCGCCTGGCCCACCCATGCCTGCCTCGAAGGTGGCCGATCTGCCAGGTCCGAAAGGAGACCCTGATAACGGTACGGAACCAGCAGGGCCGAAGGGCGCCGCGGCGGGGCCAGGGCCGAAGG
>FWWM01017729.1_pt1 | contig 10279 bp, 7 predicted proteins | sample 2228351 | NCBI WGS metagenome assembly FWWM01 (sample SAMEA103939774, study PRJEB20133) | metagenome
CGTTTCCCCGCGCCAAAGAATTCGTAGAGGAGTTGCCCGTTGCGGTCATACAACCGCGTTGTTTCGAAACTCTCACGGCTTTCGATGGCCGTCAGACGCGGTTTGAGCGATGCTGCCAGATCGCTGTAAGCGCCATATGCCACGCCGACGACACCCAGCGTCGCGACAATGCCGAGCGCCAGGAATGCCAGCGCCAGACGCACCAGTACGCTGCCCATCCGTATATCTGGCTCGACGGTGCGCCCGCGCCGCAACATACCTGGCGGCAGCGGCGCGCGACCCGGCAATCGGGAACGACGGTTTCGTCGTATGCTGTCCATGCTTTCGATTGTACCACATTGCGCATCTGGTCGCAGATGCTATAATCGCCATCGTGACATCCGGGCGCTCACCCGCAAATTTGGAACCTGCAGGGGCGCCGATGAGGGTTCCTTAATGATCGTGGATCGACAGTTCCCCTGGCGAAGCGCATTCTTTGTTCAAGGCTCAGTAACGATAGGCATGGCGACGATCACTGCCATTGTTGTACTGTACCTGTCGCCCCTGCGTGCAGTCTACGATGTTGGCAGCCAGCCTGTCCCGATTTCCAGCCTGTATGCTTCGGAGTATAACGCAACCATGTCATATGCCTATGCTCAGGGGCAGTCGCTCATACTGGCGCCAATGGTCGGCGCCGGCACGTATGAAGTTCTGGTGCGGATGGGCGGTCCTGGCGGGCGTGATTCTCTACCGGCAGGCATCGAGATCGGCGGACGCAGCACCTCCATTGGCGACGTTGGTTCGATACGAGTGTTCCGCTTCCTGGCGCCTGCCGATGCCCGCGGCACGCTGGCAGTGCGTCTGACGAGCGCCAGACTCCAGCCGCCGGGCGAACCCCGCCAGTTGGGGTTGCTGCTCGACCATCTGGAGATCCGCGCAATGGGACGGACGTTGCCTGCGCTGCAAGCGCTGGGCATTGCGCTGATCCTGATCGGCGGCGCATGGGTCGCAATTACGCTGCTGGTCGATGAGCAGCGACTGGCGCTGGCGTTGCTGACGCTGGCGGCGATTGGAACAGTGGGGGTCATCTGGGTGTTACGCGGTCAGAGCGCTTCACCGGCGCTCTGGAGCGTCGCAGGGGCAGTTACAGCCGTATTCGGCGCACTGGCGGCGCGTCCGCCGTCCTGGCTCGTCCAGCGGACGCTGCTCGCGGTTGCATTGCTGGTGGTGACGTGGCGTGTGACACTCTGGGCGGTCGCGTGGGTGGCGTTACAAACCGGCGCCTGGCTCTCGCCGCTGGCGCAGTGGATCGTCAGCGATGCCAGGGCATTGTCGATGTGGACTGTCCCGCTGTATGTGTCGGTCGATCGGGTGATTGGCACGGTCTGGTCGCAGTGGGACTCGCGATTGTATCTGAGTATCGTGACCCTGGGATACCAGCATCCGCCAGAAGAGCATGCAAATATGGCTTTTTTTCCTCTCTACCCGCTCCTCATTCGGATGCTTTTGCCGGTAACCGGAGGCGATGCAGCTGGCGCCGGACTGATTGTGACCCATAGCGCGCTGTTCGCTGCGACGTTGATCGCCGCCGATGCCATCAGGCGCGACTTCGGCGCGCAGATTGCCTATCGGTCGATTGCAACGTTGTTGTGCTTTCCTGCGTCTTTCTTTCTGGGAGCAGTGTACGCAGAGTCGGTGGCGCTGGCGCTGCTGGCGCTGGCGCTGTGGGGATTACGCCGCCAGCGCTGGATGCTTGCCGGCGTCGCCGGATTGTTCCTGAGTCTGACCCGTCTCCCAGGCGTGCTGATGGCGCCGGTTATCATGCTCGCGCTGCTGGAACACGCTGGCTGGCGACGACCGGTGCTGACGCGCGCGTACCTGGCGCCGCTGTTGCCGGTTGCAGGTCTCGCGTTGTTTATGGCGTACCAGTGGTGGCGCTTCGGATCACCGCTGATTTTTATGCAGACCCAACGCGATATCTGGGATCAGCAGGTGAGTCCGCCGTGGGTGCAACTTTCGATGATGATCGAAACGATCATTGCCCGCGCCGATCACTGGAGCGGTCGCTGGCCCACGCGCGTTTTTCAACTGCTCGTCTGGCTGGTGTTCGCCGGGTTGACGGCGGTCGTGCTGCGTCGCCTGCCGCTGATCTATGGGCTGACGACCATCGCGATGCTCACGCCTGCGTATCTGACGAATGTTTCGCATTCGCTGCCGCGCTATGTGCTGCTGGCGCTGCCCGCGTTCGTTGCTGCGGCAGTGCTGATCGAGCGTCGCCCTGTGCTGCTGCTGGCGACGCCTGTGACGCTGACGCTGCTGACGTTGATGGTCGCATTGTTTGTCAACGGTTTTTTTGTTGGTTGACAGGAATGCCATGCGTCTTGAAGATTTGGTTGGTCGCCGTGTTGATCGGTATGACGTGATAGCGCTGCTGGGGCGCGGCGGCATGGCGGCGGTCTACCGCGCACACGATACGGCGCTGCAACGCGATGTGGCGCTGAAGGTGCTCTACCCGCAATTTCTCAGCGATGCGTCGCTCGTCGAACGGTTTCGGCGCGAAGCGGTGCTCGCGGCTCGTCTCGATCATCCCGGTATCGTTCCAATCTACGATGTTGGCGAGTTCGACGGACTGGCATTCATCGTCATGCGCCTGCTCGAGGGTCCCTCGCTCGCTGACGTGCTGCGGGTGCGCCAGCGTCTGACGGTCGACGAGATCGTTGCGCTGATCGATCAACTGGCTGCTGCGCTCGATTATGCGCACGCGCGCGGCGTCGTTCACCGCGACATCAAGCCGGCGAATATCATTCTGGAGGGATTAGGCGTTCCGTGGAACGGGCGCGATCCTTCCACGCTGGAACAGGCGCGTCTGACAGACCCGGGTATGCGTGCCATTCTGACCGACTTCGGGATCGCAAAGGCGCTCGATACGCCAGGAACCACCACAACTGGTTTTCTGGTCGGTACGCCGGAGTACATGGCGCCGGAACAGATTCGCGGCGATACGCGCATTGATGGGTGCGCCGATGTGTATGCGCTGGGTGTGCTGGCGTTTCGCTGCCTCACCGGGCGCAGTCCGTTTGAAGGCACAACCCAGGAGGTGTTACTGGGTCACCTCGAGGGCGCGATCATTGACCCATCAGTACTCGTCCCAGAGATTGCGCCGCCGATCGGCGCTGCGATTCGCCTGGCGCTGGCACGCCGACCCGACGACCGCTACCGCACCGCTGGAGAATTTGCCCGTGCGCTGCGATCAGCAGCGCGCATGGAAACGCTGCCCTTTTCACCAGGCGCGGGTGCGCCACGACCATCGCCGGACATGGTGCGCGTTACGCCCGACGCGCCGACCGGTATCGGTGATGTGCGTCCGCCATCTGAAAAGCGCGATGCACCGCCACCTGCGCCGGTTGCTACCGTCGCAGCGCCACCGCCACGTCGTTCCCTGCATCCGGCGTTGCTAGCATTGCTGGCGCTGGGCGCCCTGCTCCTTGGCGGCGGTGGCGCCGTGCTGGCAGGCAGGCTGCTGATTGCGCAGTCGCCGACGCCGATCCCGCCGCCGGTCATTGACACGGCTACTCCCACCCAGACATCCACATCAACGCCGACCGAAACTCCTGCCTCGACCGCGACACCCGAGCCGTCGGCAACGCCAACGGAAACGCCAACCGCCACCCCCGCACCGACGGAAACGCCGGTTCCGCCGACGCCAACCCCACGCCCAACCGCCGCCCCGACCGCAACGCCAACACCAGCGCCGACCGAGACGCCATCGGCGACGCCAACGCCATCGGCGACGCCAACGCCATCGGCGACGCCAACGCCATCGGCGACGCCCACCGAAACGGCGACGGCTACGCCGAGTGCAACGCCGACACCGACGCCATGCCCGATTGAACCCATCCGTGGCTTTGGCGATGTCTGGAACAAGAACGCAACGGTGGCGCGGCGTCTCGGATGCCCGACCGATATCGAACGTGGCGGCGACCGTACACTTGTCGAGCAGCGCTTTGAAGGCGGCAGTATGACGTCATTCCTGCCGATCGGCGATATTTACGTCCTGGTTGGTTTCGCGCGCGGCGAATGGCAACGTTTCCCCTATCCTGCGCCACTGCCGCCGGATACGCCTGCCACCCCAACGCCGCCGGCCGGCTTGCAGACGCCGGCCAACACGTTCGGCGTCATCTGGGCGACGAACCCAGGAGTGCGCCAGGATCTCGGCTTTGCGCTGCGCCCGCAGAGCGAGCAGATCGAAGGCGCATATCAGCCATTTACCGGCGGAGTCATGATCTACAGTCGTGAAGGGCTGGGACGCGGAAAAACGATCTACGTGCTGTACGCTGATGGAACGTTCGAGCGATATGATGATACGTTTGAGCCCTGACGTGAGCATAGCCTGTCGCTGGTTTTCATCGGGCAGTATGCGGGCAGTCGCATAGGGGGCGGAAGGGAAGGCGGAGCATGACCGGTTACTATGACGATGTCTACGAAATCGTCTGCCGCATTCCGCCGGGTCGCGTCTCGACCTATGGACGCATTGCAGCAATGATTTCGGTCCCGCGTGGCGCGCGCGGCGTCGGATGGGCGTTGCACGCGCTTGGTCCGGCGCAGGCGCGCGGCGTGCCCTGGTGGCGCGTGATCAACGCAGCAGGACGCATCAGCAACGAATACCATGCCGAACTCCAGCGCGCGCTCCTGGAAGCTGAAGGCGTCGTCTTCGACGAACGGGGCTATGTCGATTTGAACATGTACCTGTGGGATGGAATCACATCTTGACAAGATGACTCGTTGTGATATAGTGTGACCGATCACAGAACTGACCGGGCAATATCGCGTACATGGAGCAGACCGATGCGCCGCAGCACTATTCGCGAAGTGGCGTCGCGCGCAGGCGTCTCCTATCAGACCGTCTCGCGGGTCATCAACAACAGCCCTGATGTGGCTGAAGCAACGCGCGAACACGTGCTGCAGGTCATTGCTGAGCTTGACTACCATCCCAATGCGCAGGCGGTCAGCCTCTCGCGTAACCGCACCGACATCATCGGTATTATCGTTGACACTGTTACATCGACCTTCTTTGCCCAAACCATTGATGGCGTTGCACAGGCGCTTCGGCGGCGCGGTCGATTCATGCTGCTGGCGACGGTCGAGGACGCCTCACAATTCGATGTCATCGACAATCTGCAGCGCAGCCGGCGGATCGACGGGCTGGTGATCGTGCTCCCGCTGGCGAACAGCCTGAGTCTGTGTCGCCTGACGCCAAGCCGCGTACCCACCGTGTATATCGACCTGCAGTACGATATGGACGTGCATGGTATCACGGTGGACAACTGCAAGGGCGCTTACGCAGCAACCAGGCACCTGCTCGAACTGGGGCATCGCCGGATTGGGATGATTGCCGGGAGACGCGACATTCCGGTCGGGCAACTGCGGCTCGATGGCTACAGAGCTGCGTTGCGCGATTATGGCATACCGTTCGATCCGAACCTTGTCGTGCCGGGCGATTTTCGCTTTGCCAGCGGCGTAGAGGGCGCTGAACGCCTGCTTGCTCTCAATCCGCGTCCGACGGCGATTTTTGCTTCCAACGATCTCATGGCGATCGGAGCATTCCACGTTGCGACACGTCAGGGATTGCGCATCCCTGATGATCTGTCGATCATCGGGTTTGACGATACGCCAGAAGCGGCGCTGGCGTGCCCGCCGCTGACGACGATGCGACAGCCGCTGCGAACGATGGGCGAGATGGCGGCCGACCTGATCTGCCGCCTCCTCGATGGTGAGACAGTAGACCAGAAGCGTTTCATTGTCGAGACGGAACTGATCGTTCGATCCTCCACAGAGCGCTGTCAGCAGATTGATTGACAGGTTCAGATCACCGGTTCTATAATTTCAGGAACCGGCGCATGAGAGTAACGTACAGTGCGGTACATCGTCTCTGCGTGAGGTCTCCCAGAACTCTCCGCACTCCAGATGATCGCCGCTCGCTCATCAGGAGAACACAGAATGAATACAGGCGGGCAACGTGGCTTGTGGATGATCGCCGTCGTCGTCTTACTCGGCGCGGTTGGCTATATTGCTCTGCGTCCACCCTCGCCATCCTCTTCGGCAGAGGGACGCACTCTTGTTGCACCTGGCTCTTCTACTGCCCGCCTGCCGTCATCGCCTCCTGTAACAGGGCGTGCGGACATCGCTGCACCGGGCATGTCTTCTGTCAACCCTTTCACGCAATCTGCGCCTGTGCCCGGCAACAGTGAGACAGACAGCGATTGGGCGATGGAAGGGTTGAATCCTGCGCGTACACGCGCCGCTACGACCTCTGTCGCGCCACCGCTTGATCGCCAGCGAGTCATTGTTGCCGCTTCATTTGCAGAAGGGGTTTCGCCGCCGGTTATCGCCCGCGGTCTGATGCTGCTGGAGACAAAGGATACCCTGAGCGCCATTGATCTGCGCACCGGGCGACAGCGCTGGGCATATCGTCAGAACGGCGCATATCTTTCACCTGCAGTCGCGGGCGATACCGTGTACTTTCGCTCTGAGCGGGCGAATCAGGGGCAACTGATAGCGCTGGAATTGAGCAGCGGTCGGCAGCGCTGGACATTCACCCCCAAACGACTGAGCACTGCTGCCAACAATTACTTTGGCGGGCACCTGACATCGCCGGTTGTCGTTGATGGAACGGTCTACATGGGCGCCGGGAAGGAACTGTATGCTCTGGATGCCATTAATGGCAAAGTCCGCTGGGAATTTAGCGCACAAGATTTTATTACATCGTCAGCGGCGGTCGCCGATGGACGGGTCTTTGTTTCTGATTTCTCTTATTTCTATGCCATCGATCAGCAAACCGGAACGCTGATCTGGTCATACCCGGCGCACTCCGCCATCTACTTCTCGTCGGTGATTACCGGTGACATTGTGCTGATCAGCAGCGGGCAGAACCTGATCGCACTCGCCATACATGATGGCGCCAGACGTTGGGAAAAGAGTGTTCCTGGCGAGTCACTCATTCCCGCCGGCGCGCGTGGCGACATGGTGTTCGTCAAAACAACCAACGAACTGTTTGCCCTCGACCGCGCGGACGGACATACGTTGTGGTCGTTCCGCGATGTAAATTATGTTTCTCTGCCGGCGCTGACGCAAGAGTATGTATTTGTCATCAATGGAATGGGAACGAATGCGTCTGTGGCGGCGCTCGATATGGCAACTGGCGAGAGTGTGTGGTCACAGACTGTGCCACGACTGGCGACGACAGCCCCGATCATTGCCGGGCGCGCAATCTATGTGCGCACAACCGATGGCAAGGTGATCGAGTTGCTGGGTTGAACACAATCGTCAACAAGCAGTTGCAAAGGTGCATAAGGATAGGGGGTGCCGGATGGCAGTACAAACCGCACAGATTCCGTCGAAAACGAAGCGAAAGCCAGCGTTGTTCGGTCTGATACCGGCAGGAAAAATCGAACGGCGTGAAGCGCTCTGGTTCTGGATTTTCATCTCGCCATGGGTCATCGGATTTCTGGCATTTACCCTTTATCCGATTGTAATGTCGGCCTACTACAGCATGACAGTATTCAACGTGGCGAGTCCGCCGGTCTGGGTCGGCTTGGACAATTACGTTAATCTGTTCAGTGACCGGGTGTACTGGAAATCGCTCCAGGTCACCGGCTACTACACCTTGCTCAGTGTGCCGCTGGGCATCGCCTTTGGTCTTCTGCTGGCAGTGCTTCTCAATCAGCGCGTACCGGCGCTTGGCGTTTTTCGCACGCTCTACTACCTGCCTGCATTGCTCACCGGAAGCGTCGCCGTTGCGCTTCTCTTCTCGTGGTTACTCAACCCGCAGTTCGGGGCGATCAACCTGATCATTCGCAATCTCGTAGGACCCAACGGGCTCATCCCGCTTGGGATCACCGGACCACGCTGGCTGCAAGACCCAAACTGGGTAATCCCCTCCTTCACTCTGATGTCACTGTGGGGCTTCGGTGGCACGATGCTGATCTATCTTTCGGCGCTTCAGGGCGTGCCCACCGCTCTCTATGAAGCAGCTGAAATCGATGGCGCCAATCGTGTCCAGCAATTCTTCAACGTTACCGTCCCGATGATTTCGCCGGTCATTCTCTTTACCTTCATTACCGGCGTGATTGCTGCAATGCAGCAGTTTACTGCGGCGTATGTCATTTCGGGCGGTATGAATCTCGGCGCACCCGCCTATTCATCGATGTTCTACAACCTGTATCTGTTCCTGAATGCATTCCGCCGTTATCGTATGGGGCTGGCATCGGCGCAGGCATGGATTCTACTCATTGTCATCCTGCTTCTGACGCTGGCGATGTTCTGGGCGTCGCGCCGGTATGTTCACTACGAGTCGGATGAAGAAGGGTCGATCTGAGCCAGGCAGGAGGAAAAACAATGGCAACACAAACTACCACATCCAGTGTGCAACCGGCAACTCTTGCGCGGCGCGGTCTCTGGGCGAGCAAGCGACGGCGTGAACAGATTGTGACGGTTATTTCGACCATCATTGTAGCGCTTGGATTGATTGTCATCCTGTTTCCGTTGGTGTGGATGTTTTCCACATCGCTGAAGACGCGCGCTGAGGTGGCAAAGTTCCCTCCGGTCTGGATTCCGGCAGTACCGCAGTGGGATAACTATCGTGTGGCGTTGACCGGTGAGAATCGCTTCGATATCTATTTCAGAAATACTATGATCTATGCTGGCGGTGCGACCATTGGTGAGACCCTCTCGTGTGCGCTGGTCGCCTATGGCTTTGCCCGTCTGCGCGCCCCGGGCAAGAATGCCCTTTTTGTGCTCGTGCTTGCAACCATGATGCTCCCGTTCTGGGTTACGCTGATACCGCAATACATCATTTTTGCTCGTTTGGGGTGGATTGACACCTATCTCCCATTGCTGGCGCCGAAATTCTTTGGCAGCGCTTATCTTATTTTTCTGCTCCGTCAGTTTTACAAAACGCTGCCAAAAGATTATGAAGAAGCCGCTTTGATCGACGGCGCCGGGTACTTCGGTATCTGGTGGCGCATTATTGTGCCACTGTCACTGCCAGCTATTGGCGCTGTGGCGATCATGAGTTTTATGTTCCACTATCAGGACTTCATGGGGCCGTTGCTCTACATCAATTCACAATACAACTATCCCGTGTCGATCGGGCTTCAGCAATTCCGTGCGCCGTTCGGCGGTACAGCATTCCATTTGCTCATGGCAGCATCACTGGTGACATTGATCCCGCCAATGGTACTGTTCTTCCTGGCACAGCGCTATTTCATTCAGGGAATTGTGGTGACTGGGGTCAAGGGCTGAGCCAGCCTTCACCGATGCGCAACCGTCTGCACTGCCGCAACTGAGACGCTGGCAGGGCTGTGTGAGATGGAATGGATGGGAGGGTGGCAGCGCCTGTGTTCGTGTGAGGAGAAAGGAAATTGCGTTCGTCCGTCGCCTTGTGCTGCGGCGAGATGCACCACGGCGTGCCCTTCTCTGGCAGACACAAACGTTGCCACATCTTCCGTCGCCTGTACCACGAGAGAGGAGGTGAAGCAAACCAGATCATTTGTCACACAGAGTATCCTTGCAGTGACGAAGGAGATGTGCGCTATGAGGCCTAAGCAGTACCCATGGGTTATCTTACTCGCAGCGTTCATGCTCGTACTGGCGGCTTGTGGAGGACAGCAGGCGGCATCACCCGCACCGGGTGAAGCGCCAACGACAGCACCAGCAGGGGATCTTCCAACTCCCACTCCGATCCTTGAGTTTGCTCAGCAACCGCAACCCGGTCAGAAGGTGCTGGTCTGGATGGTTCGCATCAACGCTACCGAGAACCGCTGGGAGCGTGATGTGGTGTTGCCCGCCTATCAGCAAGTCGCTCCCGATGTGTTCGTGAAGGTGCTCAACATTAACCAGGATGATATCGCCGTCAAACGTGAGGCGATGATCGCCGCCAAAGAACCGCTCCACGTCTGGTCATCCAACTGGGGCGGCGATGGGTTCGCCAGCGACCGCTTCCGTGGCTTGCTGGCAGACATGACGCCGCTTATCGAACGCGATAAGTGGGACACCAGTGACTTCATCCCGGAAGTGTTCGCCATCTACAATGTTGAAGGCAAGCAGTACGGCATTCCATTTCTCACCACTGGCAGTTATGTGTACTACAACATGAAACTGTTCGATGAGGCTGGTGTACCCTATCCGCCGAGTGACTGGAACGACAAGTCGTGGACGTGGGATGCGTTTCTCGAGACGGCTAAGAAATTGACCAAAAACCCAGACGATCCAAGCACAGCAGTGTACGGCGGAGTCAACGGCC
>FWWM01010419.1_pt1 | contig 10277 bp, 9 predicted proteins | sample 2228351 | NCBI WGS metagenome assembly FWWM01 (sample SAMEA103939774, study PRJEB20133) | metagenome
AGAATCATAAAAATTACGAGCAAGATGAAGATAAAAAGTAAAAATCCATAAAGCATAGTTTGATAATTTTAAAGCACATTATTAAGAACCTTTTCATACTCCCTTGCAATTTTGTCAATCCTAAAATTTTCAATCCTTTTAAGTCCCGCTTCTTTATAATAGCTATAAACATTAGGATTTTCTAATAATTTTATAGCACTTATAATTTCATCCTTTGTATATGCCCAAATACCATATTCATTATTCTCACCAAATGCTCCCCTAATACCACTTCCTACAATTGGAATTCCAAGTGCATTTGCTTCGTAGAACACAAGTCCAAACCCTTCAAATTCAGAAGGAAGAATAAGTGCAAAGCAATGCCTTAAATACTTATAGGGATTGTTTTTAAATCCAAGATAGAATACTCTATTTTCTACATTTAAACTTCTTGCATATTCATAATATGGTTTAAAATCACCATTTCCAAGCACCAAAAGATTGTATTCTTTTAGCTCAGCTAATGAACCTATTATTTTTCTTAAACCTTTATATTCTTCAAGTCTAGCAATAAAGCAAAGTGTTTTTCTATCAAAAATCACTTTATATCTTTCTTCTATTGCCTCATTTGCAAGTTCTCTAATTTTATCAATATCAATTGGATTGTATATATATGTGCATTTGTTTTTTGGAATTTTGTATAACTTAATTATATTTTCATAAACTTCCCTTGAGACCGCTACATTCATACTGGCAAATCTCAAAAGAATGAAATTAAGTATGTGAAATATGTATCGTTTGTTCCTATATAGTGTATCTATAAGTTTGTTCATTAGACTGTGATGCGTGCAAATACAAGGTTTTTTAAGTATTCTTGAGAATAGAATTGCTAGATAGTTTGGCTCTAATTCAAGCCCTCCCATAATAATATCATAATTTTTGAGTATATTGTATAGTCCTTTAAGGAATTTTATAGCATTTTTTCCTATCTTTTCATCCCTATTTAAGATATTTATAACTTCAAGAGAGGTTTGATAATCTATCAAGTTCTTAAAAATTACAATATCAACTTCATAATTTAGTTTGTATTTCAGATATTCTCCAAGCGTGATATAGACCTTTTCTGCACCTCCTCCTTGAAGTGTTGGTAAGATAATAGCAATTTTCAATTAAGCGTTTAAAATTTTAAGGCTTTATGAGACACATTTCAATTTTAGATATTTTTTACAGTATATGGCAAAGGAAAAGACTTATTCTATTGTGCATTATTTTTTTCTTTATCCTATCTTTCTTATAATGATTTATAACAAAGCCTACTTATAATTCATCAGCGATCGTAAAGGTAAATGTTTATGAAATAAATCCTAAGTGGGCTTCTGAAATAGCTTACCGAAACATCATTCCATCAACACCAGTTGACAAAGTTGGTACCCAAGTTGAAATTATTAAGATCGTTGCAGGAGATATATTAAAAAACAATGGTGTAAATTTAATTTTTAAAATTCCTGAAAGGCTTGTAAGAGTTGAGATAAAAAGAACAATTGTTGATACAATTAGAAAGAATTTAAAATACAAACTAAAACTAAGAAATGATAGTATTATTGTTCTTAAAAATAATGAAGTTCTTTGTAGTGGTATATTTGATGAAGAAATAAATTGTAATTTTTTTAGCTTTAAACTAAAAAAATTAGAGAATTTTAGAGATGAGATTAAAGCTTCGATTATTTATAAAAATTATCCAAAAGCTGTTGATGAATGGATGAAATATAAAATTAACATAGACCAGGAGGGCATTACTGACCTTGTAAAAATCTCAGTATTAGATGAAGATAGATATCTTGCTACTAAATTAGCAAATGATATTGCAAATAGATATATTGATTGGACCTTAGAGCAGGAAAGAAGACTTGCTAAGCTATCAAAAAATCAACTTGAAAATTTACTAAAAGAATTTGATGCAGAATTAGATACACTAAAAAATGTAGCTAGTCAAATAAGACTTGATAGTTTAGCACTTGTCTCATATCTTTTGGCATTTAGACCATCAAATGAAGCCTTAGCAAGGTTTATAGAAAAATTAATTGGTAATCCTAATGATCCTTACTTAAGAAGGGTAATAGAAAGATTTTACAATAAAGATATTGATTTTGCTAAGCTTAATAACGAAATTATAAATTACTTAGTAAAAAGAGATACAATCCTATCCTCTATTCTCGATAGAGAAATAGCAATAGCTAAAACTGTCTCCCCTGCTTACATAGTCTCATATGCAAGTCCTCCCTATAAGCCAACTTGGCCTAATAAGCCTAGGTTGTTAATATATTCCATTTTTCTTGGCTTTGTTGTTGGTGTAGCTTTATCACTATTTTATGACGTATTTGATAAAAGAATAAAAAGTATTATCCAACTTAAAAGATATACTCATTTGGAGAATGTTCAATTTTTTAACAATTTAAACAACCTAAGGCTTTACATTACTTTAAAACCTAATTTGAAATTTCATTTTAATGAAAAAATTTTTGATTTTAGAAATTATGATAAGGGTGAGGCAAATGAATATGTTATAGTTGTAAGAAGAGGAATTGATGTATATTCCTATATTGAGCTTTTGAATAATTATAGTGATAAGAAGTGCAATATAATTCTGTTATAGGTAGAATTTTTGCATCATTTTTACTCAAATTTATAGGTTCATTGTCTGGTTTTTTGACAATTGTTATAACTGCAAGGTTTTTGGGAACTGAAGGTAGAGGAGAGGTTGCCCTATTTTTGAACTTGCTAAATCTGATCCTTGCTTTTACTTCTACGTTTTCTGGCAGCTTTTCATACATCGTTGGTAATTTGAGATATAACCTTGAAAGGGTTTTTAATTTCACATTACTTCTTACGATTTTTTTTATGCCCATCTTGGCCCTTGGATTTTCCATTTTTAAATATCCTTTTTGGCATTATATCTTAATTGCCTTTCTCTTTGCAAATGTTTTATATTATATTGAAGGTATAGGTTATGGTATTGATAATTTTAGACTTGTTAATATAATAAGAAATATACCATCAGTTCTAACATTTATTTTGACGTTTTTGCTTTTGAGTTATAAAAACAGTGTTAATTTAGCTATTTCTTCCCAAGTTTTAGCATTCTTCATAGTATTTTTGTTTATCTTTCCAGATTTTATTAAATTCTTGAATTTTAAGTTTGATTTTGAGATTCTAAAAATTATTTTAAGACACGGAACATTTATTGGACTTTCAACCGCTACTACATTTCTGCTATATAGAGTCGATTTCTTTCTTATAGATAAATTTTATTCAAAGAGTGAGCTTGGTATATATTCCGTTGCAATTAGTATAGGTGAGATAAATTTCATCATTCTCTCTTTCATTACCAGTGCTGTTGTAGGACGCTTCTTTTCAAAGGAAGCAAAGTCAGTTTTGAAACAGTCTGTTATTATACTTTGGATCTTCCAATTAATTGGTATTATTCTATTCTTTTTATTTGGAAGGTTCTTCATAGAACTACTATTTACGAAACATTTTTTGGACGCATATTTGCCAGCACTCATCATTTTAATATCAACTGCTATCTACAATCCTGTATCAGTTATTGCAATATATCTAAATGTTAGGCTTGGTAAAAGCTATATTCCATTTGTTATTGCATTATTTTCACTTACTTTTAAGTTTTTCATTGCACTATTTCTCATTAAGCATTTCTATTTAATTGGTGCATCTCTATCTTGTCTTTTTGCTTACACTTTAACATTTTCTATCTATGCTTTTATCTATTTCAAATTTATTAAAAATTAGTTACTTCACATCATTCTTCTTTGGGTTTATTGGGTATGCAGTTTATATTAAATTGGGAATAGCTATTTCTCCATTTAGATTTTTCTTTATAATAACGACATTTTTGTTATTTTTGAAATTCATTCTGGAGGAAGGTAGTTTTTATAATTTTTTGAGGAATTCTATAAAATATGGGTGGTTTTTAGTTATTTTGCTGTTTTGGGCATATTTGAGTTTGCTTTGGGCAGTTGATTTTAAGTATGTTCCAACTGAACTTTCAAACTTAACTATATATATCCTATTTGTATTGTTCTCACTTGCTATCATTGAAGATAAGAGAGATCTAAAAATTTTAACTTATACATGGGTTTTTGTGTTTTTCATTTCAATTCTTGTAGCATTTTGGGAAATGTTAACCGCTAAGCATTTAATTACATCCCAATATCATCCAAAGAATTACGAGTATAATAAATTTGAAACATTTATTGTTCTCACAAAAGTTTATATTCCTACAAGCTTTTATGGTAATCAAAATGACTTCTCAACATACATTATTTTGTCATTACCTATAATTTTCTTTATGGTAAGAAGATATCTGATAAAACTACCATTATTATTAGCAGGTATTTTTATAATTTTTTATACAGTTTCAAGAGCCAACTTAATAGGCCTGCTTTTCCAAGCTGTTACATTACTATTCTTGATGAATAGACGATTTAATTTAATATATGTTCCCTTGCTCATTATATCAATTTTTTCTACAATTTACATAGTTAATTACATTGCTAGTAGCCCTTATCCTGAATTCATAAAGGATGAAAGGTTCAAAAGGTTTTATGGAAATATAAGGAATAAAATTATTGCGACAATGAAGGCAAAAAAAGATTTTTCAACAATAATTAGAGAGAATTTATACAAATCAAGCTTTGAATATTTCTTAGATTCTAAGGGACTTGGTGTTGGTATTGGACAACTTAAGTATCTCTTTGAAAATAAGCCTAAATACTATGTATTTTATTTTTCTGATCCTCACAATTTTTATTTGGAAATTCTTGCAAAATTTGGCATTATTGTTTTCTTCGCCTACATTCTATTTTTGATTTATATCTTTTTGAATACATTGAATACTATTTCAAATCCTATGTCTAAGGCTATTTTTTTGAGTTTGTTAGGATTTTTGTTTGGTTCTATAAGTCCTTATAGTTTAATTCTTTTCTACCCCTTCTGGGCCTTTGTTGTTATTGTGATAAATTATTTTATGGTAGAACTAAAATAACCTTTTTGAGTTGGTTTGTTTCCTTTAGCAATATGATATAAACGCCCTGTTTTTGTAGCTGAACCTTATATACATTCTTACCTACATTCATAACATTATATACCAATCTACCTGTATTGTCGTAGATATTCAAAATGGAAGGATTATCACTATATGCATATATAATAGCACTTTGGTTTCTATTTATAACAGTAGATGCAACATCAAGTTCTATTTTGGCATTAGCCAAGCCAACCAAGAGTAAGAAGGTTAGAATAAACTTTCTCATAGTCTAAAATTTTAAAGCATCGTTTTTAAAATTGCAAGCTTGCCCAAAAAGTTAGGTATGAAGCTTGATTTGGTCATCTTGAAGATTTAAAAGTTCCATTGGATCTTAGTGTGAGAGTGCAAGCAATGTGAAGTTTCTAATGTCAGCTTTCAAGATGGAGCAGTAAATATCAGCGATTTTGTTAACTGCATAAGATTGCTTTTAAAGATACTATTGACTCTTTCTCCTTATGCAAAAGGAACACTAATTGAGCTCTTTTTGCAAGATGTTAAAAGTATAGCTCTATTCATCTGGATATACCTTACTCCAAATGAGGATATTACCATCATTATCAATTTTCGTAAAGAGAAAATCACTAAGATAATCAAGAATTAGTGTTTCCGTTAGATATGCAATATTATTATCACTATCCCTATATAAAATACCATTACCTGTTTCTAATGGATAATCCTTTATAAAAATTGTATTTAAATTGTCATCAAATTTCCAAATCCTCTTTGGAACATCAAATATAATTGCCATATTATTACCATCCGATAATTTAACAAAAGCATGACCATCTTGTAAAGTTTCAAAATCAGTGTTTAATCCAAATTCTGGTTCATTAAATCTTCTAACCTTTATAACATTTCCATTTCCATCAAGTTTTATTACAACCCCTGTAAGCTTATAAGGATTGCCTTTATTATCTCTTGTCCAATAATTTGCAAATAATATATACCCTCCATCATTTGTTCTCATCAATCCCTTTGGAGATCTTAAACCTGCCCCATTAAACATTTCATTTAATGTTATCCTCTTTGTCCATAATGTGTCTAAATTCTCATTTAGCTTTATTAAAATTATCTCAAATATATAATTGCTTGTGTCAATTTTTCGATAATTTTCAACCGCTACTAATATAGTATTGTTCGATACTTCTAAAATTGGATTCATAAATGTAAAGCTTTCAAATTGATAAACAAAACTATCAATTACCTCTCCATTCGAATTTATTTCCCATACAATTAATTTCTTTTCACCTTCACTTCCTCCAACTAATATAAAATTCCCACCTAAGGTATCTAAAACATCCGCTATATACTCCATCGTTAAAAGTTGTCTATTAAATACCCACTTTATATTAAAATTGCTATCCATCTTTGCAATTCCTCCACCAGTTATAACAAATACATAATCATTTGGATTTTGCAAGTCTTGATATATTTTTGATGTTGCATAAAGATTGGGTAATACTTTATACCTTTTTAAATTCCCTTCTTTGTCAATTCTCATAAATATAGCAACACCAATTAAATTCTCCTTACTATTTGAATACCATCCTGATAATATATACCCATCTCTCTTGTATGTTTCAACCATTCCAAGAGGACTTTGCATTTCTTCAATGTGATAAATTATTCCAGGGACCTCAATAGGTCCCTTATCCTCCTTACAGCTTATTAAAAATAATGAGAGTATCATCAGACTTCCAGTTACTCTCATCGCTTCTCCTCTTTTTTAGAATGTAAAACTTTATAATTATAAAGGATGTCCTGCAATGCGTCCCTACATAAAATGCAAACTCAAAATCTTCTACCACTATAAAACAGTATCAAAAATCCAATGATTTGAAATAAGAATGAAATAAAAACCATTAAAGCTATTGAAATTGAATACAAATAGCCAAGAAAGGATGAACCTAAAAACCAAGAGAATCCATAAATTGAATTAAAAATACCAAATGCACTTGCCCTCTCTTCCTTCTTAATTATATTTGAAATATACGCCCGCATAATTGACTCTTGACTTCCAATACCAATACCCCAAAATAGCATTGAAAATAGGATAATAAATTTTTCCTTAAATAGGAATGCTAATGGACTTGAAAGTGAGGCAACTATAATTGAAAACAACAGAACTTTTATTCCAAACTTATCAAACAATTTCCCAAGTATTATAGCGAAAGCTGCATCAGTTAACATTGCAAATGCATAAAGCAAAACGATATTAGAAGGACCAAAAATATTAAAATTTTTATAGTGATATGAAATTAGAGCAAAATCTATAAATCCAAAACTGACAAATGAAACTGCTAGGGTATATATCCAAAACCTTTTTTCACTCCTAATACTCTTAAATTCTACACTTGTTTTTTCTTCAAGGCTTTCAGGCTTAGGATATGTAAATTTTGCAATCAGAAGAAATAATATACAAAGCAGTGCAGGAATTAAAAGTATTAGGAAGCTCAATTTATAATCATTTTTACTTATAAATAAAGTTAGGGCAACAATGAGAGGACCCATTAGCGCCCCGATTTGATCCAAAAGCTCATGAAGTCCAAATGCAAATCCCTGACCGTATTTACTTCCTACAAATGATATTATGGTATCCCTTGATGGTGTTCTAATAGCTTTTCCAAGTCTTTCAAGAAGAACCAAAATCCCTGCAACTATATAACTATTTGCAAAAGCCAATAGCGGCACTGCAAATACATTTACAAAATATCCAATAAATATAAATAGCCAATACTTCTTTGTTTTATCTGCTAAATATCCAAAAATAATCCTAAGGAAATATCCGATGAATTCACCAGATCCTGCAATAAATCCAACAAATACTGCACTTGAACCAAGAACAAATAGATATGGACCAATTACACTCCTTGCACCTTCATATGTAATATCTGCAAATAATGATACTATTCCAAGTAGTAGTACTAAGCTCACTTATTTGCAAGCTCCACAGCTTTTTTTGCACCCTCTGACATTGAGTCCACAATTATTAAATTCAAACCACTTTCTCTTAACATTTTCTTTGCAATGTCCTCATTAGTTCCTGTAAGTCTTACTACAACTGGAACTCTAATTTCAATTTCTTTAAATGCAGATATTATACCTTGTGCAATATCATCAGTTCTTGTAATCCCACCAAATATATTTATAAATACACTCCTTACATTCTTGTCAGATAATATAATTTCCATTGCCTTCCTGGTCTTTTGAGGATTTGATGAACCACCTACATCAAGGAAGTTTGCAGGCTCACCTCCATAATATTTAATAACATCCATTGTAGCCATTGCAAGTCCAGCTCCATTTACCATATTCCCTATATTTCCATCAAGCTTAATGAATGAAAGCCCATAACTTCTGGCTTCAATCTCCTCGCTATTTTCATAATCTAAATCTCTATAATTTTCCAAAAAGCTTTTCCTAAATAGGGCATTGTCATCTGTTAAAATTTTTGCATCTACTACCCACACCCCGTTTTCACTATCAACTGCAAGCGGATTTATCTCTGCAAGCTGTGCCTCAGTATCAATATAAACGTGATATAATTTTTTAATAATTTTGGATATCTCATTTGCAATGGATTTATCATCTGTTAGCTGATATGCAATTTCCCTTGCTTCATAATCCCTAAGTCCTAAAAATGGATCAATAGGATGTTTAATAATTGCAGATGGATTTGTTCTTGCAACCTCTTCAATATCAACACCGCCTTCCTTTGATGTTATGATTACATGTTTATTTGTTTTTCGGTCAAGTGTAATTCCCAAATAAAATTCCTTCTTAATATCAACCGCATGTGCAACTAATACTTTTTTTATATCAATTCCCTTTATACTCATGCTTAAAATTACTTTTGCCTTTTCAATTGCTTCATCATAACTGTTTGCAAGCTTTACGCCACCAGCTTTTCCTCTTCCTCCAACGGGAATTTGTGCTTTTATTACAACAGGGAATTTCAAATTTTTTAGAGCATTTTCAACCTCTTCTAAGCTCTTGCATACAAAACCATCGGGAATTGGCATTTCATACTTTTTGAAAATCTCTTTTGCTTGATATTCAATAAGCTTCATAATGAAAATTTTAAAGTTAAGTCAAAGACACAAAAAGCGAGCTTTAAAGAGAAGAGAAGGTTTATAGAAACAGTTGAAAGTGATGAAAAAAGAGTAATGAAAGCATTATCATTTACTAAGCTTCAAATTGAGAAATTGAAAGCTGAAATTGAAGCGAGAATAGAGGCTCAAAAACTAGTAATTACTTAAGGTTAAATCTTCCTCGGTTTTAATGATTGGAACGGGTCTAAAATCACTTTTTATAATAAGCTTTGCAGATAACCATTCTGCAATCTCTGAATATCTTGGAAGTGTTGCAGATAGTCCAAGAATATCAGTTTTTTCCTTTAAAAATGCTATAATTTCTTCAATTGAACTACCTCTATTTGAAAATACAAAGTGAATTTCATCTACCACAATACAACTAGCATTATATCCCCAACTCCTATTTCTTAATGATAAAACCAAGCTTTCATATGTGCAAACAACTAAATCTGAACTTATCTCGTATGCTTCTTCAATAACATCACCTGTTCTTAAATCTACCCTTCTAAAAACTCTTTTCAAAAATCTATAAATTTCATTTGCCAGTGCTTTTGTTGGAACTGTATATACTTTAAATCCATTATGGTTTTGTAAGAAATGAATTGCACAAACTGTTTTTCCACTTGATGTTGGTGTTGCAATTAGAGCTGAACCATCTTGATAGTATTTAAAGAATACACTTTGAACGGGATTTAGGTATTCAAAGTTCAATTTTGGATTTAGTAATTTGGCAGGAATTAGCTCCTGCCTATATGTCTTATTTCCTATTTTATATTCGACATATCCACCATCTTTTTTAAAAACCGATTTATTACTTATAATTATTAGCATTACTTCCTTTTGAACATTGCAAGCATTCTATCCGCAATAAAATAACCTCCTACAACATTTATTGTTCCAATTAAAAGTGCAATAAATCCAATCATTGAGCCACTTCCTGCAGCCTCAATTGCGGAAACAACCATAATTGATGCAATAGCATGGCTAGCCACTACAAGTGGTGTATGTAATGTTGGTGGAACTTTCGTTATAACTTCAAAACCAATAATAAGCGATAGTGAAAAGAGAACAATTGATAAAATTAAAGGATCCAAAAGTTT
>FWWM01017737.1_pt1 | contig 10276 bp, 5 predicted proteins | sample 2228351 | NCBI WGS metagenome assembly FWWM01 (sample SAMEA103939774, study PRJEB20133) | metagenome
TACGGCGGCGATGGCGTCGCTGAAGGTTGCCTCTGCTTTCAGGTAGCCTGGGCGGTGGCAAAGTTCGGGCTTAGCCGTCGTCTTCTTCTGGCTGCGATGGATCTGCGCCAGCCGCAGGCCCAGGCGCAGGGCTTCGTTCACCGCCGCTTCGTCGGGGAAGGCCTATGCAACATCAGGCCCAAGGAGCACGAGGTGGCTCCCCGCACGATAGCGCCCTGCATAGTTGCCTCGAACGCCGCGCTTCAACCGCTCGCACAAATCCATAATCAGGGCGCGAGTCGTCGTCGGTTTCGGTCCTGTATCGCTTCTTCGTAGGCTTTTCGCTCAGTGGGAGCCTGTCTCCGGGGACTGATACAGCGAATGGGCCCTCTGCGTTCAGCAAACCACACGATCCCGGCGGCGGCGGTACGATTGTCCGACGATGATGAAGCGGTCTGGCTCTCACGCATGGTCGGAAGTCGGGGGCTTCAGTCGGCCGGTTCGAAGAACATCAGGTGCTGCCACGGCAGGCCGTCGAATTGGCGCACCAGCCGGAACCGATTGGCGGTGAACTCTTTGAGGATCTGGGCCTTGCTCATTTTATGGACCGGCTGGATGGGGACGTTGGGGTCTTCGGCGCGGAACTCGGCAAGGGCGACCTGGCCCCCCGGCCGAAGCGCCTTGCGAATCGCCGCCAGCATGGCCTCGGGGTGGGAGAACTCGTGGTACACGTCGACCAGGAGGACGAGATCGAAGTATGCCGGGGGCAATTTGGGGTCGGTCTCGGTACCGAGGGTGGGGACGATGTTGTTAAGCTTGGCGGCGGCTGTGCGTTTGCGGAGCAGATCGAGCATCTCGGGCTGGATGTCCACCGCATAGACCTTGCCTGCGGGGCCGACACGCCGGGCCAATTCCAGGGTATAAAAGCCGTTGCCGCAGCCCAGGTCGCAGATAATCTGGCCTGGTCGCAGGCGGAGTTCGCTGAGCAGGCGCTGGCAATCTTCTTCGCGCTGGCGGGATTCGCGGACCAGCCAGGCGGCGCCTTCATAGTGCATGGTGGTGGCGATGGGCCGGCCGAGGTAGTGCGTGCGCCTGGCGGGGGCCACGGTGCCGGCTGCGCCGCCGGAGGAGGCCGTAGCGGGGTCGGCCAGCGCGGCCGGGGGAATTGCTGCCAGGGACGCCAAAAGACAGCCCAGCCAGAGGGCCCCCACGGACAAGGGCCGAAAAGCCCACAAGCCGTCCAGGCGACGGCCACGTCGAGCCCTGGGATGGCACGCCATACGCGGTGGCTCCAAGATCGGGGGGTGGGATGGGTGGGGCGGCAAACGCCCCGTGCCGATTACATTCTTACCAGGGCCGACCCCCAGACAAATCCCGAGCCAAAGGCGACCATCAGCACGAGGCTTCCCGGCCGGATCAACCCCGACAGGCGTGCCTCGTGGAAGGCGATGGGCAACGAGGCCGAGGCGATATTGCCATACTCCTCGACATTCACAAACACCTTGGATCGCGGCACGCCCACGCGCTGGACGATGGCTTCCAACATGCGGAGGTTGGCCTGGTGCGGCACCAGGGCGTCCAGGTCTTCCAGGGTGATGCCGTTGGCCTGGAGCGATTCGAACACCGCCTCGGACATTTTGTCGACTCCGTTTTGGAACACCGCCTTGCCATCCATGCGGAAGTGGACGCGGCCGGTATCGATGTCCTCCTTGGTGATGTGCTCTTTGCGGCCCAGAGCGCTGCCCGGCGCTGCGGTGTAAAGGCATTTGGCGAACCGGCCATCGGCGTGGAGGATCGTGGAGAGGATCCCTCGCTGGGGATCGTCGCACGGCCCGACGACCATCGCCCCCGCCCCGTCGCCCAGGAGGATGGCGATGTTCCGGCCGTCATACGAGCCGTCGATCCGCGTGGAAAGCACTTCCGCGCACGCCACCAGCACGTACCGGCAGGTCCCGCAGCGGATGAACTGGTCGGCCACAGCCAGCCCGTAAATCAGCCCCGCGCATTGCTGGCGGATGTCCAGCACGGGGACGCCGGGCAGCCCCAGTTTGGCCTGGAGAAAGAAGGCACAGCCCGGGTCGGCATGGTCCGGAGTGATGGTGTTGAGGATGAGCAGATCGATCTGGTCCATGGCCAGGCCGGCGTCGGCCACCGCGTCGCGGCAGGCCTGCGCCGCCAGGTCCGAGGCGCTGGTGCCCGGGTCGGCATGGCGCCGCCGACGCACGCCGGTCCGCTCGACGATGAACTCGTCGGACGTTTCCATCATCTGCATCACGTCGAAGTTGGTCACCACCCGGGGAGGGAGGTACCGGCCGGTACCCAGGATGCAGGAACGGGGGGGCATAGTCATTTTTCTCCAGCCAATCCTTCCGCGGCCAGCGATTGTTTGACCAGCAGCGCGCAGTTCTTCTGGAAGAACTCCATCGGCAGCACGGGGGCCAGCTCGTAGGCTTCGCGCCCCAGTTGTCCGGCCAGCTCGCCAGCCGATTGGCCGCCCCGTACCGCCTCGACAATGCGGCGATGATAGGCCTCGGTGGCGGCGAGCGCCCCCTGGAAGTATGCCTGCACCTCGTCGGCCCCTACCAAGGCCGCGTTATGGCTCAGGCAGAGGACGGCGGCTCCCAGGGCGGCCAGGCGGCGGATCGAGTCCACATAGGCCGCGTACCCGCCGAAATAGTTGGGCCACCACTGGGCGCGCTCGGGCAAGTAATAGCCGGTGGCATCGGAAATGATGAGCACGCGGGCCGTCGGGTCGAAGAAGCTTAAGCTGCAATCGCTGTGGCCGGGTGTCGCCAATACCTGGAACTGCCGCCCCCCCACGGCCAATCGATCCCCTTCTTGAAGCACGCGGTCGATGGCGATAGTCTTCCCGGAGGGGTCCGAGGCGGTTGGACCCCCGCCGGCTTCCGCTTCGCCCTGGGTTGCCACCACCTGGGCCAGGGCCTGGTCGACCTGGCGGAACAGGGCCATAGCCTTTTCGTTGGCCAAGGTGCGGGCGGCCGCGGCCGAACCCGCCACCTCGGCCTTTGGAAACATGTCGCGGAACCGGGGCACAGCCATCACGTGATCCGGATGGGCGTGCGTGATCACGATGTGCCGGACCGCGGTAGGGGGAATACCCAGCCTGGCCAGTTGGCGGGCCACCACGGGGACCAAGGCCCCAATGCCCCCCTCGAAGATCACCGCCTCGTCGCCCTGGCGGCATAAGTACACCGGGTAGGCCCGCACGCCAAGCATCCAGAAGTTTTCCGCCAGTTCGGCAGGGGGGTGCTCGATGCGCATCGATCTCCTCCGGTAAGACATTCGGCAAACAAAGGGCCGCGGCCGGGCACAGCCAGGCACGGCAAACGGCTCCCCCGGAACGTTCCAGGCCCGGCTCGTGGGGACACGGCGGAGTGTGCCCGTGTGCAAGGTTTTCCCAAGGTGCTTTCTCAAGCGCGCTGGTGGCCGGGCGAACTTTCCATCGCAAACAACGCGGCCCCGAAGGCCCCGATGAACTGGGGGTCGGGCGGCACCCGCACGGGCCGGCCAAAAGCCTCCTCGGCCAGCACCGCCAAAAACGGATTGTGCGCCACCACGCCGCCGGTCATGACCACCGTGCCATCCACGGGATCCATCTCCTCGATCCGCCGGATGACCGAGCGGAATGCGCCTTTGACGATGTCCTCGACCTTATCGCCGGCGCGAATACGTGCCAGGATTTCCGTGGCCGCAAACACCGTGCAAAAGCTGCTCAGCGTCAGGTCGCGGGTGGAACGCTGGGCCAGGCCGTTCAACTCGCCCAGCGGCAAGTCCAGGCGGTGGGCGATCTCTTCGAGAAAGGCGCCTGTACCAGCCGCACACTTGCGGTTCATTTTGAAGCCGACGCGCCGCCCCTGATCGTCCAGGTGGATCACCTTGCTGTCCTGCGCCCCGATGTCGATCACCGTAATGCGCTGGGGAAAGTGGTGGAAGGCCCCGCGGCCGTGACAGGCGATCTCGGTCATCTTGCTGTCGGCAAAGGGGACGTTGTCGCGGCCGTAGCCGGTAGCAATCGACCGGGCGATCTGCGAACGGTCGATGCCGGCCTGGACCAGGGCCTCGTCCATGCAGGAGCTGGCGGCCGCGGCATAGTCCACCCCCGAACGCCGGACCGCCTGTCCCACCACGCGACGTTCCGAATCCACCAGCACCAACTTCGCGGCCGACGCGCCAATGTCAATCCCGCAATAGACCCGCATTCCAGGCAACCCACCCGAGCCCCGGCTCCCGCATCCCTGGGCTCACCTGCGATTCATGGAAAACAATGCCATCTCATCGGTCGGCGATCGTCACCCCACGCGCAAACCGACTAGCTAGTAATGCGGCACCCCCGAACACCGCCACGCAATACCCCCCCAGGATATGTTATTCCCTTCTATCCGCCCTCTCGTGCGCCTCCAGCGGTGGGCAAGGGCCACGGATGGGATCTGGGACAGGCACCCACAGCGTACAAGGTCTGGGGCCAGTTTGCAACCGGCTCGTTTGGGGGAGCCTACGGCAAAGCGACCCCAGCGCTCAGTCGCGGTCGCCCAGAATGCGATGGAACCGCCATATGCGGGTCGAGGTTCCAGGAACTTGCCCCGGCGAGGGCGCAGCGGCAGAACCCCCTTGTCCTGCGGCTCCCGATAGTCCCCAGTTGCCTACCAAAGGTAGCCACCCGGGCGAGCCGGCCACGAAGTCCACCACATCGGTCGGGATGGCGTTGTTGCTGTTTTTGAGATACCAGTGGGCAGTGTTGCGGTCGTACAGCCCGATCGTATCCACGCCGTCGCCGTCCCAATCGCCCACAATCGGAATCCAGCCGGGCAAGCGCACGCCAAAGCCGAACTCGAACACGTCGCGCGGATCGGCATTGTTCGAGTTTTTCAGGTAGAAGTGGGCCCGGTTGGGGTCATACACGCCGATGGTATCGATGCCGTCCCCATTCCAGTCCCCCACCACCGGAGACCACCCCACCAGGCGGACGTTGAAACCGAAGTGGAACACATCGGCCGGATCGCTGTTGTTGGAATACTTGAGGTAGAAATGGGCCGTATAGGGGTCGAACAGCCCGATGGTCTCTGTGCCGTTGCCATCCCAGTCGCCGGCGATCGGGATCCAGCCGGGCAGGCGCACGTTGAAGCTGAAATCCAGCACGTTGGAGGTCCAGGGGTCGTTGGCGTTCCACAGGCGGAACCGGGCCGTATTAAAATCGTACAGGCCGATGGTGGTTACGCCGTCGCCATCCCAATCGCCGGCCAGCGGCATCCAGTGCGAGCCACCCGCGGCAGCGATGAACTCCAGCGTTTGAGGACCGAAGGGCCCATTGAGGGGGTTCAGTCGCCAGCGGGCCGACCACGGGTCGTATGCGCCGATGGTATCGCCGGCCGGCTGGACCTCGATGCTGGCGGTGGCGGTGGCACTCAGGCCCAGGCTGTTGGTGACGCGCAGGGTCACGGTGCAGGTCGAGGGGGCGGACAATCCCACGGCCGAAAAGGCGGGCTTCATGCCGGTTTCGTCCCCGCGGAGTGCTGCGGAGCCGGCCTCGCCGAACAGGCCGTCGCCATCCAGGTCCCATTCATATCGCAGTGACCCGGCCGGCTCCACGGGGTCGGAAGACTGCGAAGCATCCAAGATGACCGTCCGGCCCCGGAGCACGCGATAGGGCCCCCCCGCCTTGGCCGAAGGGGGTAGCGCAACGTCCTGGCCTGCCCGGAAATCCACTTTGACGTTTTGGGTCTCGATCTGCACCAATTCGGGGGCGACCAGCGTCTGCGCCAAGCCACCGCCCGAAGCAGTAATCCGATAGGTCCCGGGCGCCAGCGCCAGGCTGTAGCCGCCGGCTTCCCACGTGGTGGTGGTAAAGACTTGGCCATCGCTGGTTCGGGTCGCGGTAATGGCGACCCCGCCGAGGCCCTCGCCGGGGTCGTAGAAATAGTTCTCGGCCACCAGGCTTTCGTCATAGACTACCCCAGTCAGAAAGAGCGTGGTGCCGCTTGTGGCGAAGTCTTGCGCTAGATAGGTGCCGGCGACCGCGTCGGAAGCGATGCCTAGGCCGATTTCGCGCATTTGCTCGTCCAAAAGATTCTGGCGGTGCAGGCGCTGCGCCTCGCCGGAATCGACGAACAGCAGGCTATGCAGCTCGGCCACGGCCCCATCGCCAGTGGCCAGCGTCCACCCCAGATTCTCGGCCCAGGCCCAGGGGGAAAGGAAAAGGTATCCGGCGTCGGCCATGCGCTCGTCCGGCGTGCTACCGTCTTGGCCGATGTGGCTCAACTGGCCCGTGGCCAGCATCCACTGACTGTGGGCACGGGCGGCGGCACCCAGGCTTAAGTTGAAGGCCAGCGGCTGTTTGGGCAGGGGAGTGATCTGTTGGCCCGAATCGGTGATCCCCTCGTTGAGGTCCGCGAGCCCCAAAAACGCGGCTTCCTCCAGAGGGTGGGCCCGGGCACGGTTGATGAGTTCAAGGAGATACTGTTCCAGGGCCGACGGACCGGTGTCGAAAGGCCAAGGCCCTGCTGAAAGGAGTTGCCGGGTCTCTAATGCCTCGTAAGCGAGTCGGCGGTAGCGCCGGGCAGCGGGCCGCCGGCCAGCGGCAACCCCACCAAACAAGGCCTTGATCCCCCCAATTCGGCCACGTCTCATTGCAAAACTCGCTATGTCTTGCCAGACCGCTCTGGAATGGTCCCTCCCGAACTGCCGATGAAAAAAGCTGCGCACAAACCCTGCGCACCTGCGACTATCTAAAGCCTAGGTTATCGAGGCGGCGGTTGCGGGGGCGGTGAGCGGTCAAGTGCACTGCCGACCCACGCAATGCACGTCTAGCCAGAACCTTCGCCCCGGGACGGACGTGTATTAACCCCAAAGAGGGGACGGCGGGTCATTGACGGTAGAGTCTGGGAGAAATATGATGGATTTTCCTAGTGAACGGATCACGGCGTGCAGAGAAATACGAAAAGACGGGCAAATTAGGCAGACACAGGGAGCCGGACGCTCCATTGGCCACCCAGGCTATTCCCCTTCGAGTTTTGGAGAATGCGGGGCGGGGGAGGGTGTGTTTGCCAATCGGCTCCGCATAAAGTCGCCTGCCCCAGCACAATTGGCGAACAAGGGGGTAGCGGAGTCCTGATTCTTCGCAGGCTACGGCTTGAGGTGCGGAATGCAACCGTGTTCGCAGATTCCCCTGGCCATCGTCGGCATGGCGTGCCGCCTGCCCGGGGCGGAGGACCTGGAGGCTTTTTGGCGCCTGCTGGTCGAGGGCCGATCGGCGGTCGACGAAGTGCCTCCGGAGCGGCTGAATCGCGAACTTTACTATTCGCCTCAGAAGGGCCTCACCGGCAAGTCTTACACCAAAGTAGGGGCTTTGGTCTCCTATCCCCCGTTCGACGCGCGGCGGTGCCCTATCCCCACCAAGCTCCTGCCCGAAGCCGACGTGGTGCAGCTTGCCATCTGCCAGGTGGCCGCCGAGGCCTGTCGCCATGCCGGCATGAACCCCTTTGACCTGCCCGTCCGAAACGTCGGGGTCTATATCGGGCACACGCTTTCGGGGGAACTGGCGGGGGACTTGGTTTACTCGGCCTGCGTCGGTGAGGCAGCACAATTGTTGCGGCGGATCGAAGGGTTCGAGGCCCTGGTGGGGGGCAAGGCCGATGAAGTGATCCGCGAAGTCGTCGAGGCGATTCGCAACCGGCTGCCCCGGCGGAGCCGCAAAGGGCATCCGTTCTTGCTGGCCAACATTGCAGCAACCATCATCTCCGAGGCGCTGCAATTGGATGGCCCGGCCATGGTGGTCGATGCCGCTTGCTCCTCGTCGCTGCAATGCCTGGCGCTGGCGGCGCGGGCGCTGGGCCTGGGGCAGATCGAGATGGCCATCGTGGGGGGGGCCTCTTACGTCAAGAGCGACTCGCTGGTGCTGTTCTCCCAGGCGCAGTCGGTCACGGCGGGCATCTCCTGCCCCTTCGATGCCGCGGCCAACGGGCTGGTGGCGGGCGAAGGCCAGGTGGCCGTGGTGCTGAAGACCTTGCCCCGGGCCCTGGCCGATGGCGACCGCGTGCTGGCGGTCGTTCGCGGCATCGGGGTGTCGTCCGACGGCCGCGGCAAAAGCCTCTGGGCCCCGCGCCGCGAAGGCCAGTTGGAGGCCATCCGCCGGGCGTATGCCGGGGGACTGGAGATCCACCGCCTCCAATATGTCGAGGCCCACGCCACCTCGACGCAGGCGGGCGACGTGACGGAGATGTCGGCCCTGGCCGAAGTCCTTGCCCAGCACCTCCCCCACGGCACGCGCATCCCGGTGGGCGGGGTGAAGGCCAACATCGGCCACACGCTGGAGAGTGCCGGACTGGCCGGCCTGATCAAGACCGTCCTGGCCATGCAGCACCAGGTCATTCCGCGGCAGATCAACCTCCGCACCCTCAACCCGGAGATCGATTGGGAGCACGCGCCGTTCTTTGTGCCTACGGAGAACCTTGCCTGGCCGGCCCCGGCGGATGGCGGGCCGCGTCGGGCGGCGATCAATGCCTTCGGTGTCGGCGGGTTGAATGTCCACGTGGTGCTGGACGAATTCCAGCCCCCCCAATCGCGGCGCGTCCATCCGGCGGCCGTCGCCCCGCCCCAGGCAGACACCTCGCAGGAACCAATCGCCATCGTGGGCATGTCCTGCATCTTTCCGGGCGCGCGAACGATCGAGGCGTTCTGGGACCTGCTGGTATCGGGCAAGGACCCCAAGGTCGACGCGCCGCCCGACCGCTGGGAGCTTTGCAGTGCAGCGGAGCCGAACGTCTCGCCCGGGCCGCAGGCCGTGGCGCGGCGCGGCGGGTTCATCACCGACTTCCAGTACGATTGGCGCAAACACAAGGTTCCGCCCAAACAGATTGCCCGGGCCGACCCGCTGCAATTCATGATCCTCGACGCCACGGATGCCGCATTGCGGCAGGCGGGGTACGACCGGCGCCCCCTGGACAAAGCGCGGGTGGGGGTAGTCGTGGGGACTATGTTTGGGAGCGACTTTTCCAATGAGTTCCAGATCGCGGTGCGCGGGCCGGAGTTTCAAAAGACTCTGGCCGAGGTCCTCCGCCGCCGCGGCGTGGCCGAAGACGCCATCGCCCGCATCTGCCAGGACTATGGGCGGGTGCTCTTCGAGCGCTACCCGGCCCTGTTGGACGAGACGGGAAGCTTTACGCCCAGCACCCTGGCCTCGCGGATCACCAAGTCGTTCGACCTGATGGGCGGGGCGCTTTCGATCGACGCGGGCCAGTGTTCGGCGGCCGCGGCCCTGGCCGCTGCTATCGACTGGCTGCGAACGGGCCAGTGCGACATGATCGTCTGCGCGGCGGGCAGCCGGGCCATGGGATGGCCCACGTTCGAGCAACTTGCGCTGGCCGGTTACTTGGCGGCCGACGACCCCAAGGCCCCCTTTGACGCTGCGGCCTGCGGCTTCGTACCGGGTGAAGGGGTGGGCGTCCTGATCCTCAAGCGGTTGCGCGATGCCCAGCGCGACGGGGACACCGTCTACGGCATCGTGCGGAGCGTGGCCGCAGCCTATGCCCCCAGTGCCCGAGAGGCGCTGCAAACCGCCATCCGGCGGGCCCTGGAGGGGGGCGGGGCGCGGCCGGAAGATGTTTCCCTGGTCGAGACTGCGGCCGCAGGGATGCCCAGGACCGACCGCTGCGAGGTGGCCGCCCTGGCCGCCACGTACGCCGCCAAGAACCGGACCGGCCTGCAATCGCGGAAGGCCCCTCTCTTGTTGGGATCGAGCGTCGCGCAGACCGGCCATTTGCAGGGGGCCGCCGGCATGGCTTCGCTCATCAAGGCGGTCCTAGAACTCCAGCGCCGCCAGGTGCCGCCCATGTTCGGCCTCAAACAGCCGGCGGCGTGGCTCGATGCGTTCGCCCCGGCGGTGCAACCGGCCTGCCAGGGCGGGCCGCTGCCGCTGACCCATCCCGAAGGGCGAGCCTTCGCCGCTGTAAACTGCGTCGATGTGACCGGGCTGGCCGCCCACATCGTCCTCGAACGGCCCACACCGGTCCCGCTCTCCGAGGTCCGCAGTGCGCCGGCGGCCATCGGTCAAACCAATCCGGTGGCCATCGGTCAAACCGGTCCGGCGGCCATCGGCCAAACCGATCCGGCGGCCATCGGTCAAGCCGATCCGGTGGCCATCGGCCAAGCCGATCCGGCGGCCATCGGTCAAACCGGTCCGGTGGCCATCGGCCAAGCCGATCCGGTGGCCATCGGCCAAGCCGATCCGGCGGCCATCGGTCAAACCGGTCCGGCGGCCATCGGCCAAGCCGATCCGGCGGCC
>FWWM01017738.1_pt1 | contig 10276 bp, 7 predicted proteins | sample 2228351 | NCBI WGS metagenome assembly FWWM01 (sample SAMEA103939774, study PRJEB20133) | metagenome
AATTTTATCGAAAGGAAATAAGTAAGTTCCAGGCAAATTAGGCTTTGGGATGGGCGAAGATTCATTAAAACGCAAAATAATTAGCTTATTATCGGGAACAGTAGAATTAGGTGAGCTGTAAGTAGCAATAATCTCGTTGCCTAGGTTGTTTGGATAGTAGGGGAGCCATTCGTTTGTTGGATTTCCATCAACATTTCCAACAGCGATTGACCAAATATGGTTATCTTTTCCAACAAATGAAGGAGCGATGGGGTCAGAGTCAAAAGTGATTGGTGAGCCAGTTTTGCTGAAGAGATGGAGTTTACTTGTTCCAAAGGAAGAATCGAGTCCACGATATTCTTCGGCAACAAGAATGTATAAATCATCGCCAGAGGTTGAGTTATTTAATCGTACAAAATATGGTCGGATTTGAGCACGGCTACCATTGCTTTGAAGATAGCTTGACAAATCCAAAAATGGGAAGAGTTGGCGGATTTGATTATTGCCGATTTGAAAGCCAAGAAGATAATTTTTCGAAGCATTTGTTTTTTGTAGGGAAATTCTATTGGGTATTTGGACATCGAGGAATGGAGTTGGAAAAGTTGGAAGCAGGACAAAATGAGTGCCTCGTTCGTTTGTGATTGATGGCTGGCAGAAAGAAACGTCGGGACCTAATGTAGTTCGGAAGTTGGGGTTGTCGGAAATATATGGAAGCGGGAAATTATACACAACATTGTTGCTTTGGAATAAAGTTATTCCACGAAAGAAAGGTGCAACTGATGGATTAGGGTCATTGACTTGGGGATAATAAATGTTCGAAATGGCGTATAAATGATATTCGGAACCGTAAGATTGACCGAAAAAAGTTTTTAGCGAGCCGTAAATGTTTGGTTTGTAAGCTCGCAAATCTATTACCATTTTATTTATTAGCTTCATTGTATCGGCTTTAGAGTCGTAGCCTGCAATAAAAGTGTAAAGAAGAGTATCCTTTTGGTTTTCAAATTCAATTGTTTCAATTCCAGCTATTAATGTAGAATTTGGCAAAGGCGCATAGGAATTGGAAAGCGTATCGAAAAGGAAACTCAAATTTTTGGCAAAAGGAACACCTTGAGTGCTTAGTTGGTGCGTTTTCCCTTTTGAATCGATAACAACAACTTTTCCCCCTATAAGCGAAACGATTTCAATTGGTGCAAAGGGGAAGGAATCGTCTAATTTCCCATCGTTGATAATATTTCCAATTAAGACAACACCATCGCCCGAAATGGAATTATTTCTCCATTTAATGACAAATTTTGAAAAGTCTTGGGGCGAAGATTTCACTGCTTGATACTTTGTTGCTTCCGAATTCCCTTCTGGGAATAACCACACAGAGGGACTGGAAAAATATGATTGTGAGATAAGACTATGTTGAAAAGAAAGATAAATGGATAAAATTAGCCAATATTTTAAAAATTGACATTTCATACTTTTCATAAAACTACAAATTATTAATTTTTTTCGAAAGAGAAATTATTAACATAAATTGTGCCAAAGTCCAAACAACATATTGATTATAAAAGGAAAATATTTGGTTCAAAGAAAGTTTTAACAGATATATTTTTTAATTTTGTGTTTTTTTAAAATTTTTGTCCATTAAAGGAGGGTTTTTATGGATTCATTAGCATTTCTCTTTGTTCTTTTGTGCGGTATTTTAGGAATTATTTATACTATTTGGAAATCTATTTGGATAGGTAAGCAAGACCCTGGCAACGAAAGGATGCAACGGATTTCTGGCTATATTGCTCGTGGCGCGATGGCATTTTTGAAGACCGAGTATCAAGTAATTGCAATCTTTGTTGTTTTGATTGCGATTCTTTTGGCGATTCAAGGTGCCTCGGTCGAAAACTCTTCCCCTGTATTGGCAATTTCTTATGTTTTTGGAGCTTTTTGTTCTGGTTTGGCTGGTTGGGTTGGAATGAAGATTGCAACAAAGTCGAATGGTCGCACTACCCAAGCCGCTCGGAAAAGCTTGAACGATGCTTTGCGGGTTGCTTTTGCAGGTGGTTCGGTTATGGGTTTGGCTGTGGTCGGAATTGGTATTACTGGACTTAGCATTTTGTTTTTGATTTACTTTAATATTTTTGGAAGTGAAACATATGACGAACTTTTAACTGTTGTAAACGTTATTACTGGTTTTTCTTTTGGTGCATCTTCAATCGCTTTGTTTGCAAGGGTAGGTGGTGGAATATATACAAAATCTGCCGACGTTGGTGCCGATTTGGTAGGTAAAGTGGAAGCTGGAATACCAGAAGACCACCCGTTGAACCCTGCTGTTATTGCCGATAATGTTGGCGATAATGTTGGTGATGTTGCAGGAATGGGTGCCGATTTGTTCGAATCCTACATTGGTGCAATAATCAGTACAGTTATTCTTGGAACTGTTTTCTATAACATACCTGAATTTCAAGACACACCATTTGGGGGATTTTCTGCAATTGTTCTTCCACTACTGCTATGCGGGGCTGGAATAATTGTTTCAATAATAGGTACTTTCTTCGTTCGTGTTCACGAAGGAGGCAACCCTCAAGCTGGTTTGAACAGAGGTACATTTTTAGCTAACTTTTTGATGTTAATAGCTTCGTATTTCATCATTACTTGGGTACTTCCAGAAACATTTAAATATAATGACCCATTGTATGGCAAAGAATTCGAAATTCATTCCTGGGGTGTATTTTTAGCTACAATTTTTGGATTAATTGCAGGTGTTGGTATTGGCGTCATTACTGAATATTACACAGGTTTAAATAAACCCCCTGTTAGAAGGATTGCAGAAAGTTCAGTTACTGGTGCTGCGACAAATATTTTAGCTGGTGTTTCTACGGGAATGATTTCTACAACAATTCCAGTTCTTTTGGTAGCATTTGCGATTATTGGTTCATTTGCTTTAGCTGGGTTATATGGAATTGCAATTGCGGCAGTGGGAATGCTTGCCACTACTGGTATTCAGCTTTCAATCGATGCTTATGGACCGGTTGCGGACAATTCGGGTGGAATTGCCGAAATGTCCGAGCTACCCCCAGAAGTAAGAGGTCGAACGGATAAATTAGATGCTGTTGGTAATTCAACAGCAGCTATTGGTAAAGGCTTTGCAATTGGTTCTGCTGCTCTTACTGCTTTGGCTTTGTTTGGTGCATATATGACTTCCGCCAAGATTCCATCAATCGATATATCGAAAGCTAATGTTATTGCAGGGTTGTTTATTGGTGCACTGATGCCATTTATCTTCTCCGCTCGTGCAATTGGGGCTGTTGGCAGAGCTGCAATGTTTATGGTAAAAGAAGTGCGTAGACAATTTACCGAAATACCTGCTTTGAAAGCTGCTTTGGAGGTTATGAAGAGAGTTGGTGATTTACCAAAATCGCAATGGTCAGAAGAAGATATTAAGATTTTCGAAGAAGCAGATGGAAAAGCAGAATACGAAAAGTGCGTCGAAATTGCAACAAAGGGTGCAATCCGACAAATGGTTCTCCCGAGCCTTTTGGCAATAATTACTCCAGTTCTAATAGGCTTTATTCCGTTCTTTGGCAAAGAAGCATTGGGCGGAATGCTTGCAGGGGTTACTGCAGCTGGCTTCCTTTTGGCAGTCTTCCAAGCAAATGCTGGCGGTGCTTGGGATAATGCTAAGAAGATGATTGAAGCTGGAATCGAAATCGATGGCGTACACTATGGTAAAAAGTCTGACCCACACAAAGCAGCAGTTGTTGGCGACACCGTTGGTGACCCATTCAAAGATACTTCTGGTCCATCGTTAAATATCTTAATTAAGTTGATGTCAGTTGTATCCTTGATTATTGCAGTGTTATTGTAATAGTGTATTATTTTGAGCAAATATTAATAGGCTTCCCGCTTGGGAAGCCTTTCATATTATTAAAATAAACATTTGGAAAGATAATAAATTACGTTTCAATTTCCAATTTTTCTTCCGAAAAGGAGGCTTTCAAATAATCTCGGTTCATCAGTGCAATGTGGCGGACAGATATCTGTTTCGGACAAGCCGCTTCGCATTCGTAGTAGTTGGAACAATTTCCAAAACCTTCTTCTTGCATTTGTTTGACCATAGCCAATACCCTTCGTTTTCTTTCTGGTTGACCTTGAGGCAAGTAGGCAAAATGTGCAACTTTTGCAGCAACGAATAACATCGCTGCACTATTTGGGCAAGCAGCAACACAGGCACCACAACCAATGCATTGAGCAGCATCCATTGCATTGTCGGCAGCTTGCTTAGAAACTATTATGGAATTTGCTTCGGGTGCTTGTCCAGTGTTTACACTGATAAATCCGCCAGCTTGAATTATTCTATCGAAGGCAGAGCGGTCAACCATAAGGTCGCGTATAACGGGGAATGCTTTTGCTCGGAAGGGCTCAATCCAGATTTCATCTCCATCCTTGAACATACGCATATGAAGTTGGCAAGTAGTTGTTGCGGGAACTGGTCCGTGTGGTATTCCATTTATGGTTAAAGAACAGGCACCACAAATTCCTTCACGGCAGTCGTGTTCATAAACGATTGGTTCTTTGCCTTCGAGGATTAACTTTTCGTTTAATACATCCAACATTTCGAGAAATGACATATCTTCGAGAACATTATCCATTTGGTGTGTTTCGAAATAGCCTTTGGAGTTGGCATCTTTCTGTCTCCATATATGCAATGTTAGTTTCATCATTTGTAACTCCTAATGGTTAGTTGGACATTTTCGAAAACAAGAGGTTCAATATGCCGAATTGGTTTGTTGCCTTCGCCTGTGAATTCCCAAGCAGCGACATGGCAGAAACGCTCATCATCGCGTTTAGCTTCGCCATCGGGATGTTGGTGTTCTTCGCGGAAATGACCACCGCAAGATTCATCTCGTTCTAAAGCGTCCCAAAGCATAAGTTCTGCAAATTCCAAAAAGTCCGCAACTCGCAGTGCTTTTTCCAATACTATATTTAGGTCGCCTGGTTCGCCGACAACAGTGAGGTTCGTCCAAAATTCTTCGCGTAATTTTGGCACAAGTTCCAAAGCTTTTCGGAGCCCAGCTTCATTCCGCGACATCCCACAATAATCCCACATTATTTTGCCAAGTTCGCGATGGAATTGAGTAGGAGTTTTCTTGCCATTTATGGACATAATTTTCTTGATTCTATTGGTTACATCTTCTTCTGCTTGTTTAAATTCAAGTATGTCGGTGTTGACTTTTTTCAGTGTAGATGTGGCGAAGAAGTGTCCGATTGTATATGGAAGAATGAAATAGCCGTCAGCCAAACCTTGCATTAAAGCACTTGCACCTAAACGATTAGCACCGTGGTCCGAAAAATTAGCTTCGCCAATTACGTGGAGCCCCGGTAGATTACTCATAAGGTTGTAATCGACCCAAAGCCCACCCATAGTATAGTGTGGTGCTGGATAAATCATCATAGGTGTTTCGTAAGGGTTATCGCCAGTAATTCGTTCGTACATTTCGAAAAGATTGCCATATCTTTCTTCAATTACTTTTTTCCCTAAGCGCTTGATTGCATCCGAAAAATCGAGGTAAACGCCATTACCAGTGGGACCGACACCTCTACCTTCGTCGCAAACTCTTTTTGCTGCTCGCGAAGCAATATCGCGTGGGGCAAGGTTACCGTAGCTTGGATACATTCGCTCCAAGTAGTAATCTCTTTCGTCTTCGGGTATTTCGGTTGGTTTTCGTTTGTCGCCAGGAATTTTTGGCACCCAAACCCTGCCATCGTTCCTTAATGATTCAGACATTAAGGTTAATTTTGATTGATGTTCACCACTTTGTGGAATACAAGTTGGGTGAATTTGAGTAAAGCAGGGATTTGCAAAGAAAGCACCTCGTTTATATGCTCGGTAGGTTGCCGTAACATTGCAAGCTTGAGCATTAGTCGAAAGGAAAAATACATTGGAATATCCGCCTGTTGCCAAGACAATAGCATCGCCCCAATGAGATTCTATCTTGCCTGTAAGTAAATCGCGTGTTACAATCCCACGGGCATAACCATCTACAACCACAAGGTCTAGCATTTCTTTTCGGGTATGAAGAGTAATTTTCCCAAGCCCTACTTGCCTCATCATTGCCGAATAAGCACCAAGGAGCAATTGTTGACCAGTTTGACCTCGGGCATAGAAAGTACGAGAAAGTTGTGCCCCACCAAATGAACGGTTAGCTAGATATCCACTATATTCACGTGCAAATGGAACGCCTTGTGCAACGCATTGGTCGATTATGTTGTTACTTACTTGTGCGAGGCGGTAAACATTTGCTTCTCGGGCGCGGAAATCGCCGCCTTTGACGGTGTCGTAAAATAGGCGCCAGATGCTATCTCCATCGTTGGGATAGTTTTTGGCAGCATTAATACCCCCTTGAGCAGCGATACTATGGGCACGTCTGGGACTATCGTGATAAGTAAAGACTTCGACATTGTAGCCAAGTTCTGCTAACGAAGCAGCAGCCGATGCGCCTGCTAAACCTGTGCCAACGATGATTATTTTGTACTTTCTTTTGTTAGCAGGGCTAACAAGTTTCATTTCGAAACGATGCTTATCCCATTTTTCTTGTATTGGTCCAGAAGGGACCCTGCCATCTAATATCATAACGAACCTCCTACCAAGCCCAACAAAATTGAAATTGGAATAGAAATGTAACAAAGGACGAGAATTATTGCAAATATTGTACTACATTTTTGTAGTGTTGGAAAATAATGCTTTTGATTGTAACCCAAAGTTTGGAACATACTTTGAATAGCGTGGTCAAGATGAAAGCCGACAAGAATAACTCCGATGATGTAAACAATTGAAATTATTGGATTTTTAAAACCAAGGACAATCATTTTGTAAACATCAAATCGTTCCAAAAGGACAGAACTTACAGCATTGTGTGGTTGGTAAATGTCGGGATAATAGTGTTCAGGGTTGGTAACGCGAAAAGTAAAGTGAAGTAGATGGTAGACCACGAAAATTAAAATCGTGATACCAGTCCAAATCATTGTGCGAGAAGTTAACTTTGCTTTTAAATAGGTTCGAACAGCGTAGCGTTGAGGTTTTGCCTGCCAGTTTTCTACTTTCAGCTTAATTGAAGTGATGATGTGCAGAATCGCAGAAAGGATTAGAAGAATTCTAAATACCCAGAGTAAAGGTCCGAGACTATGGAGGAATTCGGACCAGCCATTGACAGCATCTTTGCCTATGAAGATAAGTAAGTTACCTGCTACGTGGATAATTAAGTAAAGAATTAGAAAAGCACCAGTGACCGCCATTACAGTTTTGCTAAGAATAGTTGAGCGTAGATAGCTGAAAAAGCCCATAATTCCAACTTCCCTTATTAAACATTTTCATTTTTTGGGGTTCATTAATAAAAACTAATTTAATTAAAATTTTTAAAGCAAAAAGTAAAGAAGAACCGAATTTGTTCATAAACATATTTTGAAATTTGTATAATTCTGTTGTTTAGATGAATTCAATTTCAAGTTTTTTCTTTAATCTATTGATTTCAGATTGATTGTAACTTATTGATGATTCTAATTCTTTTTGTTGTTTGATAAGTTCATTTTTATTTTCGGCTAATACTTTGAGTTCACTCGAAAGACTTGATTTTTCGGTTTCGAGGTTATGGATTAAATTTTTTGCTTGGTCAAGTGCTCTGCGTTTGTCTTTTAAAAACAACCCTTTGATTAGCATTATGAAAAGAATTAATAAGATAAAGATGGAGAAGATTTTTAAGGTTAATCCGAGACCTTCAATAGGTTCGCTTGGTAGGAGTTTATCGAAAATTGAGTAAATGTTGTTGCCGAGAAAGTAGAAAGCAAGTGCTAAAAGGACAAGTATGGAAAAAATTAACCAGTAGAATTTTGCTGTGAATCCGAAATGTTTGCGTTCCAAAGAAATAATTTCATTTTCAATCGTGATAATTTTTGGCTTAATGATTTCTGTTTTCTCTGAAATTTCTTTTAATTCTTGTTTGATACTTTTAAGTCGGTTGATTTTTTCTTTGGTTGTAGTTTCCAAGTTTTCGAGTTTTTTCGATAAACTTTCTTTGAACTGTTTATATTTTTCACGAATGAACTGCATTTTCGCTTCATAAATTTCGGTGTCAATGATTTTGTTATACTCATTATATATTTCTTTGAGTCCTGGCTTTAGGCAGAGGAAGCCATCGCCTTTTTCGAAGAATTCCAAATTGCTAACGATAACATCTTTTGCTAAAAGGTAATCTTCGGCAAAATTTATTTCGAGAAATTCCTCTAAATCGAATTTTTGGAAATATGCCAAACTTCGAATTATTTTTCTTTCTAAAAAAGTTTGCTTGGGCAGTTTCTTGATTAATTCACAGTAGGTTTTTGCTTTTTGAACAAGAAAGTTAAACTCCTCTTTGTTTTCAAAATCTGCGGATGCAGATATTATTTCTTTGTATTGTTTGTTTAATTTTAAAGATTGTAGTTTGAAGTCATATGTTTTACAAATATCGTCATCTTCGGATAAATACTTAAAAATAAATTGATGAAGATTCTTCCGATTATCGAAAATTCTCAATGCATCTTCGGTAAAGAAATCGAAGCAGGATAACTTTTCTATAATATTGAACAAAGATGGTGTTTGTTGAGATTTGATTTGGTTGGTGACAAACTCTAAAAAGTTCTTTTCATCAATATTTGTTCGGGTCGAAGTAGAAAAAATATGGAATAGCCAGCTTGCAAAAGTATTTTCCTGGGGTGAATACTTTTCCATAAAAGGGTATGAGTCTATGTATTGTTTGACATCGATACCAAATTTTTCGGGGCAAGGGTAATCCATTTCAAGGGTTTTAAAATTTTGAATAAACTCGGTCGATTTAATTTCCTTTGCGAAAAATGAGTTTCGAGAAGCAATGATAAAATTTGAATCGCAGAAACTTGTAATAGGTAAATCTTGAAGAGCTTTGTCGAACGAATAAGCAATTAAATCTTTCAAACTTTTTTTGAATAAGTAATTAAAAAAGTATTTTACAAGCCAATGGTTTATCGAAAAAGCGATTTTTTCGTAATTATCGAAAATGAAAAGAACCTTGATTTTTTGTTGTGGTTTAATTGATTGATGGTATTTGAATAGTTCAACGATAATTGATTCGATTAAAACTTGGGGGAAGTTCAAAAGAATTCTTTGGTCTGCCTTTTTCTCGAATATATTTTCAACAGCCTCGATTAGTTTCTGTTGAGCATCATCGAGACTTTTCTGAGTGAAATATTCAAAGTAACTAATTAATTTGTTTGTTTGTAGAATTTGGGATTTTAAATCAGGGATGTTTTCTATTGATGTAATTAGTTCAACATATTTATTTTGAAAATAAAGAAGTTCCGAAAGATTAATTTTGCCATTTAGGTCTTCTGTTACGTAGACAGTGATTGCGTTAGGAATTTCCACAAAGTATTTAGTATTAATTAAATCGAAGTAAAAAATTGTTGTATTTTTTTCTTTTTCGATGATGTGTTTTTGGAAGTTTAAAAGCAGGGATGTTTTTCCTGTTGCAAAAGAGCCTTTGATTAATTTTATTGTTTTTTGGTGATTACTAAGCAGGTCTTCGTAAATTTCTGTGTTAATATTCATAGCTATAAAATTTTAAAAAACATATTAATAATAGTTCCCGCCGACGAGGTTTCGATTTCAACTTTATCGGCAAGATTTCGAATGATGAAGATACCGCGACCTCGTTCTTTAAGGATGTTATCTGCATCTCTTGGGTCGGAAAGTGTGGTAGGGTCGAAACCTTCGCCTTCGTCTTCGACCGAAACTAAAAGAAATTCATTGATATTTTCGACTTTCAAAAAAACTTGTTTTTGGGGGTCTAATTTGTTGCCGTGTTGAATGGCATTGATTACAGCTTCCGTTGTTGCAATGACAATATATGCTAATTTATCGTCGGAAATGTTCAATTTTTTTTGAATATCTTTCATTATTGACTCGATTTCGGAAAGAATTTTCCTGTCGGAATAAAAGAATTTTTCTATGTGTATTTTTTTATTATTTTTCACTGCTATATTCTATATTTAATTTGCAAAATAACATTTGATATTTTGCTTTGTATCGTATAATTCCAAAATTTAATTTCATACCAACCTTGCAAAATTATTGTTTTATCTTCATCAAAAAAAATTTTTATTTCAGTTTCTGGCGAAATTGAATACAGTTCGTATTTAAGTTTTGGGGAGATCCTTTCGAAATCCTTTTGATAAATGTTGTAAATTCTTAGACCTATACCCAAATCCAATGATGGTATGGCTTTGGTAAAATACAGCAATCTTGCAA
>FWWM01017742.1_pt1 | contig 10276 bp, 7 predicted proteins | sample 2228351 | NCBI WGS metagenome assembly FWWM01 (sample SAMEA103939774, study PRJEB20133) | metagenome
TACCCGAAAGTGAAAGAATAAAATCCTTCAACAAGGAGGTGAAAAAAATCTCCCCGACCCCCTCTTTTAAAGAGGGGAAACTTCTACCCCTTTTTTGCAGGGGAAAGATGGCTATTACAAACGAAATAAGTCCTCTGTCCTTGCGAGGAGCAGGGCGACGAAGCAATCCCTTTTTTTCCCGCCAAAGGCAAAGAAGCCTCATGGTACTTCGGACGTTTCACTCCCTCGCCTGCCTACCTCAGGCAGGCAATGGCAATCAAGACAAAGCCTCGAGGGAGGAGAGTGAGCCTGCGTGCCGGAAGGCAGGAGAGGTCGGGAAGGAGGGATTTTATTGCACTTCGTAGGTGAAATAGAATGACAATAGCAAAGAAGCCTGGATTCCTGCCTTGTGCGGGAATGACAAAAAGGAAATTCGTCATGCCTGCGAAAGCAAGGCATCCAGAAACAACAGACCTGATTTCATATAAAAGGCACCTTAACATACCAAATATGTGGTATGCTTGGGGTAGAGTAGAAGAAAAATCTAAACCCAAGGAGGTGCCTTACTTTCTTAGCCTCAGGCAGGGAGGATTTTCTGGGTCCTGCTTTGCAGGACAGATGTCGCAGAGGAGCAAAGCTCGTTTTTCTGTAGGTCTTGAGCCTGATTGGTGACTGGTACCATCAAGACGGTAACCGATAAACTCAAAGAAACTACAGCATAGAAAAAGAGAGAGATGGCTACCTAATTTTAACATTCTCTGTAAGAAAGAGGCTCCTCTACGAAGAGATGGAAACATTGAATAAGGTTTGTGACGGGGAAAAGGGTTAAAGAGATTACCCCTTCAAGTAGGTTAGATGAGAAGAGAATGCCTTTCTTACAACAGGAATAATCTTCCCTCTTGACAGGTGCCTTTTAAATGGGTGACCCCAATTACCCAAATATTAGAATATCTTGTGAATATGGGAAATATGTGATAAAGTAAAATCAAAGAATTTGGATGCGTATTAATTTATGTTGATGTTAAATTTTCCTTGGGATAATTCAAACCAGTTGACTCTAGAAATATAAACCCTTGCTAATTCTAAAGGGCTTAATCCATTATGAGCCTTATTTCGACTGTAACTAAAAGGTTTTTTTTCATTTGATGTCATGTGTAACACAAATACCCTTTTTCTCAGAAATTAACCAACCTCCTTTGCCACTTTCTATATCCTAAAAAGGAGGATCAACATAAATTAATACGCCACTAAGAATTTATCAAATGGAGGTGAGATTATAATGAAATCCTTAGATGAATTAATTAAAAAATTACCTCCTGAATATGAACAAGAAGTCTTTGATTTTATTAATTTTTTGGTCGAAAAACGGGCAAAGAAACATCTCCGGGGTAAACCCATCTTTGATTGGGCCGGGGCGCTTAAAGACTTACGGAATCAATATAACTCGGTTGAGCTTCAACACAAAATTATAGAGTTAAGGATTGAGGGAAAATGAGATTTCTTATTGATACCAATATATTTCTGGAAGTAATTTTAGACCAAAATAAAGCCGATGAAGCAAAGGCTCTTTTATCAAAGACTGAAGAACACGATTTCTTTATGTCTGATTTTTCTCTTCATTCTATAGGACTCCTTCTTTTTTACCGAAAACAACACAGTGTTTTTCAGCAATTTTTGAAAGATATGGTTTTCAATGCCGGCCTAATAATAACTTCACTGTCAGCAAACGACCTGGAGGTTGTCGTTACCTCAGAACAGCGTTTTAATATGGATTTTGACGATGCATATCAATATACAATTGCTGAAAAATATGGCTTAACCCTGATAAGTTTTGATTCTGATTTTGACCGAACTGAACGGGGCAGGACTACACCGGATATTGCTTTAAAGAAATAAGCACCTTTTGTGAATCTAATTTTAACTGTAGTAAACAAAAATTTATAACTCATTGAAATACAAAGCATTTTAAAATCTCTACTCTGTCATTCCTGCGAAAGCAGGAATCCAGTAAAATCAACAGGTTCTGGATTCCTGTCTCCTCAGGAATGACAAACCAAGGAAAAGATAGGAGGGCATATAATATTGCAGGCCTGATCCCAATTAATTTTTAATTCACTCCCCCATTAAACTTATTTCAAACAGCAGCACTGCAACACCGCAGCACTTATTAACTTATTCCCTTATTCACTCATTAACTCAATTACCCAAGTAACCCATTAACTCATTCTCTTATTAACTTGTATTTAACCGTAGCACCGCAACACAGTAGCACCCTAATAACTCAATCAACCCAACTAACTCCATTAACTCATCTTTTCGCTACTTCCCTCCATGAAATTGGGATAATTACAGAACGTCCCCTTAGGGGTGTAGGATAGAGCCCTCCAGGGAATCCTGCAAAGGCGATCGGACGTTTCCCGTATGCAGAGAGAATCGTTCCCGAAGGAATTCCTCTTCCAATAACTTTTGAGCGATCAGAGAGGTCAATTTGGGGTCTTTGGCTGTCGTTTTCACTATTGAGATTCAGGATGGGATTACCGCTCCTGTAATCCAAGGCATAAATCCTTGCAATTCCATTATTGTCTATGGATGGGGTAAAGGTCGTGAAATACACCACGCCAAATGCAACCAGTGGGGAACTAAGGACCTTCTCGCCTTTATCAAGATTAATATACCATCCTTCCTTATTATTCATCTTCTGGAGTGTATTTAGATCACTGCTGATATTGACTAAGTCTGCCTCCGTTAAACCCTTTCTCTCTCCCCTATCGATAAAGGCATAGAATTGATCAAAAGAGGTTTTCTCATTTGGGTGTTCCCTGTCACCCGTTCCAAAAAAGACAATCTCATAGCCTCCCTTTTCAAGCGTCACATCTGGAGGGTGAAAGATCTTCTTTTTCGAACTCCCTCTGAATCCCAAGTTTGTATTGAATACGATTCTCCCTTTCCATGCCCTTGGGTCTGAACCCGTAAGATCAAACCTCCACATCCTCCCTCCGGTATCTCCCACATAAAGACGGTCGATATAGCCATCCCCATTCACATCCAGACGGGCAACACTACTTGGGATTGAATATTTCACCTCAGAATCTTTTGCATAATCCCATCTCCAGATCTGCTGTCCGCTAAACAGGTCAACGATATAAACAGCCCTTCCTTTTTTATCTCCGGAGGACCCTGTTTTACTATCCTGATTCTCATCATATCCTCCCCCAAATATGCAGACGACTTTACTTCCTTTTCCATATCTTACCTTTCCAAAATGAGGTTCCGAAAAGGTAAGGCTAAGTTCTGAAAAGCCCGGGGTTTCAGGTCCGACCTTCCAGAGGAATTTTGGACTCTGTGGATTGCTCACATCGAGGGCATAATAGTGGCTTCCTCCCCTTCTTAAACCAAATATAATAATCTTTTTGGATTGAGTGAGATAGGCCTTTGGCGAGCCATCCACAAAGTATTTAAGTCCATTACCCTGTGGAAGTTCCTTTATGCGGGATAGCAAAACATCGGGGATAAATCCCCAGAGTTCTTCTCCTGTTTTATTATCAAAGGCATGAAGCATTCCATCATTGGCTCCTGCATAGATGACAGAAACCCCATTGCCATAATGAATAACCAGTGGTCTTGAATTGACAATAGCACCAAGAATCCACTTTCGCTTCTGGAGAGGACTCTCTTTCCCATCCTTTTTAAACACATCGTATCCCTGAACATATTGAATCAGTTTCTCCCTTTGCGCTTCATCATTGGGAGGTAGCCCTAATACCTCTGGGGTGATTTTCTCATTTGAAACCGAAAACTGGTTTGACTCGTCCATAAGATCATTACCACTAAGATTGGTTATTATTTTCCGGGGATTCTCTCTCTTAAGCAAAACCTCACCCACTCCTCCTTTACTCACCTGGTTGCCATCCGAAGTGGAACTCCAGGCACTTGTTGAGGATTCCTTAATCTGGTTACTCGAATCAAGAACAGGTGTATTCTTAGCATCAACTATAACGGGGTTACTTGGGTTACTTGGGTTAGTTTGGTTAGTTTGGTTAGTTGGGTTACTTGGGTTGCTTGGGTTAGTTGGGTTGGTTGGGGTTACAATCTCATATTTTTTGAGGTTGCCGATGGCCTCACCATCAGAAGTGATTTCAGAGACTGCGACCACAACTGCCCCTTTAGAGTTGGAATTCTCCTTATCCCCTCCCTTGTTATTAGTATGCTCTTTCTCCTTTTGGGGTTTTGGAGGCTCAGCCACCGGAGTGGGCGTAGGTTCAGGAGTTGGAGTCGGAGAGGGTTCTACTACTTGTGGAGGTTCAGTGGAGGGCTCTTGGGAAGGCTCAGGAGCAGGCTCCGGCACCGGTGATGGCACAATCGTCGGCGGCGGAGAAATATTTAATAATGAAGCACTAAATGGCTCAGTCCCTTCGTTACCCTGTCTGTCAACAGAGGTTATCCTATAGTATCCGGGCAAGGAGGGATCGGCCAGCCAGTCTAAATACTTTGATGTTCCTACTGGGACTGAGGCAATTTTATATCTCTGATCAACTGGAGGGGTTCCTGTTGTTGAGTAATAAATATTGTAATAACGAATCTTTGAGTCATTGGGTTCTGTCCATTCCAGGAGATATTGGCCAGGGGTTGATTGCTTCTCTACCGTGAAATTCGATGGAGCGTATGGAGGTTTCGTCCAGAATCCGGTTTTTCCCTCAGGGGCAAATTGGGAATCGGTTAAATTGCCATTCAAATCTAAAGTTACCTTTCGAATTTCAGAGAGTTTCCGGCTCTCCAAACGGCTATATTCCTCAGAAGTTACAGCATAATACTTTGTTGTCCCATTGGGCTGGGAAATATCGTAATATTCTGTAGGAATAGCAGTAGTTGTTAATTCAGTCCACCCGTCCACCCCATTGTCGCTTACCCAGACATGATATCCTTTTATCTCACGAGCCTTTGGTGGGGGATCAGTAGCTTCATTAGGCCAACCTCTTGTTGTATAAGATGGTCTTGTCCAGGTGAGTCTAACAAAATTTCCATTTTTCTGGGCACGCACGTTTACGGGTGGATAAGGATAGTAAACAACTGCCCATGCAATATAGGGGTAGGCCTGGCTATTATTTAAAAAATATTGAGCAAAAGCAACCTTAGTTCCATCAGGTGATTGGCTTGGACGAGGATATGCATTATAATTTTTATTGGGCTCTTGGTAATGGGTATTAACCACATGAAATGCCTTCGTGTAATCTGAATTCCATTTGTTTGCAGTAATGAAATAGGCAGTCAGATTTCCAGAAGGCCAATTAGGCTCTACAGCGATCACATAGTCAGTCCAACCTGTCCAAGAATGATGCTGTCCATCATATTTCCCATAGGCAAAAACATAATGTGATAATAATTTATTATTCTGAATATCGTATATCCTTGTTCCAGGTTTAGGATTGTGAGTATATGTGCCAACAATTCCATACCTTCCCCACCTATCCCATGCAGGATGACCAAAATAGGGATTACCATATGGGTTAGAAGGTGTTCCTGCCCCACTACTAATAACCTTTATTTCATCATTGCCAAAAGAACTTCCATTCCAATCCTGCCATAAGGGCCCTCCGTCATTTGCAGATCCATGATTTTTAAATAGATTAAATAGCCCCCCTCCGCCTGAATATTGGCCTATAATAAAGGACCCTGTAGGACCAGGGCTCCAAACATCATGAAAATGTGTTTCATGTGAAGGGAGGTGTTGTCCATAAGGATCAGCCCAATTATTTATGGATGGTCCTATATGACGGGCAACTCCCCAATGATAGTTCATGGTAGGATTTAAGCCCAGTTTGGCAAAATAGACTTCAGTTGTTGGGATGGGATTAGGAGTGTTTAAAAGGCGCTTATTATCAGGTATGGCATCTCTAAAAACTATCCAAGAATCATTGGAACTGATTCCATTTTTAACCATTCCTTTTTTATAAGTATTAACTGAGGAGGTATCAAGTATGAGATTTCCTTTGACCACATTATTTTCATCTATGACCATTTTAAAAAGTTTATATAATGTAGAATCTGAAGCCTCTGCAGGTCCACTTCCAAAACTATAATAGGCATTCTCTGTATGTGCCCAACCAAAACCATCAAAAGGGGTGTCCCTTCTACCATATCCTTCGACACACCTTAACTTACTGCCATCAGTATTAACTACCCATCTATAATGATACTCATTTTTTGATAATAATGGATTTTTAGTTGGCCTTTTTGCCGAAAAAAAACCGATTCTTGAACCATCATATGACCAAGCATTCGTTCCATGTTCTGCTGAATATATTTCTTGAATGTCGGGCCCATGAACTAAAACCCAAACCTCATGTCCTGTGGTTACATCATTATAGCAAAGAGTTTCTGGTTGCCAGATATAAAAATTGTTTGGATCTTCTAATAAATCTGTTGGCCATAGATTTGAAGAATATCTGGCCTTTCTTGCCATCATTTCATCGAGGTTTTCAATAGAGGAAGCATAAGTGCAATTTGGAAAAATAAAATTGAATACAAAGAGAATACTTATCAATAAAGCAATTTTGTTAATAATATTATCATTGGAATTACCTCGTAATCTTTTAAAAATCATATAATTGACCTCCTAAAATTACCAAATAAAAATAATTTTTAAACAAGTAAAAAAGCAATAAAAATGCCATTTTTCAATTTAAAATTATACTTTTTAAAAGTAAAATGAAGTAAATTAGAGTAAAATTGGGAAAAATAATTTATAAAACTTAATTACAACATCCCCCTCAGGTATAAAAATTCTTATACCTTGGACATTTTGTCACTTTTGGATATCAATTAAAGAGTAAATTTAATAGGAAACTTTAATTGGTAGGTTATTGAGTGGGAGGTAGTTAGAACGGAAAATATGAAGGGATAAGGAATTAAATTCTTAGTGATTTTCCCTGATGGAATGGGATCTCAAAATTACAATACTTGCAGTATTTATAAGGGCCTTTATTGTCCCCGTTTTAATTAAAAGTTTTTTTACTAACCTTTTGATTTTCGGAATGGTTCATCATTCTTAATCAACTTTAATCTTATTTAGTTCTCTTTATTTAAAGTAATTTTTTCGGCTATCTTAAGTATATTTTCCATGCATTTAGGAGTGGAAAAAGTATCATATGCCTTTTTTGCATTATTTGATAACTTCTCAGCAAATCGTTGATCGCTAAGAATAGATTTGATAGCCTTTCTTAGAGCCTCAGCATCACCTGAAGGGACAATTAGTCCATTTACTCCATTTTCAATATAATCTTTTGCTCCTTTATCATCTGCCACAATAACTGGCTTACACATTGTCATTGCATTTAATTATTTCTGTTAATCTTCTTAAGGCAAAAGCCATTTTCTCCTTTTACAAAAAAATATTTAAAAAAACTTTATAAACCCTCTTAATTAAACTTTCTATACTTATTTTTTGTTAGCTATTAAGTATTCCATTAGGCCATAATAACTTCTTATTTTCTTCGTTATTTAGCCATTTTAAATTTTCCTTTAAACAGATTTTTTTTTCAATTTTCTGATGAAATTGCCTTCTTTCCTTCGAGAGGCTTCCTAAAATACTACAAATTCGATGATATGTTTCGCATATGATTAATTCTTTAGACGAAACAACAGGTAAAGGTCCATAGCCTTCTAAAAAACTATTTTTTAAATCATTAATTCTTGTTAGGTTGGATGTAATACAATTTTTCTCATCCTCAAAATTCATAAGCATTTTAATAATATCGAATGCGATAGGATCTTCTCCATAACCCAAATAGTCTATTACCAAAACTCCAATCGGTCCAACGAGAATATTCCAAGGCCCAAAATCTCCGTGGCGACCACTAACGTAAACATTCTCTCCTTTCATTTGGCTAAATTTTTCTTTCAGATATCCAATTACTTGATTTCTCAGATTTTTTGGAATTCGTGGATCTTTTAATTCCTCGATTAATTTAAGTCTATAATCACAACGTTCTATTACCCCTATCAATGCCTCAGGCCCCTTTTTTTGTATTCCAGTGAATTCCTGAAAATGTTTTAGCCACCTTCCACAATAGTAATAATACTCTTCCAATTTCTTGAATTTATTTTTTGATGAAAAATAACGTACAAATCTTAGTTCATTCGCAAGTAGAGTGCCTTCAACAAACTCCATCACATAAGTTTCAATTTCTGGGATGACTAAAATTGGGCGGGGTACAGAACATCCTTCAACATTTTCAAATTTGGGGTGAAGGAATTTGAGTAGGTTATATTCAACAACTGCTTGATTCTCTTTTTGGGTAATTGAGATATTGATTGGATGATGGACAACCATCTTGGCAACTAATTTAACATCGTCACTTGATGTTTTACCCTTTAAAAAGATAATATTTGAAAAACTCCTCTTTGAAATATCATATACTTCCAAGTCCTCGAGTTTTTTACCTTCTTCTCTAAGAAAGTAGGTCTTCAAGGACTCACGAATTAAATCTATTTTGGCTTTAAAATCTGAATTAAATTCAAACATTTGAAATAAATTATGAAAAATTAATTTATTTTTTACATTTCAATATGTCCATACCAACCTGAGGGAGGCTTAAAACAAAATTCTTTAAAGGGATTCCCTAATTTAAGGAACTTGAATTTACTATCTGTCGCATGGATTTCAATTTCCTCTGGTTTAAAATCGACTAATGGCCATTTCTGAATATTAAATGCATTGTTAATCAAAGGAATTTTCTTATAATCAAATCCGACCAATGTGGCCAAAACTGCATCAACTGAAACAGGATTCGCTCCACCAATTAGAATTCCTAAAGGCCTTGAATCTGGTTCCATAGGACCCTCGCCTTCACCAGCCACAATAGCATCAACAATATTGAGGAACTTTCTTTGAGGAATTTCGGTCATTACTCCAGCCTTGTCTGCATAAATGATTAGACGATTTAGATCCAGGACTGTTCGCCACAAAGTATCATTTCCATACCAACTACCTTCTAAATAAGGATCCAAAGAAAAATATTTGACCAATTGGGATAGAATTCTTCCCGCAAATCGTCGACCAGAATTATTTAGAAAGCAAGAATCTACATCCGTTTTTTCGTCAAGTTTATTTAGAACCTTTTTTAGAAGAGAGGGATGGAGATATTCATCCCCCCCTTCCTTTATTGACCCGACTCGATGATGAGGTAGCCAATCCTTATGGCCATTGATTCCTACCATGTTTTTTAAAGCCCCAGTTAATCCAACCTTCCTATGGGTTTTTAGTTTTGGAATATTTATTACCACATCTGCATTAAGAATACTTTTGGGAATTAAATACTCATGTTTCTGAGGATTGTGATGCTCTCTCAACAGTCTATAATCATAATTTGTTACCCTGAACCTTTCGTATTGATGGTCTAAGGGTGACAAGAGGCTTTGTTTTCCTAAATCAACTGGAACATATCCCTCTGGGTCACCTTTTAATTTATTTCCTTTAATGATACGATGTTTATCATCAAGTTCAACTGACCATAGCCGAAAATCTATTAACCTTACAGGAATATTCCACCTCTTCGATACATCCTCACAAATCGCTTGAAGTCCGGTTCGCTCTAAAATATTATACCAATCTGCACTCTGAACCGGCGCATCACCAACCGTGATCTCACCTTCTCCATTTAGCGCTAATGCTACATAATCCAATACACAACGAACTAATGATCCATGTGTAACTACAGCATTATAATCCCCTCCATTGAGGTGGATGTGTCGAACTAAATTTGGCTTTATCAGAACTTTTTGTCCAGGTTTGATCAACTCGCCAAGGGGATTCCAATTAGGTGTTCCAAAGTGCTTTATGTCAAAACCCAAATTGAACAACAGTTGACGGAATAACTCATAAGTAATGTTCCTTTCTTTTCCAACAGTTAAATGACCCTTTAACTCTATATAAACTTCATTAGGTAGAAACGGTACTTCTATTGGATATGCAGATGTTTTTACCTCATGCTTTATTATAACCACTTTCTTAATTAACACCTTTTCTTTAAATAATTCTTGCAACATAGGAAAGAATTGGCACTCAATTTATTTTATTTCTTCTTTATAGGCAATCATATTGAATGGAATGCCGAATAAAAAGCTCAAGGGGATAAATATTTGATCGTAAACCCTCCGAAATTTTGAGTTTTGCTTAATCATAAAATAAATAAGCCTTCCCAAAAGAGCTCCAAAATGGGCTCGCGCAATAACCTGGCCTGATTTGCCAAATAATGAGAACGGAGGAAAAACATCCGTAGAAAATCCACATTTTTTTTGC